>ULPT01003427.1_pt1 | contig 13755 bp, 12 predicted proteins | sample 1953751 | NCBI WGS metagenome assembly ULPT01 (sample SAMEA4835636, study PRJEB28245) | human gut metagenome | biome: gut microbiome; material: fecal sample | place: Denmark | collected 2008
GAAAAGGTGACTAAGTTATACATTTCCGCCAAAACCGGTTTCGGCCTTGACACACTACGCACCCTCCTCTCTGACTCCCAAAAGACCGCCACTTTGGATTCTGGCCAGACAATAGTGACCAATCTACGCCACTACCAGTCCCTGATGAGCGCCGCCGCATCCCTGGAGAAAGTAAGATCCTCCCTAGCCACCTCCCAAACCCCCGACCTCCTCTCCGAAGACCTCCGCCAAGCCCTCCACCACCTCTCCTCCATCCTCGGCGAAGTCACCCCCGACGAAGTCCTTGGGAATATCTTTGAGAGGTTCTGCGTCGGGAAATAAGTCCACCGAACCACCCTCCACACACTTCGTACAAAAGGGCGTAACTCTCACATAATCAACTGAAAATGTTAAAAACTTTTCCCGGTTAGTTTGGTCTAATTCGGGATATTTTTGCTATATTTGAACCACGCGTGGTTCAAGCTATATGAGGGCTCCGGCCAAATACCGTCCCTTTACATAGTTTTACGTAGATTTACAAACTTGTACCCAATCAGCGGTCAAGAATGGAAGATTGGAGGTCTCGAACCTCATAACCGCCTTAACGTTGTAAAAAGTATGCACACTGCGATGAAAACCTGCTCGGGCTGCGGCACCCCCTTTACCCCGGAAAATCCGAGGCAAAGGTACTGCTGCGAAACCTGCCGCAACACATACAACATGTGCCTCAAGCGCCAGCGCCAGCAGGCTCACAAGGCAAAGATTGAAGCGGAACAAGCCCGCGAGACTTTTGAAGGCAAGTCGCATCTCTCCATCACCGAGGCAGCCAAATTCCTCGGAGTAAGCCGCCCTACCCTGTACGCCCGCATCAATGCCGGTGAAATCACCCCGTTCAAAGTCTCCTCCCGCACCGTCTGCATCCCCGTTGAACAGCTCAGGTCCGACAGCCAGATCCAGCCTCAACCCATCAAAGGCGACTGGTCCATACTCATTTCCAAGGCGGAGGTCCTGCAGAAATACAACATCTCCGAATCTTGGCTGATGCGCCGCATGAAAGAAGAAGGCTTCCGTCCGCGCATCATCAAAGGCAAAGCCTTCTACCCCAAGAAAGAAGTGGACCGCCTGTTCAAGCCCACGTCCGTATATAATAAAAAAGAAGACTGGTACAAAGCGGAAGATCTGATGCAAAGCGAAGGAAAAACGCGCAAATACATCGCCTCCTACGTCCGTGAAAAGAAGATTCCCGTCAAGCGCGACGGCCGCCTGCTCCTGATTTCCAAGAAGGACTGGAACCGCAGCCGCCTCTTCCAGGGCGACATAGAAAAGAACTACCTCACCGTGGACCAGGCCAAGAAACACTATCACCTGGGCCAGCAAACCTTCTACGACAAAGTAAAGGCCGCCGGCATCGAAGGCACCCGCACCGGTATCTACGTCTATTACAAGAAAACCGACCTCGACCGCCTCTTCAAAGACAAAACCCCGAAAATCCCCGCTGAGATACGCAAGAACTATATGCGCAGCGGCGACGCACTCAAATACTATCACCTCGGCCAGAAACGCTTCAGCGAAGAAACGCAGGCCGCAGGCGTAACCAAAGTCCGGACGGAAGGCAACTACGTCTGGTACAAGAAAGACGAATTGGACAAACTCTTCAAAAAGATAAGCGGCAATGGGAGTAACTAAAGTAACATTTCGAAAGCGGCTGCTGCCAAGCGGCAAGATTACCCTCTATCTGGACTTCTACCCGCCCCTGAGAGACCCGCACACACGAAAGTACGTCCGGCACGAATACCTGGGCATATACCTCGTAAACAAGCCCAAATTCCAGAGCGACAAGGACGCCAACAAAGAAAAGATAGCCCAGGCCGAAGCCATCCGGTCCGAGCGCGAACTGGCCATCATCCGCGGCCAGTACGACTTCCTGGACAAGACCAAACTGAAGATGGACTTCCTCGCCTACTTCAAAACCAAGCTGGACACGAAAGCCCAGAAATGGATTCGCGTCTACGACCACTTCAGCAACCACTGCGGCGGCGTATGCAAGATGGGCGACATCACCGTCCCCTTCTGCGAAGGCTTCCGTGAATACCTGCTGAACGCCAAGCAGCTCAAGCACCCCGACAAACAACTCGCCCAGAACTCCGCAGCCGGATACTGGTCCACCTTCCGCGGCTTCCTCAAAATCGCTTATCAGGAGAAACTGCTGCAGGAGAACGTCAACGACTACCTGAAGACCATCGATGCCGTAGATGGCCGCCGGGAGTTCCTTACGCTGGAAGAGGTGCGCCAGCTGGCCGCCACGCCCTGCGACACGCCCGATCTCAAGAACGCCTCTCTGTTCAGCTGCCTCACCGGTCTACGTATCAGCGACATCCTCGCACTCAATTGGAGCAACATTGTAAAAGCCACCAATGGCGGCTGGTGCCTGCGAATCAAGACCGAAAAGACCGACACCGAGGCCACGCTTCCCCTCTCCCAGGAAGCCTACGAACTCTGCGGCAAGCCCTGCACCGGACTCGTCTTCAAGAACCTCAAGCGCCACTACACCCAAAAGCCGCTCCAGGACTGGCTCAAAGATGCCGGCATCACCAAGCACATCACCTTCCACTGCTTCCGTCACACCTTCGCCACCCTTCAGGTCAACGAAGGCACCGACATATACACCGTCTCCCACCTCCTCACCCACGCCAACGCCGGAACAACCCAGATTTACGCCGACATCGTGGACAAGAGCAAGCGGGACGCAGTTGAGAGAATCAAGATTAAGGAAAACAAATAAAACGGACTCAATATGACAGACAAGATTGGTATTATCAAGGCTTGGACCTTGGACGACATGATTGATAATGACCCGATTGCCGAAGGAATATATGAACGGTTCATTACAATCAATGGGATGAGAAAGTGGTATTACCGTAATGAAGGGATTGAGGCAATCCTTAAGTTGGCTCGAATACTGATTGTACGTGCTTCCGAGGACAAGCACCCGGAAGGGCAATTCCAAAAGGAATACATAGAATATGTCAACCGTGTTTTAGGCCCTTCTCATTCGCCTCTGGATGAAACAGACACATTTATGGCTACGTCCGTAATGCTACGAATGTGTACGGCTTTGCCTAAGAATTTGGAGCGCTTTATGGATTCCGTTGGTTACCTCCTCAGTAATGGCTGGTCGGACGATCCTGGCTACAGTGAGACTTTCCGCAAACTCGTTCAAGAACTCCGCGAAAAGCATTATTTCTACCTCATAGATGACCTGACACTTGAACACACGACCGTCCAGGATGTCACGACTGTTGATTGGAAAATAATAACCAAAGGCTTCCAAGAAGACGAGGTCGAGAAGCAAGTCAATCAAGGAGAGACACCGCAAAAACAGATGGAGATTCTTTCTGCTATTGAGGCCCGGTTTCATATGGACAGAGCCTCATCGGCCCTGGCAGACTTTGATATGCGCGATATGAAAACATTCTTCGCCAATCTTAAGAAGATCGTTGATATCCGGGTAAAGAGTGCGAATGCGACCGCTAAACAAGATAAATCAGCTGCGGCCGAGAAACTCAAGGAAGAAAACAAGACCTTAAAGGAGGAGAACCAGCGCATGAAGGCTCACATCGCTAAAACAGATGCTGAGTTGGATAAAATCAAAGGCATTGCTGATGATAATGAGAAGAAGATGGCGGAGCTTGTGAAACAGGTCGAGCAATTGAGCGCGGAGAAACTCGATAAGGAGGATGATGCTGATGCGAAGAATGACGAAAACGGCGTAAGAACACGCCGGGTAACAGCGGCTGCTCTCCACGCTCTCCTCAAGAAAGCAATGCCCGGTCAAAAAGACTACACCTTCCTTGATGAGGCCAAACTTATAGCCTACTTTACCAACTACTCCACCAACCGACTTCGGACTGACATCAGCGGTTCCGACACGTTCAATAGTCGACAGGCAACGGAGATCGAAAAGGTCAATGAATTGTTCCAGAATCTCAACATCGACATAAAGCTAAAATACCGGTAATTAAAAGGTAGCAACCGGTTGCAAGGGGGTTCACGCAACCGGTTCACGGTAACGGGAGCCCTATAATTAATCATCTTTGTAGCGCAAGTTGCAGAGGTGATTTTTTAACCCATTGCTGCTCCACCTTTGGCAACTTGATTCCCTACGAGGACCACTGAGTAGCAAGGACAGAGCCTGCGAAGGGAAATTTTTATGGTAGGTAACCCTACAACGCTCGAGATGATGCCCTCCAAACTGGACATCCTCGAAGACAAGATCAACCGTCTGGTTGCCCTTGTCGAAAAACTCACTGTTACAGAGCCCGTCCATGACCAGTGGATGGACGTAGACGGACTTTGCTCCAACCACCCGGACCGTCCCGCCAAGAAGACGGTTTACGACTGGGTCACGCTCCGGCGTGTCCCGTATCACAAGGACGGCAAGCGCCTGCGCTCCATTCCAGACAAGAAGGTTGCCGATGCCTACAAGGCCAAGAACTTCGACTACGTAACCTTCGGAGGCATCTTCACCGTCAGGGACGATGCTCAGCTCATCTTCCCCACCGATCTACTATGCCTGGACTTCTACCACGTGCCGAACGTTCAGATGTACCGCAATCAGTTCCTTGCAGACCCTGAATTCGAGACCGCGCTGATGTTCACCAGCCCCTCTGGACAAGGCATCAAATGGATTGTCCCCATCCGGACCTGCTGCCACACCTACCAGCAAGTCTTTGCCGCCGTCACTAACTATGTGAAGGCGACCTACGGCTTGGTTCCCGACCAGAAATGCAAGGACATCTCCAGAGCTTGTTTCCTGCCCCACGACCCGAAGGCGTACATCAACCCTAAATACGTGCCCTTCAATGCCCAGCGATAATTTCTACGACAAGTGGCTTGAGCAAGAACCCAAGCCAGCACCACGTCCGCGAAAGGCGTAGCAGCCCGGCATCACCCCCTCGGATGATGTCGAGGAGGTCACGCAGCGGATTGAAGCCGCCGGCATCGACATCACAGCCGATTACGGTGTCTGTGTCAAACTGGGCTTTGCCTCTCGGAAGAATACGGAGAGAATGGCCGGGACTACTTCCACCGTCTCAGCCGCTTCTACCCAGGCTACGACGAGGCCGAATGTGACCGCCAGTACGACAAGTGCCTGCGGTCTCACGGCACCGGCGTCACCATCCGTTCCTTCTACCAGTTGGCAAAGGACCACGGAATCAGCGTCTCATTCCATCATTACCATCGCAACCATCAATACCATCACAGCCCGAATCCGTAGAGGATATGCCGGACTTCTCGCAAGGCAAGGCTGATGGAAACGATGGAAGTGATGGTAACGACAGGCTCTTGATGCCCACCTTCTACTCTGCCGTCAAAGGCACGCTTCCCCACTTCCTTGAGCGGATTTCGGATGTCAGCGACTCGGATGCCGATATGCTTATCCTCGGCTCCCTGGCGGTGATTTCCGCCTGCCTGCCGAACATATCCGGCATCTATGCCAAGCGGCACATCTTCCCCAACATGTACCTTTTCGTCACGGCTCGTGCCGGCACCGGAAAGGGCTGACTCTACCTGTGCAAGTCCCTTGTGGAGCCCATCCACGACGAATTACGCGCCCAGGCAGAAATCGAAGAGGAGAAGTACCGCCAGGACAAGGAGGCCTACAAACGGCAGAAGAGAGGCGACGGCATACCGGAGCCGACTCCCCCGCCTATCCGGCTTCTCTTCCTGCCCGCCAACAGCAGTTCGACGGCCATATACCAGGCCCTCAACGAGAACGGCGAGCAGGGACTGATGTTCGAAACGGAAGGAGATACCCTCTCCTCCACCTTCGGTCAGGACTTCGGCGACTTCTCTGACGGCCTGCGCAAAGCGTTTCACCACGAGTCCATCTCGTACCTGAGACGCACCCAGCGCGAGTACGTCAACATCAAGAAGCCACGCCTGTCCACCGTCCTTTCCGGCACTCCCCAGCAGGTCGTGAACCTGATGTCAAGCGTCGAGAACGGCCTTTTCAGCCGCTTCCTGTTCTATTACCTGGACAAGAAGACGGAATGGATCGACGTGCTCGACGAAGGCGACGGAGAGCCTCTGGACGACTTCTTTGAGAACTTAGGCAAGGAGTATCTGGCATTCTTCCACACGCTGCAGGAATTGCCCGAAATCAAGTTCCAGATGACGCCCGAACAGGGAGTTGCCTTCAACAAGCACTTCGCCCTACTCCAGGCAGACTACGTGGGCTTGTTCGGCGATGACACCGTGGCCTCTGTACGACGCCTCGCCACCAGCACATACCGCATAGCGATGATTCTCTCAGCGCTGCGGATATGGAAGGATGGCGACACCGACAGTCCGCACATCTGCAGTGACGAGGATTACCAGACCGCGATGGCCATCAGTGAAGTGCTCCAGCAGCACATGCTGCGTGTCATCAAGGAACTCCCCTCCTCAACCTCGAAGGTCGCCACCGGTCAGGCCAAGGAGCCTCTGCTGTTGAAGGCATTCTGGGATGCACTCCCGGATGAATTCGAGGTGAAGGACTTCAAGGCTACTGCCCAGGAGGCGGGCCTGTCCATACCAACTGCCGAACGATACATCCGGCAATGGGTGGACACCCGCCTTGACAAAGTCTCGCGAGGACGATACCGAAAGCGGTAACTAACGACGCAGCCCCGGTGATGAGCCGGGGCTGTTTTTTATCATCTCTTGCTTGTGATTGGAATACAAGATGATGCTATTTAGAATCAAATACTCCCGTCTCTACGACAGCGTTAGCAAGTTGCCTGATAACCGGCACAGAAACACTATTGCCGATAAGTTTCATCCATCTCGGCCTCGTTGCGGGAAGGATGAAATCGGCGGGAAATCCTTGAATTCTGCAAGCCTCTTCTTTTGTTATCTGACGGTATGCCTTTTTCTTGTACACATTGTCCAAGAAATTCTGTTTGTACTCCTCGGGGGTGTCGCCAGAAACTTCAACCGTCGTTACATAATCATTAGTGTCGCTTGCCACCATTGTCGGATAGATGGTGGAAGAAGGAAGGAAAATCCTATTAACGCCATTCAACCCAGTGCTGATTCTGCGATGTTTGAAATCGTACCTGCTTTCAATACAACGTGCAATTCCTTTTTCAACCATAGCCTGAAGAATAAGGTAAGGATCTATCTTCTTTACCTTGAATTCTCGCTGGATAAATAGCGTATCAACATTAATTGTCGGGTTCTGGTTGAACAATGTGCCTTCACCAGCATATTTTACAACCATTCTTTCTTCGGCCGTTAAGTCTTTCTCGTTGGTAAGATCAAGTTCAAAAAGATACTGCTCTTCTTTCAGGATACCCTTATCAACAAGCTTCTGTATGTCTTTCGGTTTGATAGAAGAATCAAGGTCTTGGAAATGCTGTAACGAGAGAGGGTTGCCATCAAGCGGGCCATAAATCTTCTTCCTCCTGTTTTGAAGGAGAAGATAGCAAATCCGCTTCTCTTTTTGAGTGGTGGCTATGATGTCCCATGAATGAATCGTAGTCTCCCCGTTGCGAATATCATTGAAAAGGAAATAGTCGTTAAAACCATTTTCATTTGTTGAGAGACTCCACCTGGACTTCTGGCTCGGTTCGGACTTCTTCTTCTCTGCAGGGGTATCTCCGTATCCATCAAGCACGTCTCTGAGATTTATTCTCTCTTTCACCGGCTCCGGGAGGCGGAATTTGTCGGCATATTTCTTATTCCTAAAGCCAATTATATAAATCCTCTCACGATGTTGAGGAACACCATAGTCATAGGAATTCAAAAGATACTTTTCCGCTGTGTAGCCGGCATCCTTGATTCTCTGAAGTATATATGCTAATGCGTCAGCATTTCTTGGATCGGCCAAGCCTTTTACATTCTCGAAAATGAATGCTTTGGGGCGCACTTTATTGAGAAGATATACGGTATCGTTCCATAATTGGCCTCGATCGTCATCAAAACCAAGATTCCGTCCTGCAATAGACCAGCTCTGGCATGGAACGCCGGCTGTCATAAAGTCATGAGGAGGAAGAGTCTTTAATTTTGTAATATCGCCAAAGTTGTCGGACTCTGAATCTCCGTAATTCCGACAATACGTGTCGATAGCGTCTGGGGCAATTTCGCTGAAGCAGATACATTTCCCACCGACACTCTCAAGCGCTCTCCTGAAGCCGCCAATTCCGGCGAACAGATCTACGAAAGAAAACTCACTCATTTTATTTCAGCCATGAATTGTCCATATCCTCCGGAGGCTCCACCCCAAGATACTCTCTGTATATGCGTTTTTTATAATCAGCGCCAAGTTTGTTCATCTCCTTGATGAAGAAATCGTATGTCCCCGGTCCGCCAATTAAGTTCCAGAAGTCGTCACCAATAAGCACGCATGGGTCATTGACCATATCAAACCATCTTTTCGGGAATGACCAATCGTAATCAGAACGATTTGACCCATAGGGGTTATACGGAAGCGCATAATACGCCTCGTCAATCGGGTGCTCGTTCATAGCGAGAAGTTTGAACATCTTCTCCTTACTAACTTTGGTTTGATCACTGTTGGGCAACGGTGCTTTCAACTCAAAAGAATACTTCTTCCCTGTCGTCTGGCTGTCAAGATAAATATCGCAAACCACGGCTTGTGAAACGGGGTCTCCTCCACCTGCAAGAATATATTTCAATTCTTCATTCCAATTCGGCTTTTTGGCCTCTCTACCTTCTGCCTTGTGTTCCAAGGAATCAAGAACTTCCTGGATTCTACGCAGCCTCTCACTATTAATGGTGCCGGTCACAGTATGCCCTTCAAGACAAACACCGTGGTTGACGTATCCTGCAGCAATGGCCAATTTCTCCCAGACCAAGCCAAAAGGAGTGACGAACCTGCGTTCAAAGTAAGCGCCCTTGAATATTTCATCTGGAACCAGAGCCGCGTACAACGGCTTGAACTGATGGTGATTAATTTCATCAAACGGTTCTGTGACAAGTACTTTGTCAAGAACTCTTTGCATCATATCATCCACGACCTTGACTACCGCCCTTTCCAGTTTTTCTTCCTTGTTCATATCAATAAAAGCTTGTAAAGTACAAAAATACGAATTTAATTCCGAATGATAAAGAAGAACCCGAATTCAGGAAGTCCAGTTATGCCCCCAAATGACAAGGCCAGAGATAAAATTGCTATCTTCCGTGAAGAGATGAAAGTCTGCTGCTCAACTCGCACATCATCGCATAGCTCTTCTCGACCCCTTCCCACAGCAGCTTCGCGTCAGTCGGATAACGCATCTAGCTCTCATAGCACGTAGCATCTGTGTACATCGTATCCAGATTCTCCATGTGCGGTCTCCACTTGTCGGCGAGTATGCCCTAAAGCTGTTGTATCTTCAACTTCCCTGCAAGTTCCATCATTATGTCGTCCAACAGCTTGTAGTTTGTCAATGGGCGAGTCGGATCAATTATCACGTCGCAGAATATCTGGTAGTGAATGTTGCCGTTCAGCTGTTCCAGCAATTTCGGACAGCTGAGTCCCGTGTACATCTTCAGGAACATCAGGGCCACTTTCCCTTCAGGAGTGAAGAACGACTTGCGTCCCAGCTTCGGCCTCATGCTTTTCCTTACCAGACCTAAGTTCTCTGCCATCTCGCGGAGAGGGAGCAACTTCTTTATCCTGCCCAATTCGCTCTTTTGGAACGTTGAATAGTAGAGCTCGTAAAAATTGAACTCCGGAAACGCAATGTTTGGCGCTATTTCAGAAAAATTTCGTACTTTTGACATGCAGATTAATTTTGTGATTCCCCCAATTTTTCACTTTCGTCGGTGGTTGGGGGAATTCTTTTCCCTTTTTCAAAGTCACGTAATTTCTATCACTTTATCAATCAACTTATTAGGAAAGTCAAAAACTTTTTAGACATTTCCCGACAGTCCCTAACCTACCTTTTTACAAAATTTGCCATAAACACATCAGTATTTAAGTAAGATTTGACTATCTTTGCAAATAATTATCTCCATACATATGGAAACCAAGACTATCACAAGACATTTAAATAGACTGTTGCTGGACCCAAACAACTATCGATTCATTGATCGTCCAGAATACAAATTTGTATCAGATGAGCATATTGCGGAGGAGCGAATACAGCAGCGCACAACAGAATTTCTCAAAGGGAGGAACAATGAGAACATATTGGACCTGATAGACAGTTTCAAAACGAACGGCGTACTACGCCAAGACCCTATCCAGGTGCGCCCTTTAGGAGACAATTTCGTTGTCATAGAAGGCAATCGTCGCACCGCAACGTTAAAATACCTATACGAACAATTCCAGCAGGGAATGGATGTCGGAGTGTTGACAGAAAGAGACTTCAAGAGCGTAGAGTTGATTGAGTTGCAGGGACAAGATCGCCGCCATGAACTGATCGCTATGGGACTCAACCACATCAGTGGGAAAAAGCGTTGGAGCCCCATGAACCAGACCCGGCTAATCCGAGACTTGCTTGAAGAATGCAACATGACCGAAGATGAGATATGTAGTGCATTAGGCATCACAAAACATTACCTGCGACGCAGTATGCGAACGCTGTCCTTGATAGAAAGATACAAAAATAGCGATTACGGAGATCAGTTTCAGACGGATAGGTATTCCATCTTCGAAGAGATCATCAAGAATACCGCATTGAAAAACTGGCTGGGGTGGAATGATGACCAACATGCCCCTTCGCACCTTGACCGCGAGGAACGACTGTTTTCATGGATATCGGTTACAGAACACGTGCAAAGGGACGAAGAGACGGGATATGAGCAGATATCCAAACTAGAACCTATTGTTACTAAGAGTCATGAAATTAGAGAATTAGCAAAATTTATTGAAGATGAAAAGGCTCTAATCCGGATGGAGGAGAATCGTAGTGTTACAATCGGTTTTGCCTCTAGCGAGGCCATAGGCGAAATGCGACTGCACAATGCAATTGACAATATAGATTCAGAGGTAAATGCCGTGCTACGTTTCAATGACTACCTCTCAAACGATGACTACACACGCATCGGCAGGCTGAAGACAAAACTGGAAAGGCTACTACCTTCATCAAAAGAAATACACATCAGCTCGCTGAATAGCAGTGTTGTACCGCGTTTCCAGCAGGTATCAAAGCACTACTCCAACTTGAATATACGTAGATACCGCAAGATTTCTGGCCTGAATATCGAAAAGCTACGCCAGCTCAATCTTTTCGTCGGGAAGAACAACTCAGGTAAAACGACTCTACTGGAAGCTGTCTACCTACTGGCGCAACTCAACGATCTGAATGCCTTTCTCAACCTGGAGCGTTTTCGTGGCAAGTTCTTTCGGGATTTCAATGCCCTATGGGTCGACAGAAATTTCATCTCTAACATCGATATTGCTGGCCATTTCAATGATTTAGAAACACAAGTCCGTATATCGAAAGAAGAAACACAAGAGAATATAGATCGAACTTCATATATCTCTACTATACGGGTTGATGCGAATGCCGGGGATGACGAGTTGTCTAGCTACGTACACCTGTATTTGAATCGAGAGCCGGAACTCTACTACCAAAAGGCCCAAAAGTTATGCCGATCGGCGTTTTCCAGCCCGTACCGCTACAACGATTCAATACTGCGAGAGGCACACGCATGCGCTGTAAAAAACAAACGTATTGACGAGATCATAGATTTCATTCGCTGCCATATTGACTCTACCATCGAAAAAATCGAGTTACTTGACATCCATGGGGAAAATCGATTCTTCGTTACATCGAAAACGCATGACAATAGTATCGATTTAACCAAGTATGGCGAAGGATTGCAGCGCATTTTTGAAATCGCTTTACTGATTTCCTATTGCTCTAATGGTATCTTGTGTATTGATGAGATAGACAGTGCGATTCACAAGGGATTGTTAGTCCGCTTCGCAGAGTTTATACAAAAACTGGTCTATGAATACAACGTCCAACTCTTTCTCTCCACACATAGTAAAGAATGTGTGGATGCCTTCTCTAAAGCGCAGCAGGAGAATATGATGGCTTTCGCCCTAGAAACAACACAGGATGATGTTGTGGATTTCCGATATATGGAAGGAGAGAAGCTCAATGAACTTATAAACATTATCGACCTCGACATTCGGTAAACGCTTATGAACAAGATCTTATTTGCATTATGCGAAGGACCGCATGACGTGGCCTTCCTATATAGAATATTGCGAGTGAATGGCCTTAAAAAGTATTCGAAGACAATCAGTGAGTTTCCCACTCCACTAGATAAATATCTTACCAAGGAAGCGGCAGGAGAAAACCTAGAACGGTTGAATCTAGAGGAGATACGAAATAGGCGTCTGCCATCAGAAGTTCTAGTATATGATGATAATGCACTTGTATTACTATATGCTATCGGGGGTGATTCTAAAGCTGATTCCCGAAAAAGGCTGCTACAGGACATAGGATCCATGTATGGACGTATTCTTACAGAGAAAGAAATCAGTACAGGAGCAGCGGCCGAGTGTTCAGTACTGTATTTTTTCGATGCGGATCACAAGGGAATAGATAGAAGATTGCAAGAAGTTTGTACAGAACTATCAATAATATTAAAGCAAGATGTTTCACTCTCTGGAGTTCCACAGCAATATCGGCACGCCAATGGCATCACCTATGCCGTCCATATTTTCGCTGAAGCGGAAAAGCAAACCGGCAAATTGGAAAATATCCTCCTTACTCTAATGCAAAAGGATAACGAGGAGATTTTCATGAAGGCTGAAGAATATGTAAAACTGCATGATCCCCAAAGACTTCCACGACTGAAAGTAAAATACGACAACGGACACCTTACGGAAGTGCGTGATAACAAGAATAAGGGAGAATATGACCGAGACAAATCGATCATCGGTGTAGCAGCTCAATTGCAGAACTCAGGTGCTACAAACGCAGTTTGCATTAAGCATAGCGATTATCTGAACCGAGACAAAATCGTTTCTGACCACTCCTGTATGGAAATTTGGCATGCATTTAGAGCATTAATCACTCCCTTAAATTCACCGACTGATTTATAAAGTTGGATTTTCTCTCCCTTCAAACACTTTTCCATCAAAATTGAGGCTTGAGAACTACACTTTTCCATAAAACATCAACCTTACTTTATCCCCGTATTCATATATACGTTCATTAAAGTAAAGTCAAAATAAGGGAAGAAAAAGAGATGGCTGCGCCACTGCAAATGGCTGAGCCATTTTTCTTTTGGCCGTAAAATTTATGTGTGCTCCTGGTGCTATTGTAAGCCTCCGGAAAACCCCGTCATAGAATCTTGATCTCCTTGCCCGATCTTTGCGTAAAAATCTATTGAATTATGATGACACGCGAAGAAGTGGCAGAGATAATGACTTACTGCCAAGAACACACAGTATCCCACAAAGACAGGTTGGCCGAACTTGGAATCGCTCCATAGCGGTTCTATGATGCAAAAACCAGATATGCTAAACAACAAGCAGAAGCCGAATCTTGCGGCGGAGAGTTCTTGCAACTGGTTCCTGGTGGGACATTTGTTTCAGAGCCAGCTTTTGCATCAACAACCGGCCGCAGGCCAAAGTCCAAGAAATTAGATACCAGAGCTCAAATGATGAGCATTGAACTCAGGACACCGAGTGGCACACTGATGCGTATCCAGGGAGAGCTTGATGCTTCCTTTCTAAGTTCAATCATCCTGGGTGCCTGAATATGTTCAGTTTGAACGACAACATGCGGTATATGCTGTACAACCAGCCCACCGACATGCGAA
>ULPT01025055.1_pt1 | contig 13697 bp, 12 predicted proteins | sample 1953751 | NCBI WGS metagenome assembly ULPT01 (sample SAMEA4835636, study PRJEB28245) | human gut metagenome | biome: gut microbiome; material: fecal sample | place: Denmark | collected 2008
TTTATGCTTTTTTGAGTCAACTTTTTCTGTACCAAGACACTATCCGACAAACGGATCTGCCTTATCTCTATGAGGGAGAAGTCTTCTTGGGAGAAAATACCAAGGTCGGAGACTATCAACATGATGTGCAGTCTTCTTGCGGACAGGTTACGCTCTTTATGCATGTCTATTTGGAGACGGCTATAGCCAATACCTCTGTGCAGACATTGCATCTCACGCCTAACCCAGCTAAAGTAGGAGAACCCGTACAAATCGTTTCGGATATCATATCCGATAAAGATTATACTATTTCCGTATTTAGTTCTGTTGGACAACTGGTTTACCATAGCCGTGTGCCGCAAATATACCTGCCGGGCTTCACTGCTGCTGGTATCTATACGGTACGCATCGTCAATGCGAAGGCTGTCTATCAAACCAAACTGCTGGTGCAATAACCACTATCCTGTATAACTGAAAACACTCACAAAAGGAGGCTGCCGCACAATCGTAGGTAGCCTCCTTTTGTATTCTTTCTATCATACATGCTTCTTATCTTTATGTTATTGGTGGCGTATGTGATTAGGCGTTTTTTGCCTCTCTCATAGCGGGGCGTACCCGCAAGAATACATACTTTGTATATCAATTGCTAATTATTAATTGTTAATTGGCAAGTTAATTGCATATCTGCGTTTTTTTTCGTAACTTTGCGCCCTTAAATGTAACTATTGCAATATGTTTGATAATCTTAGTGAACGATTAGAACGCTCTTTCAAAATTCTGAAAGGCGAGGGGCGTATTACCGAAATCAATATCGCGGAGACAGTTAAGGATATCCGCAAGGCGTTGCTCGAAGCCGATGTCAACTATAAGACGGCTAAGCAGTTTACTGACCAAGTTAAGGAAAAAGCCCTCGGGCAGAACGTCATTGCTGCTGTCCGCCCTGGGCAGTTGATGGTCAAGATTACCCACGATGAACTGGCAGAACTAATGGGTGGCGAGGCTTCCGATATTAACCTCAAAGGCACGCCGGCAATCATCCTGATGTCGGGTCTGCAAGGTAGCGGTAAGACCACTTTCGCCTCGAAACTTGCGAACTACCTCCAGACCAAGAAAGGCAAACGCGTGATGATGGCTGCCTGCGACGTCTATCGTCCTGCGGCTATCGAGCAGTTGCGCGTCCTCGGTGAGCAAATCAATGCCAAGGTCTATACAGAAGAGACCGAGACCAACCCTGTGCGGAAAGCACAGAATGCCGTTGCTGAAGCACGCAAGTATGGTTACGATGTGGTTATCATCGATACCGCCGGTCGTCTCGCCGTTGATGAACAGATGATGCAGGAAATTGCGGCTATCAAGCAGGCTATCCAACCCACCGAGACCCTCTTCGTGGTCGATGCCATGACCGGTCAGGACGCGGTGAATACCGCCAAAGAGTTCAACGACCGTATCAATTTCGATGGCGTGGTGCTGACCAAACTTGATGGCGATGCCCGTGGTGGTGCCGCCCTTTCTATCCGCTCGGTGGTCAACAAGCCGATTAAGTTCATCGGTACGGGCGAAAAAATGGATGCTCTTGATGTCTTCCACCCCTCGCGTATGGCGGACCGAATCCTCGGTATGGGTGATGTGGTCAGCCTCGTAGAGCGCGCACAAGAACAATACAACGAGGAAGAGGCACGTCGAATCAGCAAGCGTATTGCAAAGAACCAGTTCGATTTCAACGATTTCCTCTTGCAACTCAACCAGATAAAGAAGATGGGTTCGATGAAGGACCTAATGGGCATGATTCCGGGTATGGACAAAGCCCTCAAGGGCGTGGAAATATCTGACGATGCCTTCAAACCCATCGAGGCAATCATCTCTTCTATGACGCCTGCCGAGCGGGCGAACCCTGCATTGCTCAATGGTTCCCGCAAAGAGCGTATCGCCAAAGGTTCAGGCACAAGCATTGTGGAGGTCAATCGTTTTCTCAAGCAGTTTGAGCAGACGGGCAAGATGATGCGCAAGGTCCAACAGATGCGCCGCAGATAAGACAATTTGTAAATGGAGAAATTTGTAAATGAGAGATACCCGTTTATCCGTTTGCAAATTGACGATTATATGGATATTTTAGACAAAATAGAGGGTTTGGAGGCGAAATTTCATGAGGTAAGCCTCCTTATTACCGACCCTGCCGTTATTGCCGACCAAGCGCGTTACGTGCGTCTCAACCGTGAGTACCACGACTTGGAGCGTGTCCTTGCTTCGGCGGATAAATACAAAAAGGCTATCCACGATTTAGACGAAGCCAAGCAAATCTTTTTCAACGAGTCCGACCCCGAACTCAAAGAGATGGCGCGGGCGGAGATGGACCAACTCGAACCGCAGATACCTGCCCTCGAAGAGGAGGTCAAACTCATGCTCCTGCCCCAGGACCCGGAGGACGGCAAGAATGTCGTGATGGAGATTCGCGGAGGGACAGGAGGCGACGAAGCCGCCCTCTTTGCGGGCGACCTGTTCCGTATGTACACCAAGTATTTTGAACTGCATGGTTTCAAATATACCGTTTCATCGGCCTCCGAAGGCGCAGTAGGTGGATTCAAGGAAATCATTTTCAACGTCTCTGGACCAAACGCCTATGGTACACTCAAGTACGAGTCGGGTGTCCATCGTGTCCAGCGTGTGCCTGCCACCGAGACCCAAGGACGTGTCCATACCTCTGCTGCCACTGTGGCGGTATTGCCCGAAGCCGATGAATTCGAGGTGCATATCAACGAGGGAGAAATCCGTTGGGAGACGTTCCGTTCCGGTGGCGCTGGCGGACAAAATGTGAATAAGGTCGAGTCTGGTGTGCGTCTGCGTTATAATTGGAAGAACCCCAATACCGGCGAGGTACAAGAGATTCTCATCGAGTGTACCGAGACCCGCGACCAACCTAAAAATAAGGAACGCGCGCTCGCGCGCCTGCGCACGCATATATACGACAAGGAGCATCAGAAGTATATCGACGACATCGCAGCCCGTCGCAAGACAATGGTCTCCACGGGCGACCGAAGTGCCAAAATTCGCACGTACAACTATCCGCAAGGGCGCATCACCGACCACCGTATCGGCTACACGGTCTATAACCTCCAAGCTTTTATGGATGGTGATATTCAGGGAGTTATTGACGCTCTCACCGTCGCCGAAAACGCTGAACGCCTCAAAGAAACCGAATTGTAACGGAGATTGTTGCGACAATTGACAGCAGTAACGTGCAAACCACCGACGTGTAACCCATAACGTTCGCCATGCGAACCATCAACACAAAGTCAATATGTATCTCTTTTATACCCCCGACATAGCCGTTTCTCATTGCCTCTCCGAGGAGGAGTCAGCCCATTGTGTGCGCGTGTTGCGTTACGATAGGGGAGATACTATCTTGCTTACCGATGGGCGTGGTACTACCTACACGGCGCGTATCACCACCCCGCATCCGAAGCATTGTGAGTTTGAGATTATCAGTAGTGAGCAACAGCAGAAGTCCCATCCGTTCCATTTGCATATCGCCATCGCCCCCACCAAGAATATGGAGCGATTGGAGTGGATGGTCGAAAAATGCACCGAGATAGGCATCGACGAGATTACGCCTCTGTTGTGTCGTTTCTCCGAGCGCAAAACGCTCCGTACCGACCGATTGGAGAAAATCATCCTTTCGGCGGCGAAACAATCGCTTACGCCCTATCTGCCTACGTTGCACCAACTGACGGATTATGAGGTATTTATGCGCGAGTTTGCTCGTGACCGTCATACCGAAACCGATAAGTTTATCGCCCATTGCTACAAGGAGGACAAACGCCTGCTGAAGGACTTGATTGTCCGTGGTCGTGATGTGTTGGTGCTGATTGGTCCCGAAGGTGATTTCTCCGAAAAAGAGGTGCAGACTGCGCTCGCAGAGGGCTTCCGCCCTGTCTCGCTGGGCAATTCTCGCCTTCGCACGGAGACTGCAGGCGTCGTCGCCTGTCATACCGCTATTTTGTTGAACGAATAAGAATGGAGCAGTTAATAGCATTGGATACACAATGGCTTGTCGCTATCAATGGTTGCCACAACCCGTGGTTGGATACCTTGATGTGGTATATCTCCAAGAGTACCACGTGGCTTCCCCTCTATGCTTTTCTGCTCGCTCTGATTATTTATCATTATGGCATCTTTCCCTATAAAGCAAGTAAAAGCAAAGTGTGCATCACGCACTGTGTATTGATTATTCTCGCTTTTGCCATTGCGGTGGGGGGAGCGGACTATATATCTTCGGGTATCATCAAGCACATTGTATGCCGTCTGCGTCCCACTCACGAACCTGCTCTTGTGGGAATGCTTCATATCGTCCGTGGTTATACAGGTGGGATGTATGGTTTTGTCAGCAGCCATGCTGCCAATACAATGGCGTGTGCTTTGCTATTCTCCTTATTGTATAGAAACAAATTAGCCACCTGTGGCTTGATGCTTTGGGTGGCTCTTAACTGTTATAGTCGTATGTATCTTGGGGTGCATTATCCCTTGGATATTCTCGGCGGACTCGTTGTCGGCACGCTTACTGCCTTACTTGCGTACGCTCTTCTGCAATGGGTTGTCGGGTGGGTATCGAGCAGGCACTCATCTTCGGCATCCGCCCGAGAGGTGTCTGCGGGCGGCGCGGACCCTGCAACTGGTGGTTCATAAACCGCTCATACTGTTCCTTGCTCAGTATATGCTCCAATTCGGCATATAACTGCTGCAAGCGACTCAGATCCTCGGCGCGGGTATTGCTCCTCTGGCGCATGCGCGCGTACTTTAGGTGTAGCCTGTAGAGCGTATCTATCTTTGCGCTGTCGCAAATGCTAAGTTCGCGTACAAGCATCTCGGTCTGCTTCTTGGCTACCTCCTCGGGCTTGCGCTGCGGCTGTTCCGTCTCAGGCGGTTGCGCTGCAACATACAGAGCAATGAATATCAATAATGTACAAATAAATAGTCGTTTCATACTGCCTTTATATAGCAAAAACTATGCCATTAAAACCCGAAATATGGATAGCCCAACGCCTTTATTTCTCGCAGAATAGCATCAAGGAGGCTGAGGCGCGTTCGTCTCGTCCCGCCGTCCGTGTCGCACTTGCGGGTATTATAATCGGCGTAATGGTGATGATTATTACCATCTGTGTCGTGGTCGGTTTTAAGCAAACTATTACCGATAAGGTGGCGGGCTTCGGCTCTCATATTCAGATAGTTAATTTCGATAATAACAATACCTATGAGATGCAACCCGTCTCTGTCTCCGACTCTATGCTCACCGCCTTGCGCGCTTTCCCCCACGTGGCGGCCGTCCATACGTTTGCCACCAAACCGGGTATCGTCAAAACAGATGACGCTTTTGCGGGTATTGTCTTCAAGGGCACAGACTATTGGAACTATTTTGCCGCAAACCTCATCGATGGCACCCTCCCGGAGAAAACTAACGATGTGATTATCTCCGAGTTACAGGCAAAACAACTTTCCCTGTGCGTCGGCGAGTCCATGCTCAGTTATTTTGTGGACGAGTCGGTGCGTGTGCGCAAATTGCATATCACGGGTATCTATCGGACGGGCTTTGGCGACTTCGACCAAATCTTCGTCTTGGGCAATATCGATGTAGTGCGTCGTCTTAATGGGTGGGACGAAAACGAGGTGTCCGGAGTCGAGATTTTGGTGGATAATATCCGTCATTTGGACAACACTGCCGACCAAGTCTATTTCGCCACGGTGAACCATTTGGACGAGAACGGTTACAACCTCTACTACGTCCAAACCCTTCAGCAACTCAACCCGCAAATCTTCGCATGGCTCGATTTGTTGGATATGAATGTGGTGGTGATAATTCTCCTAATGCTCTGTGTATCAGGATTTAGTATTATATCCGGACTGATTATTCTTATCTTGGATAGTATCCAACTCATCGGTGTCCTCAAGGCACTGGGGGCCGACAACCGTTTTGTGCGTCGTATATTTATTTCCGAGGCAACAATGCTTATTGGCAAGGGCGTTTTCTGGGGTAATGTGTTGGGGTTGGGGCTGTGTGCCGTTCAGTATTTCACGCATATTTTGCCTTTGGAAGCCTCCACCTACTATGTCAATTATGTGCCAATCGCTTTCCCATTGGGGTGGTGGCTTCTGCTCAATATCGGTACGATAGCCGTCTCGCTGCTCATCATGCTTGCCCCTTCTTCCATCGTTACCAAAATCAGTCCCGCCCGCGTCATGCACTTCGAATAGTCAATAATCACATATCCAAAGAAATAATTAACAACGAATTATATGGTCAATTACACGGTTAATTATATGTTTCAAAAAATAACATCTACTCACACGCCAATTACCATCCTCACCAAATAAGAAAATTATATGGAAGATTACATGGTTAATTACATGTTCTAAAAACCTAAAAACGCAGACAAAATGAATTTCACCACTCCGATTCATATTCCCGCTGCGGATAAGCCCATCGCTTACACCGACCATATCCTCCTGCTCGGTTCTTGTTTCGCGGACAATATCGCCGCCAAACTCGCCGAGTACTATTTTCAAATCACGGCGAACCCTTTCGGCACGCTCTACAACCCGCTTTCTATTGCCCAAGCCCTCTCTTTGCATCAGGTGCCCGAGTTGGTGGAGTGGGGGAATCTTTACCATTCGATGTACCATCATGGCTCTTTCTCTTCCCCAGACCGTCTGCAAACTAAGCAAAACATCGCGCAGACAATCAGCCTGTTGCAACAATCTTTCGCTGAGGCTTCTGTGGTGATTATCACTTTCGGCACGGCGTGGGTCTATGAGCAAGATGGGGTCGTGGTGGCAAACTGCCATAAGATTCCTGCTGACCGATTCACGCGTCGCCGCCTTACGGTAAACGAGATTGTATCGGCGTGGCAACCTATTATCTCCGCCAATCCCGATAAGCATTTCATCTTCACCGTCTCTCCGATTCGCCACATCAAAGACGGTCTCCATGAGAACCAACTCTCCAAGGCGACGCTTCTGTTGGCAATCGCACAACTTGCAGATAATCAATCCGTTTCAATCGACTATTTCCCCTCTTACGAAATCCTCCTCGACGAACTGCGTGACTATCGTTTCTATGCCGACGACATGTTGCACCCCTCTTCCGTGGCGGTCAATTATATCTGGGAGCGTTTCGTCTCTGCGTATATGTCCGCAGCCACGCAACAGGAGATGCACCCTCTTCATCAACTCTATCTCGACCGTCATCACACCCTCTTGCATCCCGATTCTCCCGCCTCCCGCATTTTCCTCTCCCGCCTTGAGCAAAACCTCACCACGCTTCGTTCTCGCTATCCATGGATTTGAAAAATAAATATTTTTATGCCGTAGGTTACCTTTGTGCTTCTCGTAATCATTATAAGTATAAGCAGGCAACAATGCTTGCCCGTTACAAACTAAAAACAACAACGATTATGAAAAAGATGATGATGGCTCTCGCATTCTGCCTGATGAGTGCAACTATTTTTGCAGGTAACCGACAAGTAGCAACCACTCTTCCTGCCGAGACACCTGCCGTAACGCTTACATTGGATGGGCAGAAACATTCGGTAAAGCCTACCAAGGCAATGGTAAAAGAAGTGGACGAAAATCATGTACAATGTGTCGTATATGCAGGCAAAGACCATGCTTCCGTTGTGTTTCCTGTCGGCTTTGACAACTTGATGGGCATTGGCTATCGGGTACTCGAAATGGCTCGCAAAATAAACATCATCTCTGAGGAACAATGGCAAGGGGTAGTTCGCGAATATAATCAACTCGGTTGTCGTTCTTCATTAGTTCAATAAATTATGACTGATACCGAAATCATACAAGCATTTCTGACAAACAATCAACAGGGGATTCGCTGGGCGTATGATGCCTGGCAATCCTCGTTTCTGTATTCCGTCTTGTCTCGCACTCATTCATATAGACGAGGATTATATAGAGGATACCTACCAAGAGGCTTTTATCCGCCTGCAGCAGCATATTCTGACTGGGCGGATGACAGAAGTTAAAGCACCGCTTCTTGCTTACCTTAAAGAGATTGGTTACTATGTGGCGCTTGAATTGATACGTGGCAGACGTGAGATTCCGGAAACGTTGTTGCATTCATCTGCGCTTGACAACGATAATGAGAATGTCTGCGATTTGACGGATACGGCCGATGAGCAGATCCGGCAACAACTATCAGAGGGAATATAATATGAATATATTTAGAAAACTATCCGCCTTGTTTTGCAGGTGGCGGGAACAACATACGGAGGAAATAAATCGTATGATAATCTCTGCACGGGATACGGAACAACTACTCCCGAACAAAGTGGACAACCAACTGCTTCTGCGCTTCTTTCAGAATGAGGAAGACGCTTGCATTCCGCATCGGCACGAGGATATTGTGAATTTTACGGATAACGATATGGAGAGGTATCACGATTTCATTCAGTGGATATTCCCGACATCGCAACCAAGCCGTTTTAATTCTAAGGTGTCCACGATAGATGAGCATTTTGTGGCTATGCTGCATGGCAATCAATGTGCGTTGCAGAACTATTGCAAGTCCTGCCGCTGTTATCTTCACTATATGGATTTTGACTGTAGTGGCGATGGAAATATCCATACGTATCGTGGCGGCAGACCATTCTTCCGTTTGCCTTATCATAATTTCCTGCGTATGACCCGTATGCTGCAATCGTTGCACGAGACGGGGCACCCGCAATGTTCTGCCAACTTGTTCGCACAAATGATGGATATGCTTCACACCACTCCCGACAATCCGATAAGCGACACTACTATCGCATATTGGCAGGGTACACAAAAGGGCAATGAAACAAAATTGTATTCATGTATAACCACAAATAATAATCAACCCAAAACCTCATCAATTATGTTAGGCGCACTTATTGGCGACACCGTAGGCAGTATCTACGAGTTTTGCAACATTAAGACAACCGATTTCCCGTTATTCTCGGACGGCAGTTCCTTCACAGATGATTCTGTGATGACCATCGCCGTGGCGGATTGGTTGCTTCACGACCCTGTTCGGTCGCAGCAAGGATTGGAAGAAAGCCTTGTCAAGTGGGGACACAAGTATCCTGATGCCGGTTATGGTAGTGCATTTTCTCGTTGGCTCTTTATGCCGGAGTTCTTGATCACGCTTCGTGACAAGTCCACAGATACGGTAGATAATATCCCGTATGGAGTCCGTCATCCTTACAACTCGTGGGGCAATGGCTCTGCAATGCGTGCTTCGGCGTGCGGTTGGTTGGCGCAGTCTGTGGAAGACGCCCTTGACCTTGGCAGGCGTTCAGCCATGATTACCCACAACCACCCCGAAGGTATCAAAGGGGCGCAGGCAGTGGCAACAGCCGTCTATCTGGCACGTACAGGGAGTACCAAAGCAGAAATGTACCGATATATAGAAGAGACTTTCGGCTATGACCTCAGCCGTGATTGTGATGATATTCGCCCGATATATTATTTCGAAGAGTCTTGTCAAGGTACATTGCCTGCAGCCTTGGCGGCGTTCTTTGATAGCCATGATTTCGAGTCAGCTGTCCGTCTGGCAGTGTCCTTGGGCGGGGATAGTGATACTATTGCTTGTATCACGGGTGCTATTGCGGAAGCATTCTATCACGAGATACCGGCAACCATTGTCGATGAGATGCATCACCGCCTACCCGAAGAGTTTTGGACGATTATCCACGAGGTGTACACTGCAGTATCAAACAGCCACGAAAACAGCAAGATGAACGTAAATAATCAAAACATTCCTTCTCGCCTAACCCCCGAGTACATATCAGAGTTGCGCCCCAACGAAGTCTTTGTCTTTGGCAGCAATGTGCGTGGTATGCACTATGGCGGTGCCGCGGCATTTGCTGTCGGTCGTTTTGGCGCAATTATGGGGCAGGGTGAGGGCTTGCAAGGTAGGAGTTATGCTATTCCCACGATGGAAGGGCCGGATAATATGCGTGCTGCTGTGGACAGATTTGTCGCTTTTGCAAAGGAACACCCCAAACTCACATTTTTGGTCACACCCATCGGCTGTGGCATCGCGGGCTATACTTCCGCTGAAGTTGCCCCGTTGTTCCGCGAGGCTGTTCCGTTGTCTAACATCTGCCTGCCCAATTCGTTTTGGGAGTATCTTTCTGTGTAGATGTTGAATCATGTAAACAATATACATACCATACAAATCCTATTATATAGTTGTTCCTTAAAAATCGTAACTATTTTCTGATTATCAATACAGTATGTTTTTAAGGAACAACTATATAGGTCAGATTTCGTTAGATATCGATTCGATAAATAGGAGATTGGACAGTACATCGTTATATTTCTCGTTAGTCATCGTTGTATTTCTCACTCTGTTTTGTCCGTTTTCGGACTATATCGTCCACTTTGTTTTCTCGCGCTCGCTCGCGTATATTATATTAAGGGAACTGAAGTTTCGCAAGTACATAAAGTCAATTTATTTGTTCATAAGGTTGCAACTTTATTAGCATTTGCCCGGTGTGGTTTCTGTTGATATAATCGGTGAGCAACAGTGTCTCGTCAATGGAGTAACGCTCTGCTATATCTAATAAAATATCCACAATAGCCGCCCAAATTTTATCCGCAACGGATAATTCAAGAGTATCCTTGGTAACCCTCCGCAAAAAGCCCGCCGATGGTTTCGTATGCCTCAAACCTCTTCATCAAACAAAGGATATTGTACTGCATCATAGTCAAAGTAAACTCTGCTATCTGAGCCGCAAAATAGCGCGACTGATACTTGCCCAAGTTCAGTAAGGTCTTGCAATCCTTGTATGCCACCTCGGTCGTCCAACGCCTTGCATACAGTCGATAGGCTTCTAAGAAATCAAGCGACATATCGGTAGTTAACAATCCGTTCCATTTCCCGTTTCCTCGTTTGCAGAAGAACAGTCGGACAGGCATGCCGTCTAATTGTACATCCATTGTGCAATATGTGTAGCGGAGTTTTCGGCTGCGTTTGTATGCCTTCGCTTCTTGTTGATGTTTGATGATTTGTTTGGCATTCATTTTCCCGAACTCGGTTGTATAGTTCGTCTTGCCTAACTTAATCATTCCCAATAAGTTACACTTGATATGTCTGCTCTTTATAAAGCGTACTAACTGCGTATTGGTGAACCAACTGTCAACGAGCAGATAGTCGAAACGGATGCCCACTTTAATGGCCTACTTGACCATCTCAATGGCTCTGTCTGTCTTTTTCATCCAATACTCACCGATACGCTCACTCACGACCTGTCCTGTATGGTCTTTGCTCAGGCGAGCCTTTTGCTGTTTTTCGGTAAGACCTTGCCGTTTGGTCTTGTTCTTACCCTCCTCGCCATGAAGCGAAAAATCGAGGAATTGTTGACTGACACCATCGGACAACATCATAGTAAGGCACTTGTAACCGAGGATGCTCTTCTGCTGAACATGAGACCATATCTTACCCACGAGTTCTGCTTTCATTCCGCTTTTAGGGGCATCGGTATCGTTAATAATCAAGCAGGTAGGCTGCCCCGAAAGAGAGGTCGTTTCTTTGGAGATTTTTTGCAACAACTGCATATTCAGAACATAAAGCAACTTGCGCCACTTGATATTGCCATTGTTTACAAAACGATAGAACATATCTTTTTCACAACGGAACAACTTATTCAACAACGAATCTGAGTAGCGATAGACATTCTTTACCATAAAGAACGGAAAAATAATGAGTAAGTTGAGCACCTGCAAGGAGGTAAACTTGCAATTTGCTTTTTTAGCCATACCGATCTGTTTTGGCTGTATATGTATGCGTTCCATTACCTCCATTAGGCTATAAATTGCATGGTCAGCGTCATTTTTTGCGAAAAAAGTTCGCAAATCTGAAATAATTGTTGTATCTTTGCGCATGGTTTTGAAGTTTTTGTTTTGTCTTCATTTTGCACTGTAAAGATACTCATTTTTTGTGAGTTACACAAACTTCAAGACCTTTTTTGTTGAATAAAATAGTTTAATAAACTGACACCATATTTCACTTGCGAAACTTCAGTTACCTATCATAATATCGCTTTTTTATTGTACTTTTCTGCAAGGTTTTGCACTGCAAAGGTACAAAATTTTGCGGAATTATGCAAGTAAAATCACAACTATTTTTCTGATTATCAATACAATAGCGCATTCTTAAGGAACGACTAATTATATTTTGATGGATGATACCGCGCTGTGCGTCGAAACCCACTACCTGCGTATAGGAACGACTAATTATATTTTGATGGATGATACCGCCCGCTTTCATTCCCCGGATGAATTGAGAAAACATATTACGGATATGGTTCAAAAGCCTTATGAAGTGAAATGTATTATAGTTGACTATTTTGAAGTGTTAGCACCACCATACGTTGATTTGGCGGAGATGGCTTCCTTCTTACAGTCTTTAGCCCAAGAATTGAACATTGCCATACTGGCGGGTTGTCATCATAACAGGTTCAGTTGGTCAGATACAACACATATCCCGACGCTCAAAAAACTGCCATATGCTTCTGCGATAATACCATCTGCAGACAGGATTCTGTATCTCTACCGCTCCGACTATTATCGGTTGCCTTCGGGCTATTGCCCGTTGGATTGTGATAAGTTCCTGGACGAAGGATACGCTCAAATCGGCTCCCTCTATCCTGAAAACCCGCAAATATGCGTACTCCACCACGATGCAAAACATTTCAAATTCACCGACAGATAAAACGTCTCTCTCTATTTTTAATATTATAGACGAATATAACAACCCATATCACGTTACTTATGAACAAAATCCTCATCAACGGCATCAACTACGAGTTAATCCCCTCCAACCAAACTGCATCTGTCTGCCAACTGGACAATGGTATTAAATATAAAGGCAATATAGTCATTCCTTCTTCCATATCTCATAATGGCATATCATATCGCGTAACAAGTATTGGAAGTTCTGCTTTCTCAGGTTGCAGGGGTCTAACGTCTATCGAGATTTCTAGCAGCGTAACGAGTATCGGAGATTCAGCTTTCAGAGGTTGCAGGGGTCTAACCTCCATCGAGATTCCCAACAGCGTAACGAGTATTGGAGTTCATGCTTTCTCAGGTTGCACGGGTCTGACATTTATCATGGTAGATACGGAAAATTGTAGTTTTTGTTCTGTTGATGGTGTCTTGTTCAATAAAGATTTAACAACAATAGTATGTCTCCCCGTTGGAAAACAAGAGCAAACATACGAAATCCCCAACAGCGTAACGAGTATCGGAGATTCTGCTTTCGAGGGTTGTGCCGGTCTAACCTCCATCGAGATTCCCAATAGCGTAACGAGTATTGGGAAGTGGGCTTTCTCAGGTTGCACGGGTTTTCCCATAGAAGATGGTATTCGTTATGCGAATACATACTTGATTGAAGTGGTGGATAAAACGCAGAATTCATATTTGATAAAAGAAGGAACGCGATTTATCGGAGATTCTGCTTTCTCAGGTTGCACAGGTCTAACCTCCATCGAAATCCCCAATAGTGTAACGAGTATTGGAGTTTCTGCTTTCTCAGGTTGCACAGGTCTAACTTCTATCGAGATTCCCAACAGCGTAACGAGTATTGTTTTTGCTTTCAGAGGTTGCACGGGTCTAACTTCTATCGAGATTCCTAACAGCGTAACGAGTATTGGGGTTTCTGCTTTCTCAGGTTGCACAGGTCTAACTTCTATCGA
>ULPT01021590.1_pt1 | contig 13686 bp, 10 predicted proteins | sample 1953751 | NCBI WGS metagenome assembly ULPT01 (sample SAMEA4835636, study PRJEB28245) | human gut metagenome | biome: gut microbiome; material: fecal sample | place: Denmark | collected 2008
AACTTATCTTCTTATTTCCAGTTTCTGCTTGCAATTCGGGTTTTTTTTGAAAGTCATGATGACTTTAAAGAGATCATCATCTATTTCTATATCAAATGTACCCCCCTGAGCAACAACAAAGCTTTTCGCAATGGCAAGCCCTAGACCACTGCCTGTTTCATGGCGGGATTTATCTCCACGTACAAAACGTTCCTGGATTTCTTCACTAGAGAAGTTCATTTCTACTTCACTCATATTCTTGAATATGACTGAAACATAGTCCTCTTCCTCATGAATATCAATATAAGCACGACTATGTGGCATGGCATACTTTCCAATATTAGTTAATAGGTTTTCAAAGACACGGTATGTCTTATCTCCATCTAAGTGTACAACAACATCTTCGACATTCTTAATGACCTGGATATCTTTAGATTCTAAGACTTCAATACATTCAGCTAAGGATTGATCAACTAATGCTTGTAATCTTAAATCAATAGGATGAAGGTCAATATTACCGCTTGTTGCTTTAGAAACATCAAAGAGATCTTGAATAAGATTAGAGAGTCTATTTGTATATTTTTCTAACTGGTTTAAATATTCAGTTCTTGTTGCTTCATCAGCTTGTGTATTCTTAAGTAAAATAACATAGTTCTTAATACATGTAAGAGGAGTTTTTAAATCATGTGAGACATTGGTAATAAGTTCTGTCTTCATATTCTGTGATTTTGTTTCTTCCTTCACAGCTGCTTCAAAACCAGTTTTCAGGTTATTTAAGCGATCACGCATACTATTGAAAATACCTAGATCATCTTCTATTTCTGTATCAAAATGACCATGAGAAAGCTGTTCTGTAAAGTTAAGCATATTTTTATAATCATTCTTTACCTTCATTGTCTGCTTTCTTATATATAAGAAAGAGATCATAACATAAAAAATCGCAAAGATTGTCTTACTTGGTGAGAGGACATACAAAACAATAACGAGCAATGCATTGCAGATAGTAAATTTCAAGATATCCTGATTGATATTATCCTTCAAATCAAATTCAGTCACTTTATTACCTAGTTCCTTTGTTTTTGCATAAAGTGCATAAGTACATGTATTATTCTTAAAATAGTTCATTCCATTCATAAACATATACTTAACAGTAAAGCATAACATTGAGAACAAGAAATAGAAAATGACCATACAGAAGAAATAGAGACCATAACTGATAGATGTAGCATAAGCTATATTATGTCTTGCAAGGGCACCTTGAAGTTCTCCCATCATCACAAGAGCACCTGTTACTCCTGATGCCCCCATAAAAATAAAACTAGTTAATCCAATAATGATAATAACAGTTAATAGCTTCCATTGTTTAATTGTGCGATATGGATTAATAACTTCTTCTACTTCTAATGAATTCATTAAAATATATATAAAGATAACTAAACCCAGAAGAAGAGCAACTCCTGAAAGGACTGCAATATCATATTCATCCACAAAATTACGTTCAATATATGTCATAGGCGATTCATACATTGTACAATAATAAGTCATTTCTATATCTTTAGGTAAATTAATACTTACCTGATTTAAATCTACATACGTATTATATACTTTAAGTAAAGATCTTTTTCCATCTTTTCCTTCTTCGAGCTTATATCCTGCATCAAGGTTACTAATAATATCACTTTCATCAAAAAGAGCTACAGTATCCGTGTAAAAATATTTCGAACGCGCACTAGATTTAAAAAATTCTTCATAGGCGACAGGATAATAAGATTTCTGATTCTTATAATACTGTCTTGTCTTTTCATTATATGCTTCATAGTGAAATCCATCATCATCCTGTTCCATATCTAAAACAGTTTTGAATATTTCATTCATCGTCGCAGTAGCTGCTTCTTGTGATTTTTCATCTAGCCCATTAAAATTTAAAGGCTTATAATCAGGATCTGTTTTTGATTCAACTGCCATTGTAAGAAACTGCAGCATATATTCATTTGTATTGTCTGCGACTCTTTTCTTATAACCATCCTGCTGTTTGACTGTGATATAAATCATACAGCTCGGACAAGCCAATAATAAGACAATTAAACCAATAATAAATATACGTCTTTTCTTCATTCTCATCACTCCATCTTTTCTATTTTATAACCGACACCCCAGACAGCCTTTAAGTATTCAGGGTGTTTAGGATTGGCTTCAATCTTTTCTCTGAGTCTTCTTACATGAACCATGATTGTTTCTGTATTAATGGCTGTTTCTTCCCAGATAGATTCATAGATTTCTTCTGCAGAATACACCTTACCAGGATAACTCATTAATAGTTCTAATATCTGGAATTCTTTCTTAGTGAGTCTAACAGAACGTCCATTCACAAAGACTTCTTTAGTCTCCTGGTCTAATACTAAGCCTCCTACAATAAGTTGATTGTTTGGCTTTTGTATATTTCCCTTTAAATTTAAGATCTGTTCATAGCGTCTTAAATTAGAATTAACCCTTGCAATGAGTTCCATAGGTTCAAAAGGTTTAGTGATATAATCATCTGCCCCTAGATTAAGTCCTGTAATCTTATCAATATCTTCTGTCTTAGCCGTTAAGAAGATCACAGGGATATCTGATACTTCACGAAGCTTCATTGTCATAGTGAGTCCATCCATAACAGGCATCATAATATCTACAATAGCTAAATGAATATCGTTATGTTTAAGTGCTTCAAGCCCTTCTTTTCCATTCTCCGCTTCAATGACTTCATAATTCTGGCTCTTTAAAAAGATCTTAACTGTTTCTCTAATACCTAACTCGTCTTCTACAAGTAATAGTGTATGTTTCATTAACTTAACTCCCCTTCTTCATAATCAGCGCGTCAATGTACTTAAATAAGCGATAATGCTGATTATAATAACAGGAAATAATAATGTGAACATAAATGTTTCAAACATATGTATCCCTCCTTCGCTTATAAGTATAGTGACTAAAAATAAAAAGATTCGTGATGAAATTCTTAAATAATTCTAAAGAAAAAACCTCCGAGGAGGTTTTATTTCTTCTTTTTCTTATGTCTTGTCTTTTTACGATAAGGATTGAACTGCTGCTGATTCTTCATTGGTCTTTGTGTTGGCATACCAGTTGTAGGATCAATGTTGCCTAGCTGCTTCATGACCTTACGTGACTGTTCAAACTGTTTTAATAGCTTATTAACTTCAGTCACAGGCTGACCACAACCCTTTGCAATTCTTTCTTTACGTGATGAATTAATCATATCAGGATTTGCACGTTCCGCTTTAGTCATAGAATAAATGATTGATTCAGTCATCTTCATCTTAGCAGCGGCATCATCATCATTTAAATTAGGAATCTTAGGCATTCCTGGAATCATCTTTAATAAACCAGATAAAGGACCCATCTTCTGAAGTTTCTTCATCTGATCAAGCATATCATCTAAACCAAAAGTACCTGCTTTCATCTTATTGAAAGCTTTCATACTTTCTTTTTCATCATAGACATCCTGTACCTTTTCTACAAGGGAAACAACATCCCCCATACCAAGGATACGATCTGCCATACGGTCAGGATAGAAATAATCGATTTCATCTAATTTTTCACCTGTACCGATATATTTAATAGGAACATGAGTGACATGTCTAATAGAGAGAGCACCCCCACCACGCGCGTCACCATCTAACTTAGTTAAAACGGCACCAGTGATTCCTAGTCTTTCATTGAATGTTGAAGCAACATTCACGATTTCCTGACCAGCTAATGAGTCAACAACTAAAAGAATTTCATCAGGATGGGCAATTTCTTTAACGTTTGCAAGCTCCTGCATCAACTTTTCATCAATCTGTAAACGACCAGCAGTATCGATGATTACTACATCGTTGTGATCATCACGCGCTTTAGCTAAAGCTTCAGTAACGATTGTTTCTACCGGTGTATCAGTGCCTTTAGAGAATACTGGAATATTAAGCTGTGCACCTAATGTCTTTAACTGATCAATGGCAGCAGGACGATAAATATCGCCAGCAACCAATAAAGGCTTCTTACCTTGTTTTTCAGTGATTAATTTAGCAATCTTACCAGCCGTTGTAGTTTTACCTGAACCCTGTAAACCAACCATCATGATGATTGTAGGATCTTTAGAGTAGTCTACAGTCACCATTTCTGTACCAAGTAATGATACTAATTCATCATGAACAATCTTAACAAGAACCTGTCCTGGTTTTAATGAACCAACAACGTTCTGACCGATTGCTTTTTCTTTTGTATTTGCAATAAACTCTTTAACTACCTGGTAGTTAACATCGGCTTCAAGTAAAGCCAAACGGATTTCACGAAGCATCTCCTCCATGTTTGCTTCAGTAAGAGTCGCTTGTCCTGTTACCTTTTTTAATGTCTCTTGGAGTCTATCTGATAAAGATTCAAAAGCCATAATTACCTCCCTAGATATTCTTCAGCATTTCAAGATATTCATCAATATCTTCATGCTTCTTATTCTTTTCTTCTTCAATCTTATTAATTAAATCAAGTCTCTTGCGATGATTTTCAAGAATATGTAATTTAGATTCATACTTCTCTAAACTCATCACAGAACGCTTAATATTATCAAAAACAGCATTCTTAGAGACTCCTAAGTCTTCGGCTATTTCTGATAGAGACAGATCTTCCTCATAGTAAAGAGTTAGATACTGCTTCTGTTTATCTGTCAACAATTCTCTATAACAATCCATCAAGAGGATGACTTGTTCTTTCTTTTTTAATTCTTCATCCATCATCTTACTCCATTAGATCATTACATAAACCATAAATATACTGTTCAAGATCAAATTCCTGTAAATCATCAATCTTTTCACCTAAACCAATAAACTTAACAGGGATATTGAGCATATCCTTAATTGAAAGAATAATACCACCCTTGGCAGTACCATCCATCTTAGTAAGGACAATACCTGTAATATCTGTAATCTTAGAGAATTCGACAGCCTGTGAAATACCATTCTGACCTGTTGTTGCATCTACTACAAGTAATGTTTCCTGAGGTCCTTCTGGCACAACTCTCTTGATGATACGATTCATCTTTTCAAGTTCCTTCATTAAGTTTACTTTATTCTGTAAACGTCCTGCTGTATCACAGATAAGTACATCATAACCGCCTTCTTTTGCCTGTTCAAGCGCATCAAATATTACCGAAGAAGGATCTCCCCCTTCTTTACCCTTGACACAAGGAATATTTAAACGGTTTGCCCATTCAGCAAGCTGTTCAATGGCACCAGCTCTAAATGTATCACCGGCAGCCACCATAACCTTCTTGCCCTCTTCATGCATGATCTTATTGGCAAGCTTCGCAATAGTAGTTGTTTTACCTGCTCCATTAACACCAACCATCAAGATAACTGTTAAATCATTTTCTGCATAGTTGATCTTAGTTGTCATATATGAATCATTGGCATAGATGACAAACATCTTATCAACGATAATATCATTAATTGCATGAGGATCCTTGATATTTTCAAGACGTACTTCCTTCTTGATTTCATCCACAATCTTCATAACCATGTTGACACCAACATCACTCATGATCAGGATATTTTCTAACTCATCAAAATATTCATCGTTGATTTCACGATATCTTGCGGCTAACGCATTAATTTTAGATGAGAAAGAAGCAGATGATTTATCAAGACCAGCAACATACTTCTCATTCTGCTTTGTAGATTTTCCTACAAATGTTTCTTTAATCTTTTGAAAAAATCCCATAATGCATCCTCCTAACTGCTTGCATATTCAGTCGCATCCTTAAGCTTAACACTGACAAGCTTAGTGACACCTTTTTCCTGCATTGTAGCCCCATATAATAGGTCACATTCAGCCATAGTTCCTTCACGATGTGTAACAACAATAAATTGTGTCTCATCTGAGAAACTACGTAAATACTTCGCAAAACGCTCTACATTCGCAATATCAAGTGCGGCTTCTACTTCATCGAGAATACATAAAGGAGATGGCTTCACACTAATCATCGCAAATAAGCAGCTTAATGCGATTAATGCGTTTTCTCCTCCTGAGAAAGAATGCAGTTTTGCAGCCTTTCCAGGTGGCTGTGCTTCAATATCAATACCGGTTTCTAGAATGTTATCTGGATCAGTATATTTAAGTGAAGCATGTCCTCCGCCAAATAAATAACGGAATACATCGTTGAATGCCTTATTAATGGCTTCAAATGAAGTGCTGAACTTCTCAACCATAATAGCATCCATATCTTTAATAGCTTTTAATAAGCTATCCTGTGCTTCTAATAATTGTGAACGCTGCGTACTTAATGTCTCATAACGTGTACTTACATCATTGTATTGTTCAATAGATTCCACATTGACATGACCAAGAGAAGCAATACGTTGTCTTAAGTCACGTACCTTATCCTTTGCCTTATCTATATCAATGGACATATCGGCTTTTTCCTGCGCATGTTCAAATGTCATAGCATAAGCATCATTAAGTCTTAATAAGTAGTTCTGAATCTCTGTTTCTAAACGACTCTTAGCAACCTTCTTATCTGTACTCTGGCTTTCTACATCCTTTAAAGCAGCACGGTGTTCACGTAAACGACGAGACACTTCTTCATTTTCATTCACATAACCCATACGGATTGTACGTTTCGCCTGAATTGTTTCTTTTAATTCATCACGACGTCTCTTCGCATCATTCAAACGATCAAGTAATTCATTGTTTTGAGTCCCCTTGATCACTTCATCAAGTTCTACACTCTGATGTGTGAGGTTTTCATAATCAGCCTTAGCTACTTCATACTCACTCTTCTTGTTTGTGACAACAAGTTCAAGTTTTGCGAGAGACATCTGTTTCTGCATATAAAGCTGTCCGATTTCTCTTCCCTCATTTTCTAATGTATGCAGATCAGACTTCATCTTGTTGAGGTCTTTTTCCTGCTGATCTAATGTATGAGACACACGTTCTAATTCTCTTTTAGACATCATTGCGTTGTTTGTATGCTTAGATGCCCCACCTGTTAAGGAACCACCGACATTGATGATATCTCCTTCAAGGGTAACGACACGATAACGATGATAAATAGATTTTGCGATTTCTGTCGCATGATCTAGATGATCCGCTACAATTGTATTACCTAGTTGGTTTAATACAACATCACTGATAGACTTATCATAAGTCACAAAATCACTCATCACACCAAGATATCCTAAAGACTGTTCAGCAAGCATTTTTGCTTCTTCTCTTAATAATCTTGGTTTCATTGTATCAATAGGTAGGAATGTCGCACGTCCTGCCTTATTCTTTCTCAAGAAATAAATAGCTTCTTTTGCCTGATCATTTGTACGAGTAACAATGAACTGTATCGCACCACCAAGGGCAGTCGCAAGTGCTGTTTCATAGGTCTCTTCTGTTTCAATCAGATCTCCTAGTGCACCACAGATACCAGATAAAGAATTCTTTGCACCTAAAATAGTACGCACACCATAGCTATAGCCGCTCTTATTCTCAATAATATCAGTTAATCTTGTCTTTTCAGTTCGAGAATTATGAATTTCAATATTCTTCTTTTCAATTAACGAGCGAAGATTAGACTGCTGCTTCTTATTTAAGGAATCTTTTTGAGAAAGGTCATTCTTTTCCTTTTTAACATCATTATAACGCTTCACTCTATCGTTATATTCAATGATAGCGTCTTGAAGTATAGATTTCATACTTGCTTTCTTTGCTTCTATATCTTCCTGGCTTGTTGTTTCTAATATATGCTTACGATTGGCATCAATTTCTACCTTCTGTGTTTCAAGGCTGCTTACTTCATTCATCGCCTCTAATAGCTTTTCCTGAAGTTCATTGACTTCCTGATCGAGTGCATACATCTTCTTTTCAAGTTCTTCACTCTGCTTTTCATCAAGAATAACAGCACCATCATTGGTAATACGTTCATTTTCCAGGTCTTCTAACTCTTTATTTAAAGTCTTTAATTCTTCAGAAAGAGTACTGATTTCCTTAACAAGTACTGAAACTTCTACTTCCTGAAGTTCTTCTTTGAACTCTAAATAAGTTTCAGCTTTTTCTTTTTGTCTTTTCAATGGTCCTATCTGTCGTTCTAATTCACTACAGATATCCTGAACACGGTCTAAATTGTCTGTGGTACGTTCAAGTTTTCTGACTGTTTCAATCTTACGCTTCTTATATTTCGCAACACCTGCTGCTTCTTCAAACATCGCACGTCGATCTTCAGGTTTGCTTTTTACAAACTCATTGATATTATTCTGAGAAATAATAGATAAAGAATCTCTTCCTAGACCCGTATCCATAATTAAATCAGTAATATCCTTTAAACGGCACTGTTCTCTATTTAATAAGAACTCAGAATCACCTGTACGATAAAGACGACGTGTAATTTCCACTTCAGTAGAATCAAAATCAAGGAAATGATCTTCATTATTAAAGACAAGTGTCACTTCTGCTTCACCCTGTGCTTTACGATCTTCACTTCCTGAGAAAATGACATCGGTCATTGTTTCTCCACGCATCGCCTTGGCAGACTTTTCTCCTAGTACCCAGCGGATGGCATCAGTAATATTTGATTTACCGCATCCATTAGGCCCTACTATTCCAGTAATACCCGGCATGAATTCAACTACACTTTTATCCGCAAAGGATTTAAAACCATGAAGTTCAATTCGTTTTAAATACATGTTATTCCTCTCTAATCTAAAATAACTTTGCCGTTTTCAAAGCCCTTGACGATTGCAAGAGACTGTACTTCATATCCAGCTTCTTCAATTCTATGTCTTCCCTGCTGGAAGCCTTTTTCAACGACAATACCAATACCTTCTACTGTTGCACCTGCCTGATGGCATAAATCAATCATACCCATAACAGCTTCACCATTAGCTAAGAAATCATCTATAATTAACACATGATCTTCTGGATTTAAATATTTCTTAGAAATCTGTCCAATATAATCCTTATTCTTAGTATAAGAATGAATTTCTGTTGTATAGAAATCATTGTCAGTAATTGAAGAAGAACCCTTCTTTGTAAATACTACATGACAATTATTGAATTTCTGTGCAACGACAACAGCTAAACCAATACCACTTGCTTCGATAGTGACAATCTTGTTAATTGGTTTATCTTTATATCTTTCATAGAATGCATCTGCAATCTTATTAAATAACTCTACATCAATCTGATGATTTAAAAAGCTATCTACTCTTAATACATTTTCATTAATAACATATCCGTCTTCTAAAATCTTCTTCTTTAATTCTTCCATCTTCACTAATCCTTTTTCTTTTTTGTGAGTCCTGTAAACATCTCATATGGGATATAAACAGTAAATACAGAACCAACATCTTCTTGTGATTCTACATCTATTTTATAGTGATGTAAATCAATAATCCTTTTTACTATTGATAAACCAAGTCCATTTCCTTCAATTGTACGTGATTTATCCTGTCTATAGAATCTTTCAAAGATATGAGAAATGGCATCCTGACTCATTCCCACACCTGTATCTTCAAATCTTACCTGTAGTTCAGTTGGTGTTCTTCTCACTTCCACTGTTACTACACCATGCTCATTTGTATACTTGATCGCATTACTCAACAAATTAATCCAGACCTGTTCCATACGGCTTTCATCCGCTTCAATAATGAATTCCTTTTTAGGATGAATGAATTCTATTTCAATATCCTTACTTAAAGCCGCATTATCTTCCATCTCAATAACACGATTGAGCTGTTCAATAAGTGGAAACTCTGTCTTATCCAGTGCTGTATCTTCTCCATCTAATAAAGTAAGCTGCAGCATATTCTTAGATAAATGAGATAAACGATTTGAATTGAACAATATAATATCTGCATATTTTTTTCTTTGTTCATCTGTCAGATTCTCATTCTTTAATATTGTCGCAAATCCACTAATAGCCGTTAAAGGCGTCTGGAACTCATGAGATACATCCGATATAAATTGTTGTCGGATTGTTTCCTGCTTAGCGAGTCTGACTGCCATTTGATTGAAGGAAGCATACAATGAGGATATTTCATCCTTTCCTTCATAATTGACACGCACCTTATAATTCCCTTTCGCAAGCTCATCAGTGACCTTTGTGAGACGTGAGATTGGTTTCACAATAATATCTGCAACAATCAGGAAGACAATACTTCCTGTCATCATAAAGATGATAGCTGCACTCGTATAAGACTTCATAAAGATATCTTTTGTAGCAGAAAAATCCTTCTGAACTGTAATCACATATGTTTGATTATCAATCTTAAATGCTTTTGCATATTGCGAAATAATTCCTTCACTACGTAATGACTTATCTTTTGAAGTCGCAAGTGTCTTTAATTCATCATCTTTAAGTATAAGTTTCTTATTAACATGTCCATAGCTTTTTGTCTGTCCTTCACATGTGACAGTAAAAGACATTTCTGATGTTACTGAATAATCCGCTAAAATCTTATCCTGATCCTTGTCATTAATTAACTTGATCAAATCTGCAATATGATTGGAAGAGTGTTCTAATTCTTCCAAAGCCAATTGATCAGAATCACGGCTATATGATTTTATTGTAAAAAAGCAACAGATAGAAAAACTTAATAAAGACGTTAATAAAAAGCCAATTACAAGTTTACTATAAATAGACTTCATTACTCAACCTCTATTTTATAACCTAAACCACGTACTGTCACAACTTTGAATCCTGGAAGATGACCAAGATTCTCACGAATACGCTTAATGTGAACATCTACTGTACGATCAAAACCGTCATAATCCATCCCCCAGATTTTTTCAATAAGCTGTTCTCTTGTAAAAATCTGATTAGGATTCTTAGCGAGTTCAAAAGCTAACTCAAACTGTTTTAAAGGAAGATGAATGACCTGCTCTTGATAACGTACTTCATATTTATCACCATCAAAGATCACATCACCAATCTTCACCACATTTGAAGAATTAATACTATAACGTTTTAAGATTGTTTTAACACGCGCCATTAATTCATCTGGGTCAAAAGGCTTAGTGACATAGTCATCAATACCTAAAGAGAATCCTCTTAGTTTATCCTTTGATTGAGATTTAGCTGTCAACATAATGACTGGAAATTCACGATACTGTCTCATCTGTTCGACAAGTTCAAAGCCATCCATTCCTGGCATCATAATATCTACAACAGCCAAATCAATATATTGGTTTTCTACTATATCCAATGCTTCTTCAGCATTCGCCGCTTCAATTGTATCAAAACCTGCTTTATCGAGATAGAAACGCACTAATTCTCTAATATGCATTTCATCATCTACAACCATGATTTTAGATTTCATCTTATTTCACCTCATTTATTCTCATTATATCATACTTATTGCATCATGAAGAGATGAAAGTAAGTCCTCAAGCAGATCTAGACTCGAAAGTGTTGCACCTGAGGCAAGGGCATGTCCTCCCCCACCAAACTTAGCAGCCACTTCATTAATAATCGCATTTCTAGAGCGAATAGAGACACGATAAACATTATCCTTAGAGTTTTCTGTAATAGCACACCAGACTTCAAATTCCTTGACATTTGCAAGTGTATTGACGTAGCTAGAACCTTCTTCACGACTAATACCTAATTCTTTAAGGTCTTCATCCTTCAATATATAGTAAGCCACTTTATCATTGACTTGATAATTGTTCAAGATAAACTGTGTGACTTTTAAATCTTTTTCTTCTCTTAAATACATTGTTTGATAGATTTCTTCAATATTAATACCTGATTCCAATAAATAAGATGCTGCCTTGAATGTACGCGCATCTGTGGAACGATACATGAAACGATTTGTATCACCAATAATACCCATATATAAAGCACGTGCACCTTGTTCATTTAAAGAATAGCTATCCTTCACTTCTTCTAATAATAGAGAAACAATCTGAGAAGCACTTGATGCAGTAGCATCTTCAATATTGATATCTCCATAAGAATCAACAACGATATGATGATCAATCTTAATGATTTTATCACATACAGAAATATCACCATCAATGCGTTCACGATTGGCTGTATCAATCACAATACCAAGAGCAGGAAGTTCTTTTTCTTCATCTATAGTAGCATTGAACTTTTCCCATAAAACATTTTCAAAGTTTCCTTTTAACACAACATTGATTTCTGGAAAGTTTTCTTTTAAGAAATAATACATACCTACAGTAGAACCAAAAGCGTCATAATCAGGATTAATATGACGATATAAGAATACTTGTTTATATTGTTTTAATAAATTAATTATTTTATCCATAATTTAACCCACCTTTTCACCCATTTTAACATATTTTTATACAAAGAAAAAAGACAGAAATCAATATATGACTTCTGTCTGTCATTTTATCCTAAATGTAATAGTTTCATAGTATCTCTAGCGATTTCTACTTCTTCGTTTGTAGGGATTACAAAGACATCAACCTTAGAGAACTGATGAGAGATTAGTCTATTTTCGTCTGAACGAATCGCATTTGATTCTTCATTGAGGAATACTCCTAAAGCACGAGAACAATCATCGATAATCAAACGTCTTAAATAAGCAGCATTTTCACCTACACCCGCAGTGAAGGCAATCGCATCTAATCCACCTAATTCAACAAAATATTGACCAATATATTTAGAAACAATACGTGAATATAATAAACCAGTTAATAATGCACGTTCATCACCTTCATTGAATAAGGCATTTTCAATATCACGTGAATCTGAAGAAATACCTGAAATACCAAGCATTCCTGATTTCTTATTATAGATATCTAATACTTCATCAGGTGTTTTATTAAGTTTCTTACATAAATAAGGCATGATAGATGGATCGATTGTACCACATCTAGAACCCATCATTACACCTGCTAGTGGTGTGAATCCCATTGATGTATCAATACACTTACCATCTAATACCGCAGAAAGTGATGCGCCGTTACCTAAATGACATACGATAATACGTGAATGTTTAGGGTTACCCAATTCTTTTATAACTTGTTCAGAAACATATTTATGACTTGTACCATGTGCGCCATATTTTCTGATCTTATAGTCTGTGTAATATTCTAATGGTAATGGATATAAATATCTTTCTCTATCCAATGTCTGATGGAAAGCTGTATCAAATACGAATACATGTCCTACTCCTGGAAGAGCTTCTTTGAATGCACGATATCCTACTAAGTGTGCAGGGTTATGTAGTGGTGCTAATTCACATAACTCTTCTACCTTACTTACTACGTCTTCATTTACAACAGCACTAGAATCAAAGTATTCACCACCATGTACAATACGATGTCCTACCCCTTCAATTTCTTCTAACTTTTCAACGATGTTTTCTTTTACTAATGCATCTAATACTAAAGAAACAGCGACCTTATGATCTGGAATAGGTAATTTTTCTGTTTTCTTCTGTCCATTATGTTTAATAGTAAAAATTCCTTCTTCTAGTCCAATTCTTTCCACAATACCTGAGCAGATTACTAGTTCTGAAGGCATTTCTAATAACTGGAATTTTAATGATGAACTACCAGCGTTTACCGCCATGATTTTAGCCATATTATAACCTCCTTAAAATCATATAATTTTATTTTACTAAAATTTCACATAAAAAACAACAATAACTTGTAAGCGTTCTCATACAAATATATAAATTTTTACCCGAATTGCAAGCAGAAACTGGAAATAAGAAGATA
>ULPT01024569.1_pt1 | contig 13660 bp, 1 predicted proteins | sample 1953751 | NCBI WGS metagenome assembly ULPT01 (sample SAMEA4835636, study PRJEB28245) | human gut metagenome | biome: gut microbiome; material: fecal sample | place: Denmark | collected 2008
ATTTAAGGTAAAAATTACTAATAAGATGAGAACTATAGGAGAATATTAAAATGTCAATTTATATTCAAGAAGAAAACACTTTTAAGAAAGTATTACAATCTGGATTAAGCCTATTTCTTGGATCTGGTTTTTCTGTTTTATCAAAAGATAAAAAGAAACGAAATTTGCCTTGCGGAAAAGAATTACTCAAGGAACTCAAGGAGGAATTTCCAAGAATAGCAGCCTTTAATGATTTAAGTAAAGTAAGTACAGTATTAGAAAAATCAATAGAAAAAGATCATTTCAAGAAATATTTAACTAATAGATTTACAGTTAATGAATACGATAGTTTGTATAACAACCTGGTACGCATTAATCTAAAAAATATTTTTTCCACCAATATTGATGATTTACTATTTAAAATATGGGATAATGAAAAAAATACTAAATACTATATAAATAACACACTGGGAATAGGAGAGTTAAATGATAATCTAGCAATTAATTATTTTCCAGTACATGGTTGTGTCTTAAATTATGACAAAGAATATATTTTTTCAAATATAAAAATTGCATCCGCATATACATCGCAAAATGGAAGCTGGGAAAGTCTAAAGCTTACTGTTAGCAGTTCTCCTATTCTTTTTTGGGGATGGAGTTTTAATGATTCTGACATTATTGAAGCAATATATTCTAGTAGAGGAAGAATGGTTGACGATAATACCAGAAAATGGATTGTACTATATAAACCAGAAAATTATGAAATTGAATTTTACAAATCTTTAAATTTTAGCATTATTATTGCAAGTACAACTGAGCTTTTAGAATACCTTGGCTCAATTAGATTTGAATGCAATGAAAGTGCAGATTATACAGTTAAAGTGCCTTCAAAGTATTTAATTCCTTCCGTAGTAAAAGAAGCATCCTATCCTGTCACAAATTTTTTTGAAGGAGACATTCCTAGGTGGTCATACATTTTTTCTGGGCAGATAGTAAGAACACATTACTATAAAAAAATTGCAGATTTAATACATGGTGGAAAAAATATAATTGTTATTGGCGTACCTGCTTCCGGCAAAACCACCTTAATGATGCAATTAGCCAAAGGTATAGAAACAGAAAAACATAAACACATCTTGTATACTCCCACCCTTGACGAAATACGTCAATACAAAAGGATAATTGGAAACGATAAAGTTATAGTCTTTGTAGATAACTGTCTAAATGATTACAGAGGTATATTGGAATTGGCCAGCCCCAATATACAGATTGTAGGTTTCGAACGCGATAGTAAATACGAGAGCATTGTACACCGTTTATGTGAAAACAAATTTCAATATGATTTATGTGATATAAGCGAGATTGATGAACAGGACATTACAAGAATTGTTGAATCCATTCCTAAAAGCATTTATTCTGGGAGATTAGTGCCTTTGCAAGATAAAACAATATTTGAAGCAATACGAAAGCACACTAAAGTACCTGTTATGGAAGATAGATTTGTATCTGCATTAAGAGAAATGTATTCATTTGATTCAAAAGCAACCGAATTATTTTTAATGATATCATATGTACATTCCTGCGGAGTACCAGTTTCCTACGACATGGTATATTCTTATTTGGAAGAAGAAAATTATCAAAAAGTATACGATGACATTAAACGCGTTGGTAAATTAATAACAGAGTGCTATGATCATGATTTTGGATTCCTTGGTGATATCAACCTGAAAGATCAAGATTATTACAAATGCAGAACTCGTTATCTTGCTGAACTTATAATACAAAAAGTGCCAAACTATGAATTGATGCGCATTATGCTTGTTAATTTTGTTCAAAATGTACCTATATTTAAAATTTGCAGATACGATATTTTTAAATCATCCGCATATGATGCCGATTTAGTAACTAGATATTTTACAAACTATCAAGAAGGAATGGCCTTCTATACTAAATGCCTAGCCGTTGAGGATTCTCCTTTTATCTATCAACAGATTGCCTTATATGCAAGCAGAAAGCGAAAATATAGCGATGCTTTTCTCTGGATAGATAAAGCAAAAAATGGCGTAAAAGGCAATGTATTTTCTATCCAAAATACTCATGCCATTATTTTGTTTAATGCAAATATTAACAAGGAAAATAACGATGGTAGTGTTATTGCCACTTTACACCAAAGTTTGGAGATTTTACAAAATTGCTACGAAAACGATCAGCGAAAGGGTTTTCATGCCCAAATGTTTGGCGAACTTGTCTTAAAATTATATGATGCATATGGCTATAATGAAGTAGAAAAATATGTAGAAACAGCTAATAAGTGGTTGGAAAATGAAATGAATAGTAAAAATAATGGCAATGCATCTATCAAAAAAATGCGTGATATAAGAAAGAAAATTGAAGATAGTATAATCATTCCAAACGAAATGACATTTTCGGACTAATACTCATTTTATTTTCCTAAATAAAAACAGCGCAGGAGGCCTTGCCTCCTGCGCTGTCTTATTTTATTACCCCAGCAGCAATACCGTGCCGTTTACATATGTTCCACGCTCATTTTGTGATGCGTCGTCTGTAGCAAGAATTTTATAATGCTCCTTGTCTATAAATTTACAGGTCACGATCTTTGTGCCGGCAGGAAGGTTTTCACCTTCCAGTTCAATGATCAGCTTCTGCTGTTCTTCTGTCAGGCCGTCTGCAAAGCATACAGAGTACTTTTCTTTGATCTTGTCATTGTCAAGATCCATCTCTGCTCCGTTTACAACAATCTCCCCGGTAACAGGCTTTAAGATCACTGCATCCCCAATGCCGTTCTTGTGAACCAGAGTTGTTGTCAGTTTTCCGCCGACACGCACAGTTGCCACTCCGGCATCCGCTTCTCCTTCTCTCTGGGTTTCAAATACAAGCTCATAAGTGGTAAGATTCTTGTTTACTTCAAGACGGGTATACGGGTTCAGGACGATTGTTCTCAGGCCGCTTATCTGGTCGGCTGCAAGTACATAGGGACTTTCCTCCACAGCATCTGTTCCGATCAGATTCAGCAGCGCACTTGAAGCGGAACCGCTGATCGTTCCAACCAGCGTATTTCCTTCCTCATCAGCCGAATATACCTTATCCAGGGCCAGTTCAAATTTCCCCAGTGTCCAGTTTGCCTTTGTGGGAACCACTTCATTTTTCACCGTTTTTACAGGACACAGTTCCATATTTTGTAATACCAGATTGCTCTTCAGACTGATATTTCCGGCAAACCGAAGCTTATGTCCATTGCCTATGATTATCAGTGTTCCTGCCTTTGACGGCAATGCCAGGCTGCTGTATTTTCCATCCTTCTTTTGATTTCCGATTTCCACATCCGATTGAAGCTTGATCACATAATCCACATATTCCTTGCTTCCCTCTTTCTTAAGAGACAGTGCATCGATTTCCTTAACTGCCTCCTCAAAGTTCTTAAACTGGCTGATCTCTTCCTCTGGACCCGGATTGATAATCAGCGATACTTCTGCCTTATCCTGCGTGTTACAGCCATAAATAATTTCCTTTCCTGACTTTAACACTCCGAAGCTGTTATTATACGCTCCCATCGCTTCCTCGCCCTCTTCTTCACCGCTATATGCCGGGGTGAACCAGTGCGTGGATACCTTGGGCGCTGTCAGCAGCACCATTCCCTCATGAAGCTGGGCATAGGTGCTTCCGTTATTATATTTCAGTCCTATGGCGATGGCGTCCTGTTTAGGATTAGCGGCAAGCCAGTTATTTTCTGTTGTCACGGTACCCTTGATTTCAATCAGTGATTTGCCGTTTTTATCCTGCTTACCCTGAAGATAATTATTTCTTTCCTGTAAAACAACATGGTTCAGCGATATCTTTCCATCGCCAACCGCCTTACTGCCCGCAAAAATAGCGCCGCCTTGCAGGGTAAGAACCTTGCTACAGGTAAGATTTTTGGTATTGATCAGGCCTTCTCCTAAAATGAGGATATTATTTGCCGTAACGTTTCCGTTATATGCCTCCACCGTAGCCTTTGCATACACAATAATTTCGTTTACGCCTGTAATTCCACCGGAAACAACATATGACTTATATTGATTTCCGCCATTCATAAATACTACAGTTCCAACTCCGGCAATTTTTCCTGCCACATTAAAATCATCTGCTGATCCAGGCGCTACGTTACTGCAATAATAGCTTCCCTTTGCATTTCCCGACAGGGTACCAACGCTCCTTACCAGATTCGATGCGTAATAGCCATTCATGGAAGAAACCGTTGCCTCCTGTAAAACATTATATTCCCTGAGTTCGTTTCCTCCTACGTTAATGTTATAGGATGTGGCTCCATAATACTGATAATTACCCGATTTATACTGCTTCACTGCCGCCATGCAGATTCCGTTAAAGGTTGTCGCACATCCTATGGTCAGGTTTCCTGTAAATACAATCGTATTTCCTGATGCTTCTCCCCCTGCCGGCTGGATGGTAACAGATTTTGCCTTAGTCGGGAGCTTCAGATTACTGATGGGAGTCATTGCTTTGTCGGTCATTCCGATATTTTTCAGCAGCATAATATTGTAATCCATGTTAAGATCATTCCTGCTGTTGATTTCCTTGACCGCATCCTCCAGGGTACAGAACTTCGTCTGATAGGTATTAAAGGTTTCGCCTGTATGCCTTCCGCAGACCTCTACTGCAGCTTCCAGACTTGTGAGGTACAATCCCTTCTCATACTTATAAAGGGTTCCTGCTGTCTTTGACAGATCTCCGTTGCTCATCTCATATTCTATTTCTATGTTTTCTGTTGCAGCCTTTGGCAGGTTGATCAGCTTCTGGAATGCGGCAGGCTTATTTCCTGTAAGCGTCAGTGTCGTAATATCCTGTGCCGTTGCTGCCGTATAGGTTCCTGCATTCACATCCCTGCAAATATACGGGATCATCTTGACAATCAGTGGCTGATTTACATCTGCCTGCTCAATATTTCCATCGATCGTAAGCTGTGATACAGCCTTGGAAAGCTCCTTTTTCGTATAGTAACTGTGAATTAACAGTTCTCCCGTTCCTGTAATATTGGTAAGCTTAATAGCCGCCGGGCTGTTCAGGCTGACTGGCGCTCCATCTTCCACATACACATTGGTTATTTTAATGCCCTTGTCCGTCCGCAGGGAAGCGCCGTTTTTCAGGCGAAGCTCTCCCAGCTCTACATTTGCATTCTTTCCCTTTAAGCTCTGTCCCTCCAGGGTCAGCGCTTTCTTACCACTGATCTTTGTGCAGGAAATGCTGATATTAGCGCCTGTTGCTGCTCCCTGCGCAAATGTTACATTGTAATTTCCCATGTTCAGCGCAATGCTGTAGCTTCGTGTAAAGACGCCTTTATTCAGCTTGCCATCTGTCAGACGTAAATTTTCAAATACCAGATCACAGTTCGGTTTTACTTCCCCTGTAAACATGATCGTAGGACAGCTTTCACTTTCACCCTTAATGGTAACTGTCTTTGCTTTGGCAGGAAGCTTCATTGCTCCGTAAGTTCCGTCCTTGCCGGTTTTTACGATGTAATCTCCTGTATCAAGCAATGTCATGGTGTATTCAGCCTGCAGATCATTCATGTTATCAATGATCGTTACCGCTTCTTCAAAGGTTTTTGCATAGGTCTTGCTGCCGTCGGTTCCTGTTATTTCCACCGTCATTTCTGCCAGATTGCCGTTTTTCACATAATTATTTCTGTCCTTATAGGCATTCCAGCTTTCAGCTGTGATTCCTTCCACTTCTTCCGCACCGGCGGCCTTAGCTGCCAGCATTCTGAAAGGAAATGCCACAAATTTTTCAGCAGCCTCTGCAGGTGCGATCACAAGGTTCTGATCCTTATATTCGCTGAAATATACGATATGATCAGCAGCTGTTGTTTCTGCCGTGATCAGCTTACATAATACCCGCTCTCCGCTGACCTTTCCTTTTACCGTAAGCAGCGGCTTTCCGTTCTTATCCTGTTTGGACGCCAGATAACTCAAGGCCTCCTCTTCTCCATCCAGCTTTGCCCCTGTTGCATCGATACTTGTAATTGTGCCTGCCCCGAGCATATCCCAGCCGGAAGCGCCTGCTAATGCCAGGTTGGTTACGGTACTTGCCTTCTTTGTAGAGAGCTTTGTGTCTGTCAGCTTTAAGGTATCAACTGCCACAGAGTCTGCATTCACAGAAACATGCTCAAGTTCTAAGGTTCCCTTATAGGAAACTGCTCCCTGAACTGCCAGCTGTTTCGCTGCGCTTCCCTCTGCGCCGCCCTCAATGGTTATACTTTGTGCTTTTCCGGCATTCGGAAGCTTTATTCCGCTGACCGCTTTGGTATCTGTCACGTCAACATCGCCAATTCCTGCTTCCACTACACTAATCCGATACTGCCCTTTCTTATTATTCAGGGCGTTAATTTCTTTCACTGCCTGTGTCAGATCCAGGAATATAGTGCTGCCAGAGCTTCCCTGGCTTCCCAGTCGTACTGTATTGTCATCTGTGCTGCTGTTAACCAGGTAAACAGCCTTTTCTGCCTTTACAAGGTTTTCATTAACCCCCTGCTCTGCCACTCCGTTCTTTACTATCTCCATGGTAATGTCTGACAACGGGGTCAGCCCGATGTTGGCAAGGTTTTTGGTCTTATCAAGTCCGATCTTCACTCCACTTTGTACAAGCTCCTGCTGCTGCCTTGTCTCGTTGTCCGCCAGCTGTATGCAGAGCTTTAATGGCTCGTTATGATTTATGATCTTTCCATTGATCGTCAGGTTGGTTATATGATTTGCATTCTTATTGTAGGTTATAGTTCCGTTTAGATTTGTAATATCTGTGATCGCCACTGCACCCTGCACTGTAAGGTTTGTCCCCATCAAGCCTACCTGGGCAGCAGAGAAACTTCCTGCAATGACAGCCTTCTGCGAAACATGTACATCCCGAACCTTTACATTTCCGCTGATCAGGATATCAGCAGTATCCAGCATCAGATTACCATTTCCGCTGATATCTTTTATGGCCATCTTCGAGGTCTCCTGATCCACATCTGCTGCCTTGCCTACAGAGACATTTACCAGTCCCAATTCATATGCTCCCACTGAAACAGAGAGCTGCGCCCCCTGCGCACCGGATTTTGCCACCTTAACCGGCGCCAGATCGATCTCACAAAAATCGACACTTGCTTTCAATGTAAGGTTGTTTTTATAGTAAATGCTCCTGATCTCATCCTCAGCCCCGGACAGACTGGCGCTTCTGATATAAACCCGTGCGGCCTCTTTCGGAAGCTCCAGCGATACCGGCGCTGCAGCGCTTCCTACATTTTGTAACAGCAGGATCGTATATTCTGCGTTCACATCCTTTATTCCGTTGATCGCTGCCACAGCTTCATTAAAGCTGGTATAATAGCCCATTACCTGAGCTGTTTCCAGTTTACCATCCTTGGTATCCCCTGCACAGAGGGCCACTGCAACCTCATCTGCGTAGTAAACCAGAACCTTATTCTTATCCTTCCTTAAAATATATCCATCGGTATCTACAGCGCTATATTCATTAACGTTCAGCACATTCTCTGCTTCTGCACGGAAGCTTCCCGCATCTGCCTTCTGGGCTGTCAGAAGCTGCGAGGTTGCAGCCGGTGCATCTGTAAGCTTTACCGGTTTCGTAGCATCATTGTCGGGATCTGCAAGGTTGGGATAAACCCCTACATAAATCCTGTCTGCCTCCTGATCCTCCAGGAAAACATTTCCCTTTACGTTCAGATAAGGAATGCAGTTTTGCGCTTTTTTATCCAGCTTTCTTCTGGTATGCAGATGTGCATCATCCGTGGTACTGGTAAGGTTTCCGGTAATGTTAAATTCCAGGTCTGCCATGATCACGGCATGATCACCGCTCAGTATCACATCCCCAAGATTTGCCTTTCCGTTTGCAAACAGTTCCCCACTTGAAACAGCTGCCGCCTGAACGGTTACATTATTCTGAGCGGTCAGGGTGCAATTTTCCACACTGAGTTTAGCAGCCTGAAGATCGCCGCCTGCAAATGCATTTTGCTTGGTTTCATATTTTGCAACTACAAATTCGGATACACCGATCTGTACCTCTGCAAACTTACTTATATTTCCGTATAGCTCATTATCCGTGCCGTCATAAGTTGTTGTCAGCACTGCCTTATCTGCTATCCTGAGGGCTCCCTTGCTTCCTCCATCCAATTCCAGAGGCGTGTTAAAGCTGACCGTTCCCTCAATGGTAACTGCATATCCTCCTGCAGATACCTTCACTGCCTTAGGATAAGGATACTGCTCTCCTGCTGCATCCTCAAAACCATTTTTGCCCTTCAGCATCTGTACAAAGCTGATATCCTTAAGCACTATATCTGAGGTAAAGCTGATGCCGCCGGTATAATAAAGCATAGCAGGATTATCACCCTCTGGAGCGATGGTCAATGTCTGTGCCAAGTTCTTTCCGGGCATCTTGATCGCTGTCGGTGCTTCCTCATTGGTAGCTGTCTCCGTCAGGTAAATCGTATAGTCGCGTTTGGTTTTCAGACTGCTGATTTCCTCAAGCGCATCCGCAAGATTCAGGCAATATGTAACAACCTCCTCATTTTCAGCCTTATAAACCAGCCTGGCTCCATATTGAGCCTCCGGATAAAATACCAGATATCCGCCCTTCTTGGCGATCATTCCGGACATGCTGCCGGCATTATTCGGATAGATTTCCAGAACATCTGTGGTGACATTTTGCGCCTTTGCAAGCCGGATGCCTTTTATCAGTTCTGACTCCGTCATCTCTTCAAAGGCAATACTGCTAAAGCCTGCTGACGTTTTTTCCGTTAAACCGATTTCAAAGCCGCCTGCTGACATTATCGTTCCGGTAATGGTTATCTTGGGAACGATCTTTGTGATTTCTCCGGCTTTATTTCTGGTCACTGCCGCCGGAGCAAGGAGTGTTCCATTTCCATCCTCGTTCAGGATGTTTGTGATCGTTACGGCATCCTCTGCCTCAAGGGTATTATTGCTTCCCATTTGGAGCTGACCTGCTGCAATTTTTCCCTTCACATGCAGGTCGGAGCCAACCAGGCTTAAGACTGCTATATTGCTCAGTTCTCCTTCCAGCATCTTAAGCTCAGGACTTTCAAAAATAAACTGTGAATCCTTTGTAACACCGGATCCGCTTACCTTTCCAATGGATTTTCCAGCCGCCACTTCACAGTCTTTCAGCTTCAGACTATAATTTCCAAGGGCAATCTGAGCCTTTGCGGCACCCGGATTGAAGGTCAAGTTTTCCAGGATCACATTACATTTCAGCGTAAGGCCTCCCTTGTAAGAAAGAACTGCCTTTTCTCCTGCCTCCCCGATCCTTCCGGCAACTGTAACCTCGGCTGCCTTAGTCGGAAGCGTCAATGCCTTAGAGGTCGTTGTGACTGCTGTCTGCCCCTGGTCATCTATGATCGTGACCATATACTTCTTTTGTACTTCTGCCAGACGGTCAATTTCGCTAAAAGCCTCCTGCAGGGTTTCAAAGCCACCATTATAGATCCAAGCTCCGGCCTCCTGATCGTAACTCTCCAAAACTACCGCCTGCTTTGCCACACTGTTGCACTTGATCGCCTTTCCATCCTTGTGGGTCAGGTGGGTGATCTGAATTCGTTCCCCGTTTTCTGCGTAAACACTGCCCACTACAAACCAGCCGCTTGCTGCCTTTTCTGCATTCAGCAATAGCACATTCTGGCTATAATTGCCCTCAAGCGACTTTACGGAAATATCAATGGCTGCCTTACGAATGCGTGCAATGCCGTTCTCATTTACAACCATACCATCACTGTCAATTTGAGTATCCCCGCTGTATCCACTGTCCGCAGATATATTTCCGGTGATGGTTAAGATATTTTTCTGATTATCCGCATAACAGATTTTATTTTTGTCATCATGGGGAATCAGATTATTCAGGGTTATTTTACCGTTTCCGTCAAGGGTAGCATTCCCCATGGTCAGCGTATTCTTCACATTCACTGCCCCGGTCACTTCCACAACCGAAGCTGTCCATGCTGCATTGGTAATGGTAAGCTTTCCTCCCACCTTTACCACTGTGTTGTTAAAGGATACCGCTTCTACTGTCAGATCCTTTGCTACCGTCAATTCATTTTCGCTCTTACCTGCTCCGAGTACAAAAAGTCTTGATCCTGCCGCACCGGAAACTGTGGTAAATTCAGCGCTGCTGTTTAACAGTTCTAAGGCTTTGCCGCCTAAACTTGCGGCCTTTACATCCTTCACATATGTATTGCTGCTCTTTTCATACTTTTCTGCTGCCAGATCAATATTTTCAAATGTCACATTGGTAGGCAGCTTTATATCTCCCACAAAGCGGAACTCAATCCTGCCTCCCTCTTTTGTTCCCCGGAAGATCACCTTTTCCGCCTTAGCAGGCAACGTCAGTGCCTCCTGTGTATCCACATCCTCCGATATTTCCACAATATATGTCATAGAGCTGTTAGAAAGGGCTGCCAAATAAGCAGACGCATCCGTCCACTTAATAAATGACTTTAAGGTCCGGGCTTTGGAGTCATCCCCATCTGCATCCTGTGCCTTAATGGTGATCCATTCCCCTCCTACATAAACATTTTGTCCGAGCTGATATGCCCGTGTATATTTGGAAGCCGGGTCGCTTTGCATAATAGAAAGCTCTTCAACCGGAAAAGCCTTGTTTCCTGTGGTAAACAGAAAACTTCTGGCTCCCAGGTCAAGTACAGGATAACAGCCGTTTTCATCCCTGTTAAGCTTAGCTGTTCCATTTCCCAGATCTCCATCCTCATCGATCACTACAGAGGTGTCGGAAGCTATTTTCCCATACTTAAGGGCCAGGTTTTCTTCCTGCTTCGTTATATGAAGCAGGGAAACCGTGCTTGTACTTCCCACATAAAGGAAGGCTTCTCCTCCCATGGATGCCCCGTTATCATCATATGCTGCGCGGATCTCCAAAGTCTGCAGCGCCGCCTTATCATTTATCACAAGTTCTGAGCTGGCAGAAAGCCTTGCCACACCACCGCTTACCTGATTAATGGTGTCGCAGACCCAGATGCTGTTTTCCTTCAGGTAAAGATCCTTGACGCTTTCTGTGTTTTTGATGTATGCTGCGCCGCTGTTAAAAATACTTCCGCTCGGTGCGATCAGTCTGTCTGTTTTCCAAATACCATAATTGGCAACAGAGGGGCCGGTTGCATAGGGCTTCTTTACATTGATCGTTCCTGCTGTAAGCTTACCAGCCCTATTATCCGAATTCATGATATAGGCGTTAACGTTATTAAGTGTAAGTTCCTTCGCTATTGTCAGTTCGGTTCCTTCTCCAACCGTTACAAGTCCATTGCTTGCTGCCACATTGTCGCATTCCAATGCAGTGTTGACACGATAGCTTGTTTGAGCCGAGTAAGAGTAGGCACTTCCCTGCAGTTCCAGATAAGAAGCGCTTATCTTATTTATTTTCCAGGTGTTGCCCGATATATTAACACGATTTGCAGAAATCTCTCCCGATATTTCATAGGTGTATTCCTCCATGCCTTCCTGTACATAGCCGGAATCCATCTGAAGATACACTGCATTTACCGCATTGATATTTACATTTGAAAAGACAGGCCGGTTTTCCGGTAATGTTACCTCATTGCGGGAGGCATCTACATAATCCGCCCCGCCTCTCGTCTGATAAAAGAGTGAGGACTCCTTCCCTGTCAGGGTAAGCTTTGATGCCGCTCCTGAACTGTTGATTACCCGCATTCCTTCAAAGAAAAGCACAGAATTGGATGCAAAGGTAATGGAATGACCGTTCAGATCCAGACTGCAATATGCTATTTTCCCGTTTTCCCATCTCGGCGTCTGCATCAAGGCAGTGGTAACAAAGGCGGGAATGGTAACATCCCTGGAAAGGATGCAGTTGTCCTCAAAGGCAAAGGAATACTCTCCCTTTATTCCCCCAAAATCTGCGGTCAGCCCTGCAACTGCCTTTTCCATGGACGAATAATATCGCCCATTATCAATTCCTGTTTCGGAATCGTAGCGGGAAACCCTTACCACATTTTTAGCTGCCTTAAGATAATTCCCTTCTCTTTCTACAAAACCCTGATTTCCGGTAATTGCAATATAAGCTTCCGGGAAATCCTTCTTCTGTGATGTCACCGTGGCAATAATTTCGCCGGAATCAAACTCGGCCGCATTCTCACCGTCCTCTGTGCAGATCCTCTTTTCAATAAGCAGCGGGTTTTCCAGATTCGTTTCGTTTGTCAGCTTGCCGGAAAATTTCATCTGTCCGTTCTGAGCGCCGTTTTCGCTTTTAAGCAGAGTAATGAAAGCCGGATACTCTGTGCTGTCATAACTTTTCAGCTTCAGGTTTTTAAAGGATGCCACCCCGGAAATCAGAACATATCTTCCGGTATACAATTCCGTAGTGCCATTTACAGTCAGATTGTGCACTCTGATCTCACTGCCTGAATCAATGATCAAATCTCCTGAGACCTTTAGATCCACCTGAAACTCTGTATTTCCTTCAATATGCAGAGCCTGTCCTGAATTTGCTGCAATTCCCTTGGACTGTCCTGTACTGTCATAAATCTGTGACAGGAAAATTCCCGCTTCCATATCTATTGTCAGCGTATGACCATTCAGATCCATACGTACTCTACCAGAACCAGGATTCGCATTCCGGAAATTCAGATCGCCTCCTCCGGCTGTCATATCTGCATCCAGAGTGAGCAGATACTGGGCAGAAGTATTTTTTTCTGCCTCGTCCTTTACATATTGGGCTGCCTCCTCAACACTGTAAAACGCCTTTGGAACTGTTCCCTGATCATCTGTAACGGTTACCGTTTTAGGCGGAACGTAGTCGGCTCCCTCCACAAGATTTAAATAGTTCTGTACATAACGGCTTTCCTGGAAGCAGGACTGTACCTGTCCCTTTGGAAATTTATTTGCGCCGCTTAAATATATTTTCGCACTGGTATCAATATAATACCACTTTTCATCCACTTTAACGATATTATAGGTGTGGGCATTAGCATCTGTTCCCATGATCACCTTGCTGGGAAGGCCCATCTCTCTTGAAAGTCTGGTGAAAAGCAGAGCATAGGCCTGACAGGTACCCTCCCCGTTGATCAAAGCAGAGTACGCTGTATGATAAACCGGCGTAGTCGTCCCTTTATAAGACACATGATCTACAATATAGTTGTAAATCGCCTTTACCTTCGCCTGATCACTTTGATTTCTGTAGGGATAAAGGGCTCCACCCTCCTGATTCAGCAAGGCGTCTATTGTGGAATCGACCGCATCCTCCTGTTCCCTGCTTGTCATAAAGGGAACGCCCGTCTTATAGGCATTATAATATACGCCATGATATCGAATGGAATGATAATCATAGTCTGTATAGAGGAACGAGACAGCATTGGGATCCCCTACTGTAAAGTTCAGGTAGTCTCCTTCATACGGTTTCATTCCCTCGCGTTCCTGGTAGAAATCAAATGCCTCCTGTAAGCTCAGCCTTCCGCTTTCGGAAAATTGATCGAACACGCCGTTTTCTACCAGAAACCAGTTCTGATCTCTCTGCACCAGCATATCTCTTACCGTCTGATATGCTTCTTCCTTTGTACCGCATATGGTAACCGCAGGCGCTCCCTGGTGCCCGCTTCCGTCAGCTGTAACGGTAACCGGCATACGGAGCTGAAATTCCA
>ULPT01026135.1_pt1 | contig 13615 bp, 8 predicted proteins | sample 1953751 | NCBI WGS metagenome assembly ULPT01 (sample SAMEA4835636, study PRJEB28245) | human gut metagenome | biome: gut microbiome; material: fecal sample | place: Denmark | collected 2008
ACTCCTTTTTTTTATTTGCAAGCCTTTCGCTTACGATTAAAGCATACCATACTTTCCAAACGAAAATCCCCGAAAACCTGCTGTTCGTTTGCAACAATTTTGCAACATTTTCACCGTCGGCGCCGCGCATATTGAAACACGCCGCGCAACGGGAACTATGGGGAATAAGGACTATATTACATCGTGCTTGCGGAAGTGATCTCAAAATCGAACATGCCTTCGCAGGCTTTGTACGATGCGCTTTCGGCAACCATCACTTTCACCCGATACATTCCGACTTCCATAGGCGCTTCGTCCACCCATTCTTCGGAACCTTTCATTTGGAATTTGAACGTTACCGCACCCGTGCCCATAAAGCTGAATTGTTCGGCTTTAAACATAACGGCGGTTCCGTCATACGTCTTGTTAAGCATGACGCCTTCTTTCAAAGTAACGGCGTTGTCACCCTTGTTGATTTCAAACGGGAACATGCCTTCGCAGGCTTTGTACGATGCGCTTTCGGCAACCATCACTTTCACCTGATACATTCCGACTTCCATAGGCGCTTTGTCCACCCATTCTGTGGAACCTTTCACTTGGAATTTGAACGTCACCGCACCCGTGCCCATAAAGCTGAATTGTTCGGCTTTGAACATAACGGCGGTTCCGTCATACATCTTGTCAAGCACAACGCCTTCTTTCAAAGTAACGGTGTTGTCACTTTTTCCGGTTGCCGGTATTTCTTCCGTCACCTTCTTTTTGCACACCGTGCAAGAATGGCTTCTGGAACCCTTCTCGGTTGCAGTCGGCTGTTTTGTGACAGTCCAATTGCCGAAAGTGTGCTTTGCCTTATCTTTCACTTCCTTACACTTTTTGTCGGTACAAGCGTGCCAGTGATATGAATCGTCGTAATCATTAGTTTTTTCATTTTTTTGCTCCTTGTTTTTTTATTATTTAAGCGGAGGTTTCCGTTTAAACCGTCAACGAGGCGTATTGAAAACGCACATTGTCATTTTATCAAATAACAAAATATCTTTCACCGATTGTTCGCGTCAAAAATGTCACAACTTTGCAACAAGTCGATTTTTTCGTTTATAAATGTTTCTCGACGATTTTTTCTGTTTCCGCCAAACTTCTGAACCCAACGAAAGACGCAATGGTTTTTCCGTCCTTGAAAAATATAACCGTCGGAATGTTTGCTACGCCGAACCTTACGGCAATGCTTTCTTCCTCGTCCACGTTTATCTTTACCACTTTTATTTTTCCGGCATATTTTTTGTCTATCTCTTCCAAAATCGGCGCAAGTTCTTTGCACGGACCGCACCACGGCGCATAAAAATCCGCAACCACAAGTCTGTCCGACAAGAGAACCTCTGTCTGAAAATCTTTTCTTTTTATGTTTGTTATCATTTCTTGCTCTATCCTTGATTTTTAGTTTTTATTTGTATTTAAAAGTTGTTCTATATAACTTCTCAACGTTGCCTCGCTCATTGCTCCCGTCTTTTGCGCACCTATGTTTCCTTCCGCGGTTATAAACACGGTAACGGGGATGCTCGAAACCGAATACGCATTTGCGCCGCGGTCCTCGTCATCGAAATAAAGAGGGAAAGTATAGCCGTTTTGTTTTACGAAATCTTTTACCTTTTCTTTGGATTCTCCCGAAAGGTTCACCATCAAAAAGTTGACCTTGCCTTCGTACTCTTTCGCAAGCTTGTCAAAATGCGGAAGTTCCGCCCTACACGGCGGACACCACGATGCCCAAAAGTTAATAACAATGGGTTTACCGATAAAATCCGACAGTTTAACCTCTTTTCCGTTATTGTCAATGACGATGAAGTCTTTGTAATTCCCCTTGTTTTGTATCGCCGGATTTGGTCCGTCGGGACCTGCTTGTTTTGACAGTTTTTGGTATAATAAATATACTTCCGCCACTGCTCCTATAAAAAACACGGCGACAACTATCGTTAAAATTGTTTTCTTTGTCATGTACGTTACCTCCTAACTTAAAAGTGCGCCGAGCTTGTCCATAACGCCCGCCGCCATCAAAATGCCCGTTAAAACCAGCAAGCTTCCGCTGACGATTTTTATAACCTTGAAATGACGCTTGATAAAACCGAACAGCTTTTTGGTTTTATCCGTAAGAAGTGCCGTAATTATAAAAGGTATTCCTATGCCGAGCGAATAAAACAGCAACAGCAATGTCCCTTTCAGAACCGTTCCCGATGTGGACGCAAGCGCAAGCGCAGAACCTAAAAACGCTCCCGTGCACGGTCCGACTCCCACGGCAAACACTATGCCGAACAAAAACGCCGACCAAACTCCGTCTATGCGATGCACCTTTTTCAGCCCCTTGAAAAACGGTAACCGAAACAGCCCGATATAAGACAAGCCGAATATTGCGACGATAATTCCCGCAACAATGTTAATAACGGTTTTGTATTTTTTAACGTAACCGCTTACAAGTCCGACAAGTCCGCCGAACACGACAAACATAAGGGTAAACCCTAAAACAAAAAACACCGACCGAATAAGTACACGATATTTTTTCTTGTCCGTTTTTTTGTTTTTTGCGGCGGATATTGAGCTTTCGTCTGCGGCGTCAAGCTGCGCTTCGCCGTCCATGACCAACGAGGTTTCATCGTCATTCGTTTCTTCGGCTTCGTCCTCGCCGGCAAAATACGAAAGAAATAGCGGCATCATCGGTAACATGCACGGCGATATGAACGACGCAAATCCTTCGAGAAAAGTCAACAAAAAGTCCATACTCACACAACCTCCGTTCTTTTATCTTATTATACTCCTCTTCTTTTGTAAAAAAAAGAGAGTTGCTCTCAAAACGAAATCCGGACGACATTCTCCGTTTTTTCGTTTTTGGCGACTCTCGTTTCTTGTTTTTTGTCGGTGTTGTTGAAAAACTTCCCGAGAAAGTTTTCAAAACGGCAACCTTCTGCGTTTGTTTGCGGCTACGTCATGTCTTTGAGTTTTTGTATATCGAGAATTTTTATTTTTCCGCGACCGTATTCGACTATTCCGTCTTTGGCAAATTGCCTGATGGTTTTCCCGGCAACCTCTCGTGCCGAACTCGTCATTTTTGCAATTTCCTCCTGAGTTATGTTGAACTCCGTTTCGCCGGTGTAGACATATCTCTCCACCAGAAACGCCGCCATTCTTCTTTCGTATCGCGAAAACAAAAGTCGGTGCAAGGTTGTCATACAAAGAGAAAACCTGTCGGTAAGCGTTTCGAAAACAACGCACCGAACCTCGGCGTTCTCGTCCATAATTCTCTTTACGGCGCACGACTTCACCGTCAAAAGAACGCTATCTCTTTCCACAATGAATTTTGCGTCGAACGTGATATGTTCCAAAACACAAGATGCCGACAACAAGCCGACTTCGGTTTCTCTTAGTTCGAACAAGGTTATCTCCCTGAAATTTTCGTCGTCGATTATCGCCCGAACCTCTCCGTCGAGTATCAAAAACGGCCCGACGCAATGATTCCTAAGCCCGGTTATCACTTCGCCTTTTTTGTAAACTCTGATTTCGGAATTGTTAAGAACGCTTTCCTTTTGTTCGTCCGTCAGGTATTTATAAAACGGCAAACCCTGTATTGCTGTCGATTTTTCAAACATCTTTTTTCTCCTTATTCGTTTATTCTTTCGGCCGTTCTCCAAACACTCGTCCGTTATAGTGTTCAGGCGCAGGCAACAATCGTTATGCCGTTTTTTCTTTGTGAATAACGCCGTCGGCTGTAAGTGTGTCAACGATAAGAGGGTACGTTATGCCCTCGTATTCATAGTTGCTCTGAAGGAGATTATAACAAAACCGAAAAGATTTTACTCTCCGCTTGCAAGCACGATTTCAACGCTCGTTATTTCCCCGAACGTTGACGGATCGAACGCAATTTTGTGCGTTTCGTGTTTGCCGTTGACGATCGAGGAACTTCCGTATTCCGTATCGTTTACGTCGTAGCGATAAATCGTTGCAAATTCTTGCGTTTCTTTGTTCAGCGTTTGTATGTTACGGAAAACAAATTCTTTCGTTCCGTTGACAATCACCTTAATATCGTTTACGGTGCTTGCAAAGCATAAACTAACCGAAAATCTGTTGATTTTAAGTCGATAACCGCTGTATTCGACAACGTACAGAAGCCACTGATTGTCGCCCCATTCCATAATCTGCGACTTAAAGTCGATGTCGTTCGACCTGGTTAAAGCGGCGTCGCCGCGCATATAATCGTCTACTCCCTCGGCAAAATCAACGTCGTAACCGTCCGCTCGTCCGTTTTGGTAGGCTGAGGGTTTATCGAGTTCTATATACCAACGTTTATCCGTTTCGTTATAGAAAAATTTCCCGTCTGCGGTTTTGCCGTTTACCGTAACTTTTTTGTACTTTTCGGCAAGGTGACGCACTACCGCGTTATCGCGGAGCGGAGCGTAAATTTTGCCGTTCGTATCGTAAAGTGCTTGCAGCGTTAGTATATCCTTGAAATCGCCGTCGCATACACCCCCGTTCAAAAGCGTTGGGTCGGTGTGTATTCTGCGAGAATACGATTGTCCGGTAGAGCTGAGACGCAGTTGTATTTCTACGTCCGACAAAACGGCAATCTCCCAAGTCTTTACCTGTGTATTGCCGACGATTTTTGTCTTTTTTTCAACAGGCTCGCCACCTACCGAATATTGACCATGAATCATAAAGTCGTCGGGAAAAGCGATTTCACCCGTATGTGTTGCCGTTATGACGATATTAGTGCCGTGTTTAACTTTTGTTACGTCCGAATTGATTTTGTCTTTCAGTTCGGCAAGCGAAGAGGTCTTAATCGGCGTCGATTCTTCCGTTCCGAATACGTATTTCAACTCATACGAAAACTCGTCCAGTTCTTGCTCGTACACGTGATCGTCGAACGTTGCCGTTACGTTGTAACTTTTTAATGTGGGTTTGCCCGTAAAAGTAATGTGGACGTCGGAAGTCGGATACACTTCGTAATCGACGACGGTTTTGTTGTCGTTTATAATTGACGCTTCCTTTCCGTTGGCAAATATCTTAAAGTCGCCTTTATCGTAGCCTTCTTTGAACGTGACTGTGACGAAAAACGAGCCGCCTTTGCCCGAAGTGAAATAGATGGTTTCGACGTTTCCGCTTCCGCTGGCCATAGTTCCTTGTCCGTTTTGGATACGCTCTACGCCTTCGGGCAGCACGGACAAGTCCTGAAAGGTTATTTTGTAGCGAGTATCCTTATTACAAGCAGCAAATAAGCATACGACGCAAACCAGCGTTAATAAGCATAAAAGCAGTTTTTTCATAGTTTTAGAACCTCCTGTTTTTTAATTTTCGTTTAATATGGGGTTGATTTAGGGAAGCAGGGCGCAGAGAGAACAAAGATTTTTGTTTCTTTTCCGCGCCCGTTTCTCGATTCAACTTTTTTATACAAGTCCGGTCTCGGTCAAAATGTCAAACATGCCGTTACGATTGATATACGGTTTCGTGAAGTCTCAAAAGGTAATTCCACTTTAATTCGTCGAAGCCGCAACTCGAAACGAGTTCCACGCCGTTGCCGGTTCCCACGCCCGGCACAACGAAGCAGTTATCGGTTTTACCGTTATTTACGGGAACAAATCCGTCGAAAGCGATGCAATCTCTGAGCGATTCGATCTTTTTAGCTTCGGCAGGATGAGCTGCGGTAAACTCCGAAAGAGTATATTCTTCATATTCGTCCGAGCCTTTCTTTTGGGCGTTTTCGTCATGATATATCACGCATTTTGTGGTGTAAGTTATTCCTTGGTTATCTTTACCCACGGCGTAAACGATATAACGCTGCGTTTCCGAATAAAACGACAGGTGCAGCCCCTTTTCGCCGAATAGCGTAATATTGCTCACGGTGTAGTCAAGGTATCCGTACAGCGTGGTCGAATTTTCGATAGTTCCGTCGTTTTTGCCGGCGAAGCCGCCGAGCAAAACGGAGTTTTCAAGATATACGTTGTCGCCCTGCGAAAGATTTATCGTTATCGCTCTTTCGGAGAAACAATTTTCGATTTTGCCCGAATTGTAGCCCGCGAACGAGCCTATATTGCAATTAAGGCTTCTTGCAAGCGTCACGTAAACCGAACCGGCCCTTCCGCTTTGATTGACGTTTTTCATCGTGCCGTTGTTGGTGCCGACCGCCTGCCCGACGTTAAATTCTTTATCGCTGTCGATATTTATCTCGCCGCTCGTCGAAGTCATCAATCCGTCTATAAGTCCGTTGTTTACGCCGATTGCGCCCGAAACCGAAAGTTTCTGATTTGCTTTCACGGCAACGGTAAATCTTACGAAACTCTGGCAATCGATGATTCGTCCGCTCGTCGTAACTTCGCTTGCAAATGCGCCGAGAGCAGTCGCATCGGTCGTACCGCTTATCGAAAAATATCCTACGACAGACAGATTGTAAACTGTGCCGCTTATCTTGGAGAACAGCCCGAAGTTATGTTTTGTTCCGCTTTTTGCCGAAAGGGAAATTTTATGGCCGTTTCCGTTGAAAGTTCCCGAAAAACCGCTCGGATTGTTTGCGCCTATCGCCGTCCAGCTTACGAGATTGCCCTCGTCCCAGACATTGCCGCCGAGCGTAATATCGTTTTGAAGAACGTAATTCTGTTCCGGAGAAAGGTTGATGTTTTGCAACTCTTCAAACGTCGAGACAGGTTTTGCGTATTTTGCATAAAGTTTTTCGGCTTTTTCTATAACGGTTACGGGATAACCGCTTTCGTTTTCATAGTGGCTGAAAACAAGCCCCGCCACATTCGGCGCAGGTTTTTCGAGTTCTTTCGTAAGCCTGCCGAACGGAACGTTATCAACCTCTTTTTCGGTTGTTCCGTCCGAAAATTTCCCGTCGCCCGCCATCAAAACCACTTTATAAATTTCGGCCTCGGGTTCATAAACCGCATAATACGTGGTTTTTACCGAATAAACCGTCTCTTTAAGTTTGCTTGGCGTAATTATCTCATCGCTGTCGTCCGTTCTCCACCCGATAAATTTCATACCTTTGCAGGACGGATTTTTATCGAACGTGATATTTTTGCCGGCCGTGCCATAGTCTTTAATTTCGACGCTGCCGTCGTCAAATACCTTTAACCCTACAAGGTCGCCGTCACCTTCCGAACTGCCGTAAGATTCATCGGCACGGAAAGTTAGTTCGACTTTTACCGCCGTATCGTGGACGTAAACGCCGTAGAAAACGATGTCTTCGGTGAATGTTATCGTATCGCCCGCTTTAACGGAAATAACGGTTCCGTCCGACGTCTTCGCTTCCCAACGGTCGAAGCGATAGTATTTTTCACTGTAATAATCTACATTTGGCGCGGTCATTGTCGAGCCGTAAGCCTCGTAGTAATTCGCTACGTGCCTGAAACCGCTCATATAACCGTTGCAGATCACGCCGTCTATTATCGTACCGTCCGGCTCGAAACATTTTCCGTCCGAAACGAATGCAACGTTGACGATTTTCGGCGCGGCAGGCTTAAAAACGATTTCTACCGTCGCATTATTGTCGAAAGGTATATACGCCATATACCCGTCGTTATAAAACGCAGATCTGAGTTCTTCGCCGCCTACCGTCCATTTAAGATAATCGGGAACGAAAGTTTTGGACTTGCTGTCAACCGCAAATTCGTTCGCCGTCAGATAGTAACCCCTGCCGTACAAATCGCTTACTTTGAGTTCGGTTTTCGATTTGTCGCCGCCGAAGTAAACGTTGCCGGTGCCGTCGGTTTCTTCCGTTTGAACTTTTCCCTTGAAAATAAGCGTTATCGTAGCGGGAGAAAGCGAATAGTAGGCGTAATAAGTTGCGTCTTTGTTGCCGATTTTCAAATCCTCTTTGTCCACCTTATGGTCGAGAGAATACGGGATCGTCGTCCAGCAAATAAATGCGAACTCGCCTTTTTCGTCGGAATAATTTTCGGCAACGACAGAGGATATATCCTCGCCGTAAACGCCAACCTTTTTAAGCGTTTTTTCTCCATCCGAAAACGCTCCGCCCAAAGCCTCGAAAGTAACCGTATGCGGTTTTCCTTGTTCAATAAATTGTGCTTTGAAAACGACGTAAGTTTTTACGTTGCCGTTCGCGTCTTTTTCGGAACCGACGACGTAGGAACTTTCGTCAACGCCCCAATCCTTAAATTTGTATTCGTAAATGCCGTTTACGTCGCCACGAGCGGGAGGATCGATTTTTGCGGATTGTATTACCTCTGCAAGCGTTTTACCAAAGAAATCGCCCTCGATTATTTTGTAGTAATATTCATAGCCATAATCTCCGACGCTGACAAACGCAATCGTCGGTAATACCGTTTTTTCAGAGAATATCGGCGTGTAAACTTCGTTTTTGACAAACGCTATGCGTATTCCGTAAGGATATTCCTCTCCGCCTGCGTTCTTCCAACCGTAAAATGCGTAGTATTTTTTGCCGTCGGCGTCAAAATAATCGTTGAGTTTCGGGAGCGAATAAAACGCCGTGTCGTCGGTCGAGCCGAAAGTCCAGGTCTTTCCTTTTGCCGTATACACTTTGTTGCCGTCGGGATCCGTATCGAAATTCAATCCGTCCGCAAAACTTTGGAGCGGATCGCTTACGATAAACTCGGCGGTAAGTTCGTTAAACGTATAGGTTGCCGTAAGGTTTACCGTGATATCGTTTTTCGGCATTTGCGCAGGGATATTCTTTTCATCCCAGACGACCGAATAGGATTCTATCGTTTCGTCCAGCATCATAAGCGGATAGCCTGCAAGCCTGCTTACAACGGTTTCGTCGGAAAAATTGATTTTCAGCAACGCAACGTTTATCGGCTCGCCTTGTTTTATGCCGTAATCGCCGATTTTCTGTCCGTTAGCGACGATGTTGACGTAAAATACCGGTAATTCGTCAAACCCCTTGCGTTCGTATAGCACGTAATATATCCTGTTTTTCGTAACGTCAGGCATAGCGGCAACGTCGTAATAGCGGCTGTTTGCCTCGTCTGCGGGATTGATATCGCGATACCCCGTGATAATGTAAGTATTTCCGTTTTGCTCAAATTCTTTGCCGATTTCAAGCTCGGTTGGAGGCTTTGGACGAATATTCTTGCCGTTATAATCGAAAGGCTTGTATTCGACCTTAATACGCCCGAAAGTTTCCGTTTCCAGAACGTATGTTTCGGTAAAAACGTTTGAGTCCGTATACGTTGCGACAAACGTCGCTCCGTTTCTTATTACGTCGAAGTCGTTACGATATAAATCGGAATCGGTATCCACCCTTATTATCGGATAAAGTCCCGCTTCGATATTGAAACCGACGAACGAATCGCTGTTCGGATCTACGTTGAAGTAGTCGATAGTGAAGCGCAATCCGCTCGTACTCACGAACGCGTCGTACTTTTTGCCGTAAACGTCCGGCGCGGTTATTGTGTCCGTAAGCACGATAAACGAGCGTAGCGACGGAACGTAAAACATTTTCGCCGATTTCAGGAATTTGTTTTCGGATACGACGTCGGCAGACGAATATTCCGGATAATAGAAATCGGCCGTATAGGTAACTTGTTTCCATTTAAGTCTGTAGTAGCAAGTGTGTATGATCATATAGCCCTTGAAGAGCATGTTTGCGTTTTCGTATGTTACCACGGGGAAAGTTCCGTCGAATTCGTCGTCTACCTGGTTGTCCAAAAACGGATAATATTTTTCCCAAAGGTCGTTCATATCGAGATAGTATCCCTGACGAATCGGCAGCATTTCTCTTGTAAAATCGGGAGGAGTTACTTGTTCCCCTTCCTTAAACGCAAGTCTTGCCAAAACTTCCGAGTGTCTCGAACCGCCGCCGACGTAATACTCGTTGATAAATTCGCTGTATTGAGTTGCATAATCTCTGCCGTCGGGATTTCTGTATTCCACATAGAAAATCCGCTCTATTCCGCTCGCATAGACGCCGTGTCGCTGAACCATTTTTGCTTTAACGACAAAATTAAGCGTTTTATACGGATATTTTTTGCTTATATACATCGTACCGCCGTCAATAGTTACATAGTCGGCATAATTTTTCGTCTGATAATCGGGCTCGTCGACAAACTCGAATTCGTACCACAACTGCGCCCCGTATCTGTTTCTGAGCGCGTTATCCACTACCTCTTCGCCGGTGACGATATCGAGATATTTCATCTGAACGCCGTTCATTCTCACTCCGCCGTAGCGCGACGCAATAACATACGGATTGTCCGGCGAATTCTGTTTTTCGACGAATCCTAACGGAATGAGTCTGTCGCCTACGCCGTACAACGGAATCTTTTTATCGAAAATGTCCGTATTTAAGTCGTAAACAAGAAATTTTGCCCCGATTTTCGCGTTGACGAACAAGCCGACTTCCAAATACATTCCTCCGTACAAATGCGTTTCGGAAATCTTGTTGACGGCATCGTAAGAATAGCGGAAATTGACGAGTCCGCTGAGTTCGATATAAGGTCCGAAACGGAAGGAAACGTATACCGCCGCGACATTATTGAGTTTTAGAACCGATAAAGACAGCTTCGCTTCGAGTCCGCAACGGAAACCGACCTGACCTTTGAGCGAAATCGAAAGGTCTATTTCGTTTGCGGACGTGTTTCTCAAGAACTTGAACTCTTTGTACATCACGGGTTTGCCGTTGTTGCCGTCCGCACTTTCTCCGTTTGTAAGCGTCGTCGTTTCAACGTAATGATGAGCGAATTCCACATACAAACCGGCGCGTGCTCCCAAAGAACCTACCACGTTAAATTCCAGCATAAGCGAAACAACGGGTATCGGCAACGGAATTTGCCCGAGCGGTATGCTGAAAATATCGACGTATTCGAGTTCGTCGTCATCCCACAGAGGACTGCCCGTGATCGCTTCGGCAAACTTGTTTTGTCCGTCTTTGGCGATGTCCATAACGTATTCGACTTCGTCGGTAATGTCAACGATTCCGTGAATGTTGTCCTTAGCGTCCGCAAATTCCGCAGTGGCGGCAAGCGAAATCGAAAAATCGTTTGCAAGATCGACCTTAATATCGGTATAGAACCATAAAAGCGGATTCAGCGTTACAAGTCCGGATTTGCAAATCGTGTACCTGTAATCCACCTGCGTTCTGTTTTTTATCGTAACGGAAACGCCCACTTTGAAATTTTTAACCTGTATTTCGCCGCCGAGTTCTATCTCGAAAGCAAGAACCGTTCCTTTTATATCGATTTTGACCTTGGGCTTTTGAAATTCAAAGCCTGCGATTGCCGCAACGACCGCCGCTTTTTCCGTTTCTGAGAGCGCGTTTGTATAGTCGGTTATCGTAGGCGACTGCGCGACGGCGTTTCTGACTGCGTTTTTAAGCATCACGATACCTTCGTTCTTTTCCACGTTTTCCGCAATCGTTTCCGCGGATATATTTATCACGCCTTCCAGTTGCGCCTGTTTTTCTCCGTATATATCTATATCGTTATAAACGTCGTCTACGTTAGGAGTAACAACATCCAATACATAAAATTCGTCTTCTTTAATATCAGAGCCGACAACATATTGCATTCTCTCCTTTTTAACGGAGATCACTTTGCAAATATAATCGGCGTCTTGCGCCGTCGGTTTTTCGCCGACGGTTACTATCATGCCGGCTTTTATGTCTTTTTCCGTTCTTGCCACGATTCTGTTTACGTCCTTTTCAAGTCCGGCGTCCATATAAACGTAAACATTTTCTTCCCATTTGGCAAGTTCGGACGAAGTCAGATGAACGGACGGCTTTTTCTCAATGACTTCTTTTTCTTCTTTATACGTGGTTATAGTCACTTCGTCGGCATTTTCCGTGTCGTTTCCGTCAACGGCGACAAGTTTCAGCAAAGAAGATAAAGTTTTTGCAGAGTACGTCATGCCCTCCGAAAGATTTTTGTCGGGCTCGACTATGAAAGCCCCGTTTTCCGACGGGCTGCAGATGAGGTCTATTTTTTCTCCGCTCGATGAAACGAAAGATATGTAATCCGATATGTTGTCGTTATGCAAAACAATGCCGTCGGTCTTTACTTCGACAACCGGAGATAAGGAAACGTTTTTTACGCTCGTAAGTTTTCTTATCGTTTCGGATTTTTCCGAAAACCTCGCATATACCGTCAAAGAATATTCTATATTGTCTTTTTTCCCTACGGTTTGACTGTGTTCTGCGTCATAATACCAACCGCCGAAAGAAAAACCGTCCTTATACGATACCGGAAGAGTCCCTATTTCTTCGCCCTCAAAATAGGTGCGCGGCTCGATTTCCGTTCCGCCATTGGTTACAAAAGTTAAAACCGCACTGTAACGGGCATAAAGCGTTTCGTCCTTTTCCGCAGTTATTTTTTTTGGACAAACGCTCGTAAAATTCTCGTCGTAATACCAGTCCGCGAAGACTCTTCCGTCTTTTTCCGCCGTCGGGAGCGTAAGTTCTTCCCCTTTTTTAAGCGTTATCGGGACAATTTCTTTCCCGCCGTTCGTGACAAACGTAATGGTAACATTGTTTTTTTGCCACCACGAGTACACGACGACATAAGACAGACGGTGCCTATAGTGAGCATAACAAATAAAAAGACTATTATAGCTTTTATGCTTTTATCCTTCATATAAATCTCCGGTTTTTTAGTTCATTTAATTCTTTAATTTATGTAAATCGCTCTCGAAATTGTTTCGGTAACCAATAAAAAATAAAAACGCGTAAGGGAAAAATTCTTCTCTGCGCTTACAGTCAAAACGTAATTCATAGGCGGTTACCTCCCGTCGAGAGTTTTTGATTTTAGTATCGGTCGATTTTTTCTTGTGCTGCCTCTTTCTGGAATGTTTATTTTGGATATCTGGGTATTTTAATGCGGATACTATCAAATGCATTATAGCACAAAACTTTTGTTTTTTCAAGTCCTAACGCGCTATGCTATGGGAAATATCTAAAAATTGGCCGTTTGTTCCGTTTAAAGCCGTTTTTTTGTTACAATCAAGGCGGGTTGGTAAAAAACCGAACAAAACCGGCGCGTTATTCTCGCCTTAAATCGTGTTTATGAGTTTGAAGTTGCCGGGATATCTCTTTTCTGCGTCAAATAATGGTTAGAACGCTTTATTTCATACTGCTTTGTATGAAAAACGATACCTGCAACTCCTTTTAAGCAAAAGTAAAAGAGCCGCGTGTTCAAATGCGACTCTTCTTGGCGGAGCGTTAATAGCGTAAATCGAATAGTGAATATATTCTTTATTATCCAAGTACCTTGGTCGCTAGAAATAGTGACCTTTTTGGTAGCCTAATATTTTTTAACGGTATAAAAGTTGTTAAACAAATTAAAAGCTATGCAAATTATCGTGAGTAAACGGCAAAAATAGTGCAAAATACGCATTTTAGGTATTTTGCAAACCCTACGTCAGGGGCAGATATATCCTCCTAAGGGTGCGTTATTCCTAAAATGAACCCGTAAAAACGGGGCAAAACTATGCAAAAACCGCTCAAAATCGTGCGTTTTGGCGATACGACAGAATGCAAAATAAAATTTGGTGACCTAAATGGTTGCCACGGCGAAAACAGTTCGCCAAAACGGGTATTGCTATATCCTGTAAAATTTAATATATCTTTCCGTAGTTAAATGGATATAACGGCGCCCTCCTAAGGCTGGACCTTATCCACAGAAAAACACCATAT
>ULPT01024052.1_pt1 | contig 13592 bp, 4 predicted proteins | sample 1953751 | NCBI WGS metagenome assembly ULPT01 (sample SAMEA4835636, study PRJEB28245) | human gut metagenome | biome: gut microbiome; material: fecal sample | place: Denmark | collected 2008
CAGTTCCTTGAAATCTGGACTATCCCATTGTTCCTCCACCAACCTGTAAGTCAAAATCATACCAGCATCATGAGTTAATCCTGCCATTAATAGTAGGAAAGTATCAGTAGCACCAAGTCTTTTTATTCGCTCTTCTCCTAAAAGGCATTGTATGTTGTTGATAAGTGCCATGGAATGGCTGATATCATGTCGACTATAATGAGGGAAAGAGGCCGCTATGGTATTCAATCCTTGTGTGAGGTTCTTTTTGTTAAGTCCCCAGATGGAGTACAATAACTCAAATTCTTTGTTGTCGTCAGCCAAGAACTTCAGATGCTTCTCAAGAGTATAGTTGATGTTCATGATATTCGCTTTATAATTGAGACTTTCGTAAAGAGATAATTTTAAAAGCCAAGAAAACTATTTTGCTCCTTTTATTCTATTGCAACTTCTGCATAGCATTTGGCAGTTGTCAGCAACTGTTGTCCCGCCATCTTTCCACGGAGTAATATGGTCAGCTTCCATTTCTTCTAATTCGAAATGTTTACCGCAATGAGCACAGATGCCTCTTTGCCGTTCATATGCTTCACGTTTTTGTTTCTTATCGAACATGCGGAAAGACAGATCACGTAAGTCTCCACTCAAAACATAGCGATAAATGCCGGACTTCTTTTGAATCTCATCATCTTCCATCAGTTGGCTTATTTGCCTTTCAAGCTCTTGTGTGTTATAAATATTCTCGCTAAACTCGTCATACATTGCGCCCCAATCAAGTCCTTTCATTTCTTTGCGGTATTTGACGAATGTGGAACGAACCCAAGTAATGATTTGCATATAGTACGCCCATAACTTATTCGCATTAGGGTCAAACTGGTGAGTTGCCATATAATGATCTATGGCTAAGTCTCCTTTGAAGCCATCTTTTCGAGCCGCCCATTTTAATATTGTTTCAAGATATGCTTGTTCTTCCAATTTCCCAGTCATATATTCGTTACCTATTTTATAGGCGGCGCAACCATTTTTTGAAAAATGACGTCGTGCGTCTTCTATAAAAGGTCCAACATAAACAGCATTACGAAGTTCTTGATCAAGTAGTTTTTCTCCGGCAATATTGATTACACGAAACCAGTCAAGTTTTTCTTTATCTGTGCCAGAACAAAAATATACAGTTAATTCATAATTGAGGAAAGCCTCTTTCTCGTTGTCTGTAAGTGTGTTGAAAAACAATACTCCACGACTTTCATCAATAATATTAAAATCATGTGTGTGAAATTCACAGATAGACAGAGTTCGTTGTTGCCCGTCAATCATCTCAAACTTACCATCGTCATCTTCAGACCAATACATAATGTTAAGTGGGAAGCCTTTCATTATTGTCTGGATAACAGCTTGTTTTTGTCTCTCATTATAGCGAAATTCCCTTTGATATGGGGGACGTACATTCAATTTTCCTCCATAGGCAAAAACTCCTTTATCTGGATTGTTTGTATATCCAGCAATAAGTTCTCTAATAGGTATTGATTTCAGATTTATGTCCATAACTTTACTTTTTTATTTTTCGGATAAGAATTCGGGTATAGACTCGTCTCAACGTACCATTTTCTTCAATGTAGAAAGCGGGACCTCCATTCAACTTGCCTAATCTTTGTTTTATGATATCCATTCTGGCACAGTCCAAATTAAATCCTACAATTTCAAATTGCTCCGGATTATATTTATCCATAAATGTAATAGGTACACCCATTACGCCATCATAATCCATAGGAATCAACTCTGTTTTGCATACTTCAATGGCATCGTAATTAACATAATGGGGATATTCAGCCGGGGAATAATTTTTATAAAGGATAATGTCTTCATGTCGTTTTTCTATATCAAGATTTGTGAACCAACAGATATTGCCCATACTTCTCCATTTTTGTCCTGACTCGTCTTGCCAATAGCGGGTCTCATGTGGTTCTGAATCTTTTGGTACTCTGAAGGCCATGTCTCCAGATTTATAGCCTAACCACAAATTATTATTCTTTATTAGAGGAAATATTTCTTTATATGTTATTGCATTCTGATTGCCAACAATTAAGAACTTCTTGTTATATTCAATTAGTTGATTGACATATTCTCTGAAAAGAGAAAATGGTGGATTGGTAACAATGATATCAGCTTCTTTAAGGAGTTCAATACATTCACTGCTTCGAAAATCTCCATCGCCATTAAGAGGATGCACCCCGATTTCGTCAACTGAAGGAATATGATCGCCATTCTTGTCTCCTTCATAAATAAGATATACGGCCTGCTCACAATTGTTGTTACTGAACAAATCAATATTCTGGTTTTTATAGCATGTCGTAATAAGTTTCTTTAGTCCAAGGAACTCAAAATTGTATGCAAAATATGTAAAGAAATTGCTTATACGGGGATCATCACAATTGCATAAGACGGTTTTACCACGAAAGTGTTCGCGATAATGTCGTAACTCGCAGTTTATATCTTCAAGTTGAGTGTAAAACTCATCTTTTTTTGCCTCCTTGGCCTTATCAAGATTACGTCGTGCCATATAGAATACGATGCGTTAATGAACTTAAACAAAGGTATCTTTTTTCTATGATGAAATGAAATATTTTCTTCGCTTTAAAATTATTTATACTCTTCTCAGTCTTTCTTTTGTTGTTCTTCACGCCTTTTCTGACGCGCCGCTTCTCTCCGCGCTTTTTTTTGCTCGCGTGTCAGTTTCGGCTCCCGGGGCTTCTGGGCCTTCAGTGTGTCCCGAACTTCCACTTTCTGCGTGTCCCGTGCCTCCACTTTCAGAGTTGTCAGCTTGCTCCGGTCCTCATCCTTTATTCCGTTGAATTCCAGCTGGTAGCCCATACCGATGCCGTTACGCTGGGAGTTGTCAAGATAGTTCGTGTACTGGTCGGCGGAGTGCGAGAAAAGGTTCAGCCGCAGGGTCCCGGAGCGGTTCAGTTTTACTTCAATGTCTATGTCGCCCACCACGTCGGTGTTGGTGCCTGTCGACTTATACTGCCTGTTACCAATGTTTCCGTTCACCACCACGCGGTTGTTGAACAACTGTGTCGAGACGGCCACGTCGAAAACGTCGTTTCCTTTCGAGTTGGGCTGATAGTTCAGTCCGAGGTCTATCGGGATGTCGAGCCTCTGGAGGATGTTGTTGAGTTGGTTGGCCATCACCTCCGAGACGTTGGAGTAGAGCAGGGTAGAACTATTCACGATGCCGGACTGCTCGTCAGGAAGGAAGCTGTTAGAGATAATCAGCGAAAGGAACTGCTTCTGAATCTTGTCTTCAGTGCTGAGCGCACTCTCAACCTTGGACTTTATGGTAGGGTCTATGTCCGGGACGTTAATCGAGAACCCGAGACGCGGGTTCTTCAGCTTGTCCGAGATGCTGATTCCGCACTCCACCGTCCTTCGCGTGCTCACCGACGTTGTGTCCGCAATCAGCGTTGACAGAGAGGCTTTCGTCTTGTAGAGCGCGTCGATGTTCAGGCTGCTCTCCATAATGTCGCCATTGAAGCGGATGGAACTGCCCTCCTTAATCTGAAAGTCACGCGAGGCAAGCCCCAGGGCTACAAATTTGTAGCTTCCGCCGCTGATGTTGTAATTGCCGTTTATGTTGAAATCATCGCCTTTCATCTTCAGTTCAATCTGGCCGTTGCCGTTTGCCGAGAGCATGTTGCCGCTTTCCCTGTCAATCTCCACGAATGCCGTCACGCCAGGTGTGGCTCCCACGCGCAGATTGAGGCTGAAGTCTCCGGATTCCTCAGTCTGCTTCTTCAGCTTGCTCATCATCTCTTCATACGGGTCCACCCACACTACCTTTTCCTCTTCTCTGAATCTGAGCAGGTCGGTAGCTCCGGCCACTGACGTGTTCGGGATCGGGATGTGCAGGTTGCCGGTCTTTTCCGTAACAGCGTCAATATCAAGTACAATTCCGCTGAAAGGACCGCTGATACGCACGTTTCCGCTGGCGAAGAGGTGTCCGTAAAAATAAGGGCTCAGGCTTGGAGTGGTGTCGAGACATTCCAGATCTTTCACGCTCGCCTTGAGATCCAGCCCCGGAGTCACGAAGTTTCCGAAAGTTATGGCCCCGTTCACATTTCCCGTGGAGCCGAACTTGTCAGTGACGCTTACATTGTCGAAATGCGCTCCATCATTGTCTATATGGACTGGACCGCTGACCTGATAGGGAACATTTGTGAAAGCGATGCTGAGCACCCCGTTGTCGATCCTTACATCTTCCGAACTGATTCCCGGAGATGTGACCGGCCCGTCAAGGGCAATACGTCCTGAAAGTTCGCCTTCGAACCTGTTGAAAATTTCCTCCACAAAGGGCCGTGCATAGCCGATGTTGAAGCCGTCGAGCTTGAGCTGCGCCTCTATCCCCTTGCTTGACGGCGTGTAGCGTGCCTGGGCCGAGAGTGTGTTTTTCCCGTTTATGTCGTTGTCCGCGCTTATGTCGAAGCGGTTGAATGTCTTGTCCCATTCGCACTTTGCGGCGAGAATTCCGATTTCCTCTCCGGCCATATAGGTCGAGTCACAGACGACGTCGAGAAGAATGCTCTTGTCGTCGAGAGGAGAGACAAGTCTTGCAAGGCCGGTGAGCTTGCCCTGTAGTCCGAGATCCGGGGTTACGAGAGGATTCACGATGCCAATGTCGAATCGGCCGAGTTCCATGGAGAGCGTGTCAGCGGCGGATTTGGAGACCTTTCCATATGCCGACAGCCGCTGCTCATCGTTGGTGAGCTCGAACGACTTGACCTCCGCAGTCTTGTTAGTGATGTTGAATTCCGACTCATGTATGCTCCAGCGCTGAGAATTGAGATGAACTGTCGACGGCAATAGGCGTATTCCCATCGTAAGTTCTCCGTCCGTTCCGCGCGAAAGCTCTCCGAGCGCATAGATCTCTCCCCGGTTGTCGAGTTCTCCTTTGTTGTCATACTGAAAGCCAACTCCCATGCGGTTGTCGTCGGCATATATCTTCAGAATGCTGTTCTCAAGCGATGCAAAGTTCCCGAGCCTGATGACGTCCGCACCGATACTGCCTGTGAGGTTGTTGTCGTCGTTGTTGAAATCCGCCGTGAAATTCTTGAGAAAACTGCCGTTATATGCTACCCTTGAGGAGCGTATTGATGAAGTGAAACGTCCTTTCGGGGATATGCCGAGCCTCAGGCTTGTGCTGTCGGCGATGTACAGTCCCGGCGAGAGGAATGACAGCAGGCCGCGTGTGTCGTGGAAACTTAATCCTATGTCATATTTCCTGCCGGGTTTCTCCACGGCATTTTCTCCATCCTCCCCGCTGCGCCTATCTTCGGAATCATCTCCATTTTTTTTCGCAAACTTTCCGTCTGCGTCTCCATAGAGCAGAGGCAGGTCGCGTCCGGCGGGAATCTTTTGCAGGTCGGATATGAACTCGCTCGGCGAGCCGCTGCCGTTGTAGAGCGCGTCGAGGAAACTTGATGCTAATTTTATCCTATATATTCCGTCCTTTGTGATGGACGTCAATTTTGCATCTCCGATATCGTGAATTCCAGACTCGTTTTCCAGCACGAGCCCTCCGAGTTCAATTTTTCCAATGAGGTCATTCTCTCCCGTCCTCACGAAATCTGCTCCGGTTCTGAACCTTAATCTCGAAATCTTCCTGTTGTCGAGTTTCAGAGCGTGCAAATCCGCATGACCGACATTCGCATAGAACTTGTAGAGGCTGTTGTTCGTGTTCTTTGAGAGGGCGAAAGTCCCTTGGAAGAGGAAATTCAGGTTTGGATCTCCGCATACGAATTTACCGTCAAAAGCGTCTTCGCTTATCTCACCCGCAGCCGCAATCCTGCTGTAGTCGTATCCCATCAGATTGAGCCTGTCCACTTTCAGCGAGTCGATGGATATCTGCATCTTATTGCCCCGTTCATCCGGCAGTTGCATCTTCAAACCTGTCTCAAGACTGCACTGGCGCACGGTCTCCGTTCCTGCAATCTTACCGACGTCCAGGTCCTTTGTCCGCAGCCTTGCGTCCATCCTGATGGGTCCACTCTTCACAATGAGATCGTGGAACTTTATGTCAGCATCGAGTGCTCCGATGAGGGAGTGTATTTCCGGACGTATGTGCATATTGTTTATGGGCCCGTTTACGCGGCAGTTCATCATGAACCGCTGTCCTTTCGCAAACTTGTGAAAGTCAATTTTTTCCGTAGTCCATGCATTCACCATCCTGTCAACTCCAGCCGAAGTGAACACGCAGCCCGACAGCTTTGCGTCAATGGACATTTTCCTTACGTCGGGAATGTCTCCGAGGTGTCCGTCCACTGTTCCGGCGAGACTGCCGTCGTCAAGGCATATCCGCACTTTCCGTATATCCATATCCCTGACAGGACCGCTTACGCTTCCCGAATATATCTTCGCTCTCAGTCCGGTCCCTTCCAGCATCGGAGCAAAGAACACAAGTGTCTGGAAATCAAGAAAACTATCCCCGAGAACGCCGTCCATCTTCACTTTGTTAATGTAGTCGGCGAATGCTTTCACGTCGTCAAAGCTCATCATATACAGCGGAACATCCAGATTTGAAAAGTCATCCCGCAGTTTTATGTTTCTGACTATCACCTTGCCTCCGCCGACCCGAGTCTCTCCGCTCAGATTCCGGCAGTTGAACCCGCTTCGTTCACGGAACGACATCCCGAGCACAGTGCCAGTGACGGCTCCTCCCTTCATTTCGAGGTTCTTGCCACGTAGGTTTATATGTCTGACTTCCAGGTCAGTCCAGTCTATCCCGACCTGTTTCGGCGCTTCTCCTTTTCTTTCAGACGGAACGTATGTTCCCTCAACGATATTTGCGTCCGGTCCGAAGTTCAGCATGCGGAATCCCATATCTTCGACTCTCACGTCTCTGATTGAGAATACCTCCTTCTCGCTGATTGGCCTAGGCTTCTTTTCCTCGGAAGAACTGAGCCCGAAAATTCTCGTCAGATTGGTTGTTAACCCTTCGAGCACGAGGTTCATCTGCGCGTCCTTCACTTTTGCCTGCGACACCTTGAGCCCTTCTCCGGTGAACAGCCCGTCAATAGAGAATCCGGCGATGATGCTGCCGGCACGGAAAAATGTGTCAACCTTCGGCTTGAGCGTGTCCGCCGGAATGACAGGAGCCCCGTCAAGTATGAGCACGTCCTCCATAACCAGCGTGTTGAACGGCCTGAGGTGTATCTTTCCTATTCTTATGTCCGCCGGGATCGCCTCCTTCAGCTTTGCCGTCACCTTGTTTGCCACGAATGTCTGGACACGAGGCGACTGCAATGTGATGAACGCCGCCCCGATGAGAACGGCAATCGTCACAAGGACAATCTTGATGATATGAAAGGCTTTCCTCAAAAAATAGTATATTGTGTAACCTGCAAAATTAAGAATTTGTAGCGAGAAAGGGAAGCCGTTTCGTCTATTTTGTCGGTGTTTCTCTCTTTTTTCTGTGTATTGTGATGTTTGTGTTCGTAAAATGTCGATTTTGTCCATTTTTCTGAACGGATTGTCTATGTTTCTGAGACCTCAGTTGGATAACTTTGCAAAAACAAAGTTTCAAGTTAAAGACATGAATTCACTGAACCACATTCTCCGCTGCATCCTGTCGGTGGTATTGCCGTTTCTTCTGCTATGCAGTCCGCAATCAAATGCGAAAGACAACACTGAATGCTCTCCGCTACATCAGAACCGCTTTATTGAGCTTCCGCTTGGAAGCATTTCCGCGGATGGTTGGCTCAAGGAGATGTTGATAAGACAAAAGAATGGTGCAACAGGTCATCTTGACGAACTCTATCCTGAGGTTATGGGATCGCGCAACGGCTGGCTCGGAGGTGATGGTGATCAGTGGGAGAGAGGGCCATATTGGATCGACGGACTGCTGCCTCTCGCATACATCCTTGACGATAATAATCTCAAGGCCAAGGTGCGTCCGTGGGTGGAGTGGATGCTCTCGAGCGGGCAGGAAAACGGACAGTTCGGCCCAAGCACGGACTATGCTCCGGAGAGGGGCCTTCAGCGCGGTAACTGCCAGGATTGGTGGCCGAGAATGGTTGCCCTAAAGGTGCTACAGCAGCATTATTCCGCAACCGGTGACGAACGTGTCATAAAGTTGATGACCAATTATTTTCGTTATCAACTTTCGGTAATCCGCGAAAAGCCGCTCGACAAATGGACGTTTTGGGCAAGACATCGCGGCAGCGAGAATCTCAATTCTATATATTGGTTATATTCCATAACAAAAGACGATTTCCTCATCGAACTCGGTGACATCATATATTCCCAGACCGAGCCTTTCACCGAAATGTTCCTCTCTCACGACAAACTGACGAGGGTAGGAACCATCCACAGCGTGAACCTTGCTCAGGGAATAAAGACTCCGATAGTCTATTGGCAGCATGACCGCGACCCTAAGTACCTTGAGGCGGTATCTTGCGCCATGAACGACCTGGAGCGTTTCCATGGCTATCCGAACGGGATGTTCAGCGGCGATGAGGCCATTCACGGGAATGATCCTACACAGGGAATTGAACTATGCGAAATCGTTGAGTATATGTATTCGCTGGAGACGATGTATCGCATAACCGGTAATCCTCGCTTTGTCGAGACGCTTGAGAAGGTTGCCTTCAATGCACTGCCGGCACAGACGACCGATGACTACATGACACGTCAGTACTTCCAACAGGTGAATCAGATAAACGTGATGGAACGTGAGTCCAACTTCGACGTGAACCATTCCGGACTGGACGGCTGCTTCGGACTCCTGACCGGCTTTCCGTGCTGCACCTCCAACATGCATCAGGGCTGGCCTAAGTTCACTCAAAATCTATGGTATGCGACGTCAGATGGCGGGCTTGCTGCAACGGTCTATTCTCCAAGCAGTGTGAGGACGCGTGTCGCCGGCGGCGTGGACGTGAAAATCAGCGAGATAACGAAATATCCCTTTGAAGAGATGGTCACTTTCAGAATTGACGAAATGTCCCGGAATACCGAGTTCCCGTTTGTCGTGCGCATCCCGTCGTGGAGCGTGAAGACATCGGTAAAGATTAATGGAAAGGAAATCTTTGATGTGGCGGACGCTGATAATCTTCTGACGGTGAAGAGGAAATGGAAAAAAGGTGACGTGATGGAGCTCAGTTTCACTCCTCAGGTGCGTCTCACTCTTTGGAAAGAGAATGCCCGTGCCGTGGAAAGGGGACCGCTGGTATATGCGCTGAAAATTCCGTCTGAAAAAAGGACCGTGGAAATAGAGAGCTCGAAAAAGAACCAGGGAAAGTTCTATTATGAATACAAGGCAAAGGCTCCATGGAACTATGCTCTTGTGCAGGTGCCGGATAGCGATTGGGAAAAGCACTACGCGTTCTCGCGCAATGAAAAATCTTCAGAGGAAAATTTCCCGTGGAGCGAGGAAGGTGCACCTTGCAGCATAGTCACCGAAGCGGTGAGGTTCAATAGTTGGAAGGAATACAACGGAATGGCTGGGCCGATGCCCTACAGCATAATGTTCAATCCTAACGTCGGAAAGAAACGCGAAAAGATAGAACTGATTCCATACGGCTGCACTATCCTCAGAATCACCGAATTCCCGATGGTGGGAAAGCATAGCGCGGAGTAGCGGGCCTATATCGCAGATTGAAATATTGGTGTGGCATAAAATAGGCTTGGTTTATCCGAAAAATCATATTCCGAGTCGGATTTTTTTAGAATCTGTTTAAATTTACGGAATGTCATATTGCGGAATAACACAAACGCCTGAGTTTATGAAGAAAAACATGTCGTTAGGGAAGTCTATACTCATTATTCTTTCACTTTGTGGCATCCTATGTCCTCTGCGCGCTACGAGTCTCCAGTTCAGGCATATTGGGGAAAAGGAGGGGCTTAAATACACCTGGGTTCATCATATAACCGGGGACAGCCGCGGGTATATATGGTTCTCGACAATGTACGGGGCGTTCAGATATGACGGCTTCGGATTTCGGGAATATGCCTTCCGCTCCGATGAGGGAAAGGTTCTCCGTGTTCTGAAGGTCTTCGAGGATTCGCGCTCGAACCTTTGGTTCTGCACCGATGGAGGTCTTTTCCGCCTCAATCCTCATGACGGGTCGCAATCCCGCTTTTCCTTGACTTTGGAAGCTCCGTTCCGGATAGGTTCCAATCTGGTGGAGGACATTTGTGAAGATGACGATGGCAATCTGTGGATTGCTGGCGGTTCGGGAGTTGATTGTCTCGGCATAAACGGAACTCGGGCGTATTATGGGCTTGGGCGCACCAAATGTTTGATGTTGGATTCCCGTGGAAATGTTTGGGCTGCGGTCGGGGATAGGGTGTTGACGCTTGACCGCGAATCAGGGGATTTTGTTCAGGTTGGGCTGCAGTCGGTCAGTGGAATGATAAACGACATCTATCAGGACTCCTCTAACGATATATGGATTGCGAGCCGCAATGGTTTGGTCTGCTATAGTCAGCAGTCAAAACAGACCCGTTCTTACAGCGTGGCTTCGGGTGAACTTCGCAACAATCTGGTTCGGCAGGTCATCCAAGACAGGAATGGAGATATCTGGGCGGCCACAGAAGGTGGAATAGTAAGAATCACGGGTGGGCGTACCGAACTTGTCATGGCAGAAGGTGGCAATCCATGGGGGCTGAACGACAATGCCGTCTATAGCCTCTACTGTGACTCCGATGACAATCTTTGGGTGGGCACTTTCTTCGGAGGGGTCAATGTCCGTTACAATCATTTTAGGATGTTCGACTTCATGTTGACAAGTTCATCCTCATTCTCCGCATCCAGCAAGGTCTTGAGCGGAATTGTCCACACGGGAGACAGACTCTATGCCGGAACTGAGAACGATGGCCTGTACATCTTGGGACCGGAAGGCAATAATGTCCACTGCCCGGCGGGAAAGGACGGCTTGAAGAGCGGTAACATCCATTCTGTCTGCCTTGACCGGCGCGGAAACCTCTGGCTCGGAACTTATCTTGGAGGACTATACATGAGGCCGAAGGGCTGTTCTTCGTTCATAAGCTTCCGCTCCGGCAGCCGACGTGCACCGGAACTTACGACGAACAATGTCTATAGCATCCTTAACGACAGCATGGGAAATCTCTGGGTAGGGACGCGGGACGGAGGACTCTATCGCTACGACTACGAGACCGGGACCTTGGTTCATGTCGCCGGCAATCTTCCCAATAACCTGTTCATCTGGGATATCTTCGAGGATAGTGTCGGTGACATCTGGCTGGCCTGCTACGGCGCCCATATATGGAAGCTTTCCTCGTCGGAGGGCTATGCCGCCCATGAAGTCGAATCGCCGGTAAGCACATATGTGTCAATCTGTGAATTGTCCGACGGACGCATCGCATTCTGTACGGAGACGGACGGGATAATATGTTTCAATCCAAGGGACAATTCGTGCGCAAAAGTAACCTTTAGTTTCGGACTTCCCGACGACACTGTCTATGCCGCGCTTCAGGACGACTACGGGAACCTGTGGTTCTCGACAAACTCCGGTCTATGCCGTACAGACCTCAATTTCAGTTCATATACGAGATACACGATTTGCGACGGACTGCCGACCAACCGCTTCAATTACAATTCTGCTGAGAAACACGATGGGAAACTCTATTTTGGCAGTACTAATGGTCTTGTGGAGGTGGATCCGTGCCGCGAGATAAGGATGGATGCGAACCGGCCGATAAGATTCAATGATCTGTGGATAAATAACATACGGCAGAGTATCGGGCCAGACGGGCCGTTGCCTTCTGATATAAATGAACTCGATGTCCTAAGGCTTGAACACTGGCAGAACACCTTCTCGATAGATTTCTCCAACAATATGTTCGGCTATAACTACGGACAGACATTCGCCTACAAGATGAAGGGACTAGACGACGATTGGCATGTCCTCGATGCTTCCAACCGAGTGGATTTCATGGGGCTCAAGCCTGGCAACTACTGCCTTTCTGTCGCCAACATGTCAGAAGGCCATGTTATGGACAATATTTCCTCGCTGAAAATCATGGTGAGGCCAGTGTGGTGGCAGAGCACTGCAGCGAGGATCTGCCTCGCTATTCTGCTGCTTGCATTGGCAACGTGGCTTCTGGTGATGTTCGTGATGTCATCGAAGCATAGACATGAACTTGAAATAGAACGTCTTAATAGGGAGAAGGACAAGGAAATCGCCGATATGAAGTTCCGCTTCTTCGATAACATCTCACACGAGTTCAAGACTCCGCTCTCGCTCATTCTCGGGCCGGTTGAGCAGTTCATGAACGGCATTGTCCCAGAGGGGAAGATGGATAGGTATTTCGAAATAATCAAAAAAAACGCGGACAAACTGCTCGCTCTCATCAATGAACTGCTCGGCTTTCGTGAACTCCAGTCGGCAACGCTCAGTCTGTCATCGTTCGACGTCCTGAATTCCGTCACCAATGTTATGGGGCGCTATGAATGGCAGTTAGAGGACAAGGGCATAATGGTTTCTATCGACGTCCCGGAGTCTCTTGTGGTGGAGGCGGACCTGGAGAAGTTTGAGACGATTCTTGATAATCTGCTGTCCAATGCCTGCAAACACTGTTCGAAAGGTGACAATGTATGCATACGTGCCGAGAAGGACGGAGAAATGCTGCGCCTGACTGTGCGTGACACGGGGGAGGGTATTTCGCCAGACAAATTGGAGCACATCTTTGACCGCTTCTTTACGGTCAAGTCCTACGATATGTATTCCTCCGGAGTCGGACTGTCTCATGTGAAGTCTCTTGTTGAGTTGCATGGCGGTCGGGTATTCGCCGCCTCTAAAGTCGGGGAACTGACCGAAATCGGATTTGAGATTCCGCTCCATTCCGATAGTCGCGGGGACGTTCAGAATCCGGAGTGTGAGACTGTTTCCATGAATATGGAATATGCCTCCGATGATCGTATGCATTCCCTTGAGAAGTATTTTGTAGAGACCGACCTCGACAATGGGGAGTACCTGAAGATTGCCTCTGAGACAGTCATCCTGATTGTTGAGGACGACAGTTCGATGAAGGACCTTTTATTCGATTATTTCTCTAGGAAATACATCGTCATAGGAGTGGACAACGGCGAGGCTGCTTCGAGACTAGTTCGCGAGGGGCGTGTCGATATAGTGATTTCCGATGTCATGCTTGATGGTATGTCCGGATACGACCTGTGCCGGAGTATAAAGAGCAGCATCGACACGAGCCACATCAAGGTCATACTTATGACCGTCCTCTCCGAATATGACCAGAAGTGCCGGGGCTACCTTGCCGGAGCGGACTCGTGGATTGTCAAGCCGTTCTCTTTCTCGTTACTTGAACTCATGGTCAGGAACATAATAGTCGGCTCATGGATCAGCCGCGAGAATTACCGCAAGTTTGAGATAGACCTTTCCAAGGTGGAGATTCCGGCTTCTAACGCAGACGAACAACTTTTGAACAGAATCTCTTCAGCGGTGATGGACAGCATCTCTGATTCTGAATTCAATGTTGACACTCTCTGCCTTCGTATCGGCATGAGTAAGGCCTCGCTTTACCGGAAACTCAAGGCGCTGACTGGGCAGTCCGGCAATGAGTTTATCCAGAATGTCCGTCTCAAGTAC
>ULPT01049785.1_pt1 | contig 13529 bp, 10 predicted proteins | sample 1953751 | NCBI WGS metagenome assembly ULPT01 (sample SAMEA4835636, study PRJEB28245) | human gut metagenome | biome: gut microbiome; material: fecal sample | place: Denmark | collected 2008
GCGGCGACTGCTGCGGGGCTGAGGGGCGCTGCGGGGTCATCGCTGGCAAGGCGCATGCTGCAATCGAGATGGATCTTCTGAAACCCGGCTGCGGCAAAGGCGGCAACAAGCGCCTCCGCTTTTTGCATGGCTTCGGCTTCCGGCTCGTCCGACCAGACGAGCGGGCCAAGGTGGTCTCCGCCGAAAAGGATCCGCTCGGGGTCAAAGTCCTGCCGCGCCGCTATGCCATGTACATAGGAAACAAAATCCGCGGGCGTCATGCCCGTGTAGCCGCCGAACTGGTTGACCTGGTTCGCGGTGGCCTCAAGAAGCAGCGGCTTGCCCGTGCGCCTGCAATGCTGCATGGCCGCAGCAATGACCAGTGCATTGGCGCTGCACACGGAGCAAACGGAAGCCCCGCTGCCCGATTTGTTTTGCCGGATGAGATCGGAGAAGAAATCGACTGTTGAAAACATAGCATACCTCCGCTTAAATGTACATACATTTAAGTCAAGGATACCAGTCGAATTTGCAATTGTCAATGCGAGGCGCGCCGTTTGACAAACCCTCGGCGGAAAGATAAGATGAAAACAATGAACACGGAGCGTGAGAAGAGATGATCCAAAGCAACGGCAAGGTGTCCCTGTATATTCAGATCAAACAGAAGATCCGTGAAAGGATCGAGACGAATGAATGGAAGAGCGGCACCAAGATCCCGGGGGAACATGAACTTGCCGCCATGTTCGGCGTGAGCCGCGCGACGCTGCGAAAGGCGCTCGACGACTTGGAGCGGGACGGCCTCGTCACACGGCGGGCGGGCGACGGCACCTATGTCTGTGTGCCGAAGATCGACCAGCGGCTGGGCGCGTTTTACAGCTTTTCAACAGAGGTGCGGGCGCTCGGAATGGCGGCGGCGACCGAAGTGCTGGAGTTCGCCTTGCTGTATGCAGAGCCGATGCTTCAGGCAAAGCTGCGGCTGAGCGGGGAATCGCTGATCTATCGGATCCGCAGACTGCGGCTTGCGGACGGGATCCCGTTTGCACTTGAGACCTCCTGCGTGCCGCAGACGCTGTGCCCGCATCTGACGCAGGAACTCGTGGAACGATATGGACTCTATGAGGCCATGGAAAAGAGCGCGGAGCTGCATCCGGACGAGGCGCAGGAATCGTTTGAGGCCGTATTGATGACGCGGGAGGATGCTGCGCTGCTGCGCTGCCCGCTGCCCTCCGCCGCACTGCATCTCGAACGCATCACGACGGCAAACGGCGTTCCGGTAGAGTATTGCAATTCGATCGTTCGAGGTGACCGGTATCAATATCATGTGTATCTGAGACAGAACGAAAGAAAAAAGATTTGACGGGAACGGGGATCCCGGGTACAATAGACACATAAATGTACGTACATTTTATGTACAATTCTGTTAATTGCAAGGAGGATCCCATGGAGAGCAAGACCTATCTGGAGATTTCTGACCAGTACCATGCGCTGAAAAGGACATTGGACTGCTGCGATGGGGCAATGGAACGTATGCGCGCATTCTATGCGTCTGCGGAGGCGGAGCGTATCGTTGTGATCGGCTGCGGATCGAGCTACAGCCTGAGCTGTGCGCTGGCAAACAATGCGCGGCAAATGCTCGGGATCCCTTCCATGGCCATCGCGGGCGGCGACCTGATGATCCATATGGAGAATTACAGCGATGTATTTGCAAAAAGAACGCTGCTCGTAACGCTTTCGCGCAGCGGTTCGACGCATGAGATCCTCTATGCTGCACGGGAGATCCGCGCGGCGTTTCCCGCGGTGCGCATCCTGTCGTTCGTCTGCACGGAAGGGTCAAACGTCGCCGCAGCGTCCGATGCCGCGCTGGAGTTCCCCTGGGCTTTCGATGAGAGCGTTTGTCAAACCCGTTCGGTCACGAATCTGTTTGGCGCATCGCTCTATGTATTTGCGGCGCTGGCGGGGAGAACGGACGCAATGGAGAGCCTGCGCCTGCTTGCGGAACGCGGCACGGACTATCAGGACGGCATGAAGGAAACGCTTCGCACGCTTGCAGAAATAGATTGGGCGAACGCCATGGTGCTCTGCGACGGCGAGAGCTTCGGCGTTGCGGAAGAAGCGGCGCTGGCCTTCAACGAGATCGCTTACGCGCCGTCCAACTGCAAGCATGTTCTGGACGTTCGTCACGGACCGGTCGTATTGATCGATGAAAAGACGGTGGCGATCGCCAAACTGACGCGGGAGGGCTTTTCTTATGAAAAGTCGCTGATTGACGATCTGCTGGCGAAGAAAGCGACCGTCCTTGTGCTTTCCGATGAAGAATTGCCCGCGATCGAGGGGGTCGCCGCCCAGTTCTCGTTCGGTGCGCGGCTGCATGATTCCGTAAGCGCAATGCTCGTGCTTCCGGCGGCTCAGCTTCTCAGCTATGAGAAAGCCCGCGCACGCGGACTGGACCCGGACAATCCGGAGGGCCTGGACGCCTGGATCGCGCTGAAATAAGCGCGGCGGGCAAAGCTCGCCAAGAAAACAGACATATTCCAGAACAATAACGGGAGCATACCCATGCCGGGTGCGCTCCCGTTTTGCTTTCGGGCGTTTCGACGGTCATTCCTGCGAAACCGTATAGAGCGAATAGAAGTAGCCCTTGGCGGCCATGAGCTCGTCAAAGCTGCCGCGTTCGACGATCCTGCCGGAGCGCATCGCCAAGATCCCGTCGCAGCGGCGCAGGAGCGCGGCATCGAGCGCGTGCGTCACAACGACGCGCGTAAGACCGTTGAGCCGCAGGATGGAATCCATGACACGGGACGCGGTTTCCCGATCAAGCGCTGCGGTCGCTTCGTCAACGAGCAGAACGGGCGCGCGCTGGAGAAGGCTTCGTGCGATAGAAATGCGCTGCCGTTCGCCGCCGGAGAGGTTCGCGCCGTTTTCGCCCGCGGGGTAGTCCGCGCCGCGCGTCTCGATGAGCGCAGACAGACCGGACAGCGCGACCGCCTCGTGCAAGGCTTCCTCCGGAAAATCACGGAACATGGTGATGTTGTCGCGCAGAGAGGCGTTGAATACGAAGACATTCTGCTGCACAACGGACACAAGCGCATAAAGCGAGGCGCTGTCGACGGAGGACAGCTCGCGACCGTCAAAGCAGATCTGTCCCGTATACCCGCTGTACGCGCCGAGCAGGAGCTGCAGAAGCGTAGACTTTCCGCTGCCGGAGCCGCCGACCACGGCATAGCATTTTCCGGCGTCAAAGCGGACGGAGACATCATGCAGGACCTCGGGACCGCCGGGATAGGCGAAAGAGACATCATGAAGCGCAATACCGTCATGCAGTTCTGCCGGGATCGGCGCGCCCGTCTCGCGCACATTGTCCGAGACGGCCTTTGCAAGCTTGTCCATGAGCGCAAAAGCGGCCTTGCGCCCTGCGAGAATGGAAGGAAGCTCTGCGATCGGCTGAACGATAAAATTCATGAGATTGATGAACGCGACCGCAACACCGGGGGTAATGCTGCCGTCGCGCAGGGAAAGATAGCCGGCTGCGATGAATACGCCGATCTGCGCTGTGATCGCTGCGACGGAGCCGGCCGTACCAATGCACTTTGCGATTTTTCGCTTGTGCTGCTTTGCGTCCTCGGCCGCCGCGTTGCTTTCGGAAAACAGCCGGAAGATCTCCCGCTCCGCACGAAAGGTCTTTACCACGGAGAACCCCGTGAGGCTGTCGCGCAGCGCGGAGACAAAGCTGTCGTTTTTGTTGGAGACGTGTTTTTCCGCGACGGCAAGCCGGTCGCCCGCAAGCAGCGATGCAAGCAGGGGCAAAATCGCAAAACCGGCCGCCGCGAGCGTGAGCAGCGGGCTGTAAAGGAGCATCATCGTTAAAGAGCCCGCAAATAGCGCGAGATCCATCACGAACTGGAAGAGCTGCTCGAGATAGCCGGTTTCGATCGCGGCCGCATCGTTTGTGAGCGCGGAAAGATAAGCGGCGGTGCCTTCACGCTGAAAAGCGGCAATGCTCTTTTCCGTGAGACGGCGGAAGGCATAGTCCTTGTACTGCCGCATGGCGCGGGCATAGAAGCGCGGCGCGGAAACATAGCTGAGCAGCGCGATGAGAACGGTCGCTGCAATGAGCGCGGCCGAAAGCAGAACGAGCGTCGAAAGCGGAAGGGCGTCTTCTTTGCCGGAAAGAAGGTCTACAAACATCGCAAGGAAGTGCGACAAGACCAGATTTACGCCCGCAAGAAGGACGGTCGAAAGCGCGGCAAGAAGAAAATTCCAGCCGTTGTGCCGAAACAGTTCTCGGAGAAAGGGCCTGCGCAGAGCGCGGTCGGATGGGTCGGTTTTCATTTTGAACCTCCTGATTTCCGTCGGGCAATGCGGGAAAGCCGTTCTTTCACGAAAGAGGCAGTCCGCAGTTCCGATCGCTGCGGATAGCATATCGGATCAACCGGTTGAAAAGAAGCGCGCAACGGTAGGAATGGGAAGTGAGAAAATCAACCGTCGGTTGAGGACATTGTTGAAATTGCAGAAGAAACCCCGGTACGAGGGGAAAAGCCGTACCGGGGCGTTTCGGAGAGAGGGAAACGGCCGCTATTTTGCCAGCACGCCCGTAAATCGACGGATGGCGGTAAGCTTCATAGCCGATAGGGACGAGATCTTGACGACATCGCCTGTGTGCGGGGCGTGGATGAATTTTCCGTTGCCGATATAGATGCCGACGTGGGAGACAGGGTCGTTAAAGGCGACAAGATCGCCCACGCGGATTTGACGCTTCGGAACGGCAATGCCTGCGGCCGCCTGCTCATAGCTGACGCGCGGGATGGAGAGTCCGGCCTGCCGGAAGGCATATTGCGTCAGTCCCGAGCAGTCGAACCCTGTCGCCGGGCTGCTGCCGCCGTAGACATAGGGCGTGCCGAGAAATGATTTTGCAGTGTCAACGACGGTGCGGATGCGAAAGGCTTCCGCGGTCGCTGCGGAGCGCGTCGCATTGCCCGCCGCGCCGTCTGCGGCAAGGCCGTTGCGCGATTGATATGCGGTAACGGCGCTTCTTGTCTTTGCGCCGTAGACGCCGTCCGCGCTGCCCGACAGATAGCCGATCAGGATGAGATCGTTTTGCAGTTCCCGGACGTCCTCGCCGCGGCTGCCGTAGCGGAGCACCGTATCGGACGATGCGCTGCTGCCGGAGCCGGACGCGCCCGCGGACGAAAGGGAGACATATGCGCTGTAGACATAGCCGCGCTGGTCCTCGTGGGTGACGGCATACCAGCCGTTCGTTTCGCCGGTCACGGCGACGGTATCGCCGCGATAGAGGTAGGCAAGCCGCGCGCCCGACGTGGACGGCTTGCTGCGCAGGTTGACCTTGTCGCCCGTGATCGAGCCGCTCCGATTCTCTGCGGCGGACGAAAGGGAGACATACGCGCCGTAGACATAGCCGCGCTGTCCCGCATGGGTGACGGCGTACCAGCCGTTCGTTTCGCCGGTCACGGCGACGGCGTCGCCGCGGTAGAGATAGGCAAGCCGTGCGCCCGACGTGGACGGTTCGCTGCGCAGATTGACCATGTTGCCGGTGATCAAGCCCTCGCTGTCGGCCCGCGCCGAAAGCAGCGGAACGAAGGCGAGCAGCAGCATGGCGCAGCAGGTCAGGATGCGTTTCGTTGTTCGTTTCATTGGTATCACCTCGTGACCGAGGGTAACAAAAGAATAAGGCGAGAGCGTGAACTCTCGCCGTTGTTTCAAAACTCGAAACAATATTGGAATTTTCTGTAGAAAAGAGCGATGGTTTTCTCCGAGATCCTGGAAGCTTTGGAAAAGCTTGCCGCACGGCTTTGTTCGCCCGACCGCCGGATAACGGCTGTGCACGGCGCCGCGGGCGCCCCGAATCGACAAGATCCGTGGAACGCATTTTCCGCGGCAGGCGGACTGCATCAGCGCCGCGGGCGGAAACGAGATGCCGCCGGAGCGTCTCAACCCTCTGCCTGCTTGAGCGCGAGACGCACGGCGCGCGAGAGCTGATCCGCACAGGACGTCCCCTTGCCGCCGCAGGTGTTGCCGGAGAGAAGGGAAACGAGCCGTTCCGCGTCCATGCCCTCGGTGAGCTTTCCGATGGCCTTGAGATTGCCGTTGCAGCCGCCGGTGAACGAAACATTGTGAATGCGTCCGTCCTCAAGGTCGAACTGGAGCTGCGAGGCGCAGACGCCCTGCGTTTTGTACTGGTAGTGCATGATCAAACCTCCTTGGTTGTATTCTTTGATCCCCGTAAAAGCAAGCGGCTGACGGGGCGTTCATAGCAGTAGGTCAGGAGCGCGGCGGCGGCGATCGCCACGAAAAAGACCATGACCGTGTATCGGATCTGCCAGGGACGGTCGCCGGTCATGTTGGGAAGCGCATCGCCCGTCCAGTAGGGGATGCGCCATTCCTTGAGCCGCACGGCAATCCACTGATGCCAGATGTACAGCTCATAGGAGATCGCGGCGAAAAAGCGCAGGATCCGGTTGCCGAGAAGCGCCCGCCCCACGCGGCCGGAAAACGAGAGCGCGAGCAGCAGCAGCGTGAACACGAGCGAGAGCGGGTATCGCATCGCCATCTGGTAGGCGGGGAGCAATTCCGCGCCCGCAGCGCCGTGCCGGATGCGGTTCAAAAGCACGAGTGAAAACGCGATCACCGGAAGCAGGAACAGCGGGAGAAGCCGTATCGGGCGCGCTGCGAGCCGCTTTTCCGACAGCGTGTAGACATAGGCGGCGGCCATACCGTTTGCAAACACGGAGAGAAAGGCCGGGAGCTGGTTTTGCAGCATGCGCAGCTGTTCCGGACGCGGCAGCGAAACGCCGTAAACAAAGAGCAGCGAAGCGCCGAGCATGGAAAGATAGGTGAGCAGCGGCTTTTTGCGGAAGCAGCGCGCAAGCAGCGGAAACAGCAGATAGAACTGCATTTCGACCGCCGCCGTCCAGAGCACGCCGTTGATCTTTGTACCGAGATAGGTCCGGGGCGAAAAGACCTGTGTAAACGAGAGCGTAGCAAGCAGATCGCGGATCGCTTCGCCGGCCGTGCCGTAGGCACGGGTCAGGAGCGCATAGCAAAACAGCAGAAGCGCCGAGAGATAGTAGGGAGGAACGATGCGGACAAGACGTTTCTTATAAAACCCCCGCACGGACGGCACGGGATCGCCGTATACCATGGAGCGTGCGTGGGGCAGGAACAGGCAGAAGGCTGACAGCAGCAAAAGCAGATCGACGAACAGATAGCCTGTGCGCGGAAGGATGTCGAGCGACACAAAAACAGCGCGCGGCCCAAAGGGCAGGCGCACCGAAAGGCTCGGAGACAGCCAGCTCTGCTGCCAGAAGTGGTACCATACGATCATCAGGATCGCAATGGCGCGCAGACCGTCCAGAGCCGGGATATGCTTTGTGTCGGATTTCATCGGCCGTTCCATGAGACCTACTATACCACAGTGAAAAACGCGGAGCAAGGCTCCCGGCGAGGGGGCTTTTGAAAACAGAGCGGCGGAACGTCCCGGGGGAGCCCGCCGCAGATGTGCGTTCGATGTCAGAGCGTTTCGAGCAGCGCAACCGTGTGCTCAAGGTGCATGCCGCGCGAGGCTTTGACGAGGATGGTATCGTCGTCGCGCAAAAGCGAGGGAAGGGCTGCGTGCAGGGCTTCCGGCGTTTCAAAGTAGAAGCAGCGGCCCGGGCGCAGCGCGTCGGCGCCGCGGAAAATGCCCTCCGCGTTCGGGCCGACCGCCAGAATGAGATCCGCATCATGCCTTGCCGCATACAGTCCGACGACCTCATGAAACGCGTCGGAGTCCGGCCCAAGCTCCAGCATGTCGCCCAGAATGCAGACGCGGCGCTGACATTCCGCGCGCTGCAATACGTCGAGCGCTGCCATGACGGAGGTTGGGTTCGCGTTGTAGCTGTCGTCGAGAACGGTGAAGCGCTTTGTCCGCTTGATCTCCATGCGGCCTGCGGAGGGCGCATAGTCCAGGAGACCCTCGCGCAGCTCCTCAAGCGTCATGCCGAGCGTCAGCCCGACGGCGATCGCAGCGAGCGCGTTGTATACCATGTGGCGTCCCGGCGCGGGAACGCGCATGGGCATTTCGCCCCCGCAGCAGACGAGCGTAAACTCTGTGCCGGACAGGCCGTTTTCCTTTAGGTTTACCGCACGAACCGCATTGTTTTCGCCAAGACCGAAGCAGATTGCGCCGGGGACGGCCGAGAGAAGATCGTCGTCGCCGTTGACGATGATGGAACCGCCGGGCTGCATGTATTCGAGCATTTCGGTCTTGCCGCGGAAAATGCCCTCGCGTGAACCGAAGAATTCGATGTGCGCAACGCCGATGTTTGTGATGAGGCAGATATCGGGGCGCACGATGCGGGCAAGGGCGCGGATCTCGCCGGGGTGGTTTGTTCCAAGCTCGAGAATGGCGAGGTCATGCGCCTTCTCCAGCTGGAACACCGCCTGCGGCACGCCGGTTTGATTGTTGAGGTTGCCGGGCGTTTTGAATGCGGAAAAACGGCGCGACAGCACCGTGTAGAGCATCTCCTTTGTCGTGGTCTTTCCGACGCTCCCTGTGATGCCGATAATGGGGATGCGGTGCGCCAGAAGATAGGCCTCGGCCAGACGTTGCAAGGCCTCCGTCGTATCGGAAACGAGGATGTGGGGCGTGCCGTCCGTGAGCGGACGGTCGGACAGCACTGCCAGCGCGCCCTGCTCCATGGCCGCCGGAATGAATCGATGCCCATCGTGGATCTGTCCGATGATCGGGACATAGAGCGCGTGCGGCGCGGCCTTGCGGCTGTCGATCACGACGGAACAGACCTGCTCGGACAGCAGCGCGGGATCGCCGAAGTATTCGCCGGATACTGCGGAAACGGCCTCGGAAAGCAAAAACGGGATCATTGGTATTTCCTCATGGAAAGCGAAACGAGCCTGTCGCAGAGCGTCGGGTAATCGATGCCCGCGGCCGCGGCGCCCTGCGGCAGAAGGCTTGTCGGCGTCATGCCGGGCAGCGTGTTCACTTCAAGACAATAGAGCCTGCCGTCCGCGGCAAGCAGAAAGTCCGCCCGTGCATAGACCGCCAGGTGGAGCGTATCGCAGGCGCGCAGCGTCAACTCCTGCATTCTGCGCATATCTGCATCGGAAACGCGTGCGGGCGTGATCTCTTCCGTCCAGCCGGGCTGGTATTTGTGCGCATAATCATAGAAGCCCTCGCGGGGGATGATCTCCGTGCAGGGCAGCGCCTGCCCGCCGACCATGCCGCAGGTCAATTCACGGCCCTCGATGTATTCTTCGACAAGGATTTCGTCCTCATAGCGGAACGCCTCTTCCACGGAGGCCTTGTATTCCGCCGCTGTACGTGCGATGGCCACGCCGATGGAGGAGCCGCCGCAGCAGGGCTTGACGACGCAGGGAAGCGGGAATTCGGAAACGGGCGCGCCTTTTTTCAGCAGAAGCCCGCGGGGCGTCGGAATATCCGCGCCGAAAAAGAGCTGCTTTGTCACCCATTTGTGCATGGCGAGCGCGCAGCCGAAGGAGGGACTGCCCGTGTAGCGGATGCCGTGCAGATCAAGGAAGGCTTGCAGACGGCCGTTTTCGCCGTCCGCGCCGTGCAGGGCAAGATATGTGATGTCCGCCGCCTTGCACAGCTCCACAACGCCGCAGCCAATGTCGGGCGAAAGACCGGTCCTGCGCTCTTTGCGGATCGCGTCAAGATCGGGCGCAACGGTGCTGATCGTGCGCCGTGCAAGCGGTTTTGCAGCGGCGAACGCTGCGGCGGGATCCTTTGCAAGTTCCTCCGCGCCGAAAAACAGATCGACGAGAACGACTTTATGGCCGCACTCCATGAGCGCGTTGGCGGCCATGACGCCGGAGGAAAGAGAAACGTCCCGCTCGGGCGACAGACCGCCCGCAAGCACTACGATATTCATAAAGGATTACCTCGCTTCCCATTCAAACGTTTCGATACGCATACTATCCTAAGATTTATACCACGAATCACCCGCCTTGACAAATAGTTTTTTGCGAAAAGGGGTGCAAAACTTCGGCAAAGTATCGTATACTGATAGCATGAAAAATATGATGAAAAAGTGTATTGCGGTTTTGTTGGTGCTCGCCATCGCGCTGTCGAGCACGGGGTGCGTTGCGATGTATATCGCAGCGGAACTCATCTCACGGCAGGAGTCCCCTTCGGCGGCGGTCACGCCGTACCTGATCGAAGCGCCCATCCAGACCGTCCCCGGCAGTACGGACTGGATGAACGGCGAATCCGATCGCCCGGAGGTCAGATTCTCCGACATGGAGTACCGGCGTCCCGATACGGATGCGATCTATGACGCGATCGAGCAGCTGCAAAGCGACCTTGAAAGCGGAGAGTTCGATGCAGACACGCTCATCGCCCGCTATCAGGAGGTCCTCGACCTGTACGATGCGGCGGACTCGCAGTGCTCGCTCGCCTATGTGCTCTACGCCATGGACGTGACGGAGCCGTATTATCAGGACGAGTACAATGCGCTGACCGCCGCGCTGAACGACATTGACCTTTCACTCACGGACGTTTCCATCGCGTTGTTTGAAGATCAGGAAAGCGGCGCAGACATGACGGATCGCTTCGGAAAGAGCTTTGAGGACGCGGTCTACGCGGGAGAAAGCCTGAACAGCCCGGAGATCCAGACGGACATGGAGGAGGAGAACCGGCTGTCCACACAGTACGACACCCTGCTGACCACCTTTACGCTCAAGGAAGGCGGCCGGGAGTACACGATGGAGGACATCGCGGCAATCTCGGAACAGGATTACAGCGAGTACGTCCGGCTGTTTGACGCATACTACGCTTCTTTGAACGCGCAGGCCGGGGATATTTTCCTGAAGCTTGTGAAGATCCGGACGCGCATCGCAAAGACGCTCGGATATGAAAGCTATGCGGATTATATGTACGACTGCTACGGCAGAGATTTTACTACGGAGGATGCCCGTGCGCTCCATGCGGCGGTCAAGGAATATCTGGCGCCGCTGTTTGAGCGTACAACGCTCGATTACTACGGAAGCTATGGCAATAACTACTACGAGCAGGTCGGCGCGATCCGGGCGCCGATGGACAGCTTCGTGAGCAGAATGCGGAACGTGCTGGCGGAGTTCTCGCCCAAGGTGCTTGAGGCGCTTGACTATCTGCTGCGCAACGAACTGTACACCGCGACCGTGAGCGACAAAAAGATGGAGACGAGCTTTACGACCTATTTTGAAAGCTACCAATCGCCGTTCATCTTCATGCAGTGGACGGACGACGAGAGCAGCGCTTCGACCCTGATCCATGAGCTCGGCCACTTTGCAAATTTTTTCCAGAACCCGTCCGCGGGATGGAACGCATCCGATTCGCTCGACATCGCGGAAATCGACTCGCAAGGGCTCGAGATGCTGATGACCGCGTACTACGAGGAGCTTTTCGGCGACGCGGCAACGGCGGTGCGCTCTTCCCGCTTGACCGACGGTCTGTATTCGGTCATCACCGGCTGCATGGAGGATGAGTTCCAGCAGGAGGTGTACGCCAACCCCGACATGTCGCTCGAGGAAATGAACGCGTTGTATGCAAGGCTCGGCTCCGAGTATAAGATCGGCGATCTGTACGGCTATACCGGAAGGGAATGGGTTGCGATCCCGCACACGTTCCAGTCGCCCCTGTATTACATCAGCTATGCGGTGAGCATGCTGCCCGCGCTTGAGCTGTTCGTTCTCGCGGATGAGGACTTTGAAGCCGCATCGGCGGCCTATCACGCGATCCTGATGCGGCCGGAATACTCCGCGCTTCGCACGATCACGGAGGAGAACGGCCTGCGCGACCCGATCGAACCGGGCTCGATCGAGCGGCTCTCCGAGGAATTGAAGCGCATCCTCCGGAAATAATATGGAAACGCATCGGCGGCATTGTCCCGCCTGCTTTGCGCCGCTCGGCCTGTTTGAGAGACGCTGCCCGGACTGCGGCTACGACGGGAAACCGGACGCCGTGCAGCGCATTCCGCTCGGGATGCGGCTGCAGGGGCGCTACCGTGTGGGCAGGGCGTTGAACGGCGCATATCTGGGATTCGATTCGGAAACGGGGGAGCGGGTGCGCCTGGAGCCGTATTACGGAAACGATCGCACCGCGTTCTTCCGCCGTGCGGATGCGCTGCTGCGCGTTTCAGACTGCGTGGGGCTGATCGCCGTTACGGACGCATTTGAGGACGCGGGCGCGGCGTTTTGTGTTCATGCGATGCCGGAGGGCGTTCCGCTGCCGCTCCGCCCGTTTCCGCTGACGGAGAAAGAGCTGCTGACTGCGCTGAACGACGCGGCGGACGCACTGCTCGTGCTGCACTCGATCCCCATTCCGCACGGCAGCCTGACGGCAGACCGGGTCTATGTGTCGAGCGACGGCAGGGCGCGCCTGCTGACGGCGGCGGCGCCCGGCGGCGGAATCGCGGATGACCTCAGAATGCTGGGGCTGCTGTTTCTGCCGGTACACGGTACGATCCATAAACGGTTCGACACCGTGCTGGAGGGACTTGCAGCCGGACGGTATACCTCGGCGCTGGAGCTGCGCCATGCGCTCGGCTGTCTTGCGGACGGACGCTCCGCGTGAGCGCCGAAGAGAAAGGGAAGATGCGCTGTATGCGGAAGACGCTTCCGAAAACCGAAAGATATCTGGAGGACAGACGAAGGACACGCCGCGTTCCGCGGGGGACAAGCATCCTGCGGGCTGCGGCGCTTTTTGTTTTGATGCTCGCGTGCCTGCCGGCGTTCGGATGCAGAAGGGAAACGCCGCAGCACATTGTTCTCGATCTGTTGCCGGAGACGGCGGAACCGACTGTGCGGCAGCCCACGCCTACGCCGGACCCGCCGTTTTATCTCAACGTGACGGAGAGTACGATCTACGGCGGCGGCGTCTGCCAGCTTGTCGCTTATGAAAACCCCGGCGCGATGGAATGCCGTACCGTGCGGTGGCGGAGCGAAAACGAGGACGTCGCGATCGTGGAGGCATACGGCGTTGTGATTGGGCTTGCGCCGGGAACTGCGCGCATCATTGCCGAGGCGAACAACGGAAGCGGAGAAACGGCGGTCTGCAATGTGACGGTCACATCCGCTCGGCCCGCGCCGAACGAGACGCCGGCGCTGTCCGGAAACTGCTACGAAAAGGAAGAGCGGCTCCGCACATCCGCGGAGAAACGCATCCGCAGGATGGCGAAGGCTCTGGATCGATCGACGGCGGGCGGATGCATCGCGGCTGCGGCGCTCGGTTATGTCGGAACTCCCTATGGCACAAAGGAGGGCAACATCGATTGCAGTATGCTCCTGCTGTACGCGTGCCTTGACAACGGACTTCGCCTGCCGCGGCGATCGGACTGGCAGGCTGCGGCGATGGAAAGCCGCGCGATCGCGCTTCATGCGGTGCAGCCCGGCGATCTTCTGTTTTTTGCCTATCCGGAGGAGACGGAATGCACCTGTAAGACGGCGCCGCTGTGTACCCGGCATCTTGGCGTTCATCACAGCGCGGTATACCTCGGGGAAGCGAACGGCGTAAAGTATGTCGTCGAAGCGAGCAGCCG
>ULPT01068670.1_pt1 | contig 13525 bp, 16 predicted proteins | sample 1953751 | NCBI WGS metagenome assembly ULPT01 (sample SAMEA4835636, study PRJEB28245) | human gut metagenome | biome: gut microbiome; material: fecal sample | place: Denmark | collected 2008
TCGGCAGCGAATAGCCGAGCAGGAAATCCGCCGCAGTCAGCGGGGTCGTGAAGAGCCTGCGCTGGAGCGAAGTCTCCCTGTCCTTTGATATGAGCACCGCCGAGAAGAGCGACACGAACGAAAGGCCGAATACACATATGCCGGGGGTCAGCTTGTCAAGCTCAAAGAGATCGACGGGCACATTCGCCTGTATCGCCGTGAGCAGGAGCAACACAACGAGCGGGAATCCGAGGCCGAACGCTACGGTCAGCGGGTCACGGATAATTTCTTTAAAAGTTCTGTTTGCAAAAGTGAGCATCCGCATTATTTACCCTCCTTTACGAGCTTCACAAAGGCTTTCTCAAAGTCCGATTCGCCTGTTTCTTTCAGTATTTCGTCCGCCGTGCCCACAAAGAGCAGCCGCCCGTCCTTCATAACGCCGATACGGTCGCTCAGCTCGCGGGCTTCCTCAAGGTAGTGGGTCGTCAGTATGACGGTCGCCCTGCCCTTGAGGCTGCGGATAACGTCCCATAATTCGCTGCGAGCAATAACGTCAAGCCCGAGGGTCGGCTCGTCGAGGAAGAGCACCTTCGGCTCGGAGACAAGCGCCATAGCTATGCTCAGCCTGCGCTGCCAGCCGCCCGAGAGCTTCTTTGCCCGTTTGGCTGCAATTGAATTTAGGTCAAATTCGTCAAGCAGCTCCTTTACACGCTGCTTTTTTCGTCGCCCGAGGTCGGGCGGCAAAGGCACGAAAGCATCTTGATGGTGGTGGTCTTGCCCGCTCCGTTCACGCCGAGCAGGGCGAAAAGCTCGCCGCCGATGCTCAGCGAAAGGCCGTCAACAGCGGTGATATCCTTGTATTTTTTAGTCAGATTTTTGATTTCAACGGACATTTTTATCCTCCTTGCCGTCTTTAGAAATAAAGCGTGCCTTGATGCCCTCATAGGCGTCGGAGACCATGCGGCTCACCAATTCGCTCTCCCAATTAAGGTAAGAGGTGGCTATCATCGAGGCGATGCCGTGGACGAATATCCACAGCTCCAGATGGAGCTTAAAGGCGTCGTTCATGCCCAGACCCGTGCCTTTCATGATAAGCTCGACGGATTTTTTGACATCCTCGGTCTCTCCGTCGGATTTCTCCTCGCCCGAGCGGTCGCGCATGAACAGCAGGCGAAACAGCTCCCGCTCCTCGGCGGCGAACCTTATATAGCCCATGCCCATCGCCTTATACGGCGGATAATTTGCCGCCGCGCACTCCCGCTCAAGGCAGGCGTAATAAAGCTCGGAAGCCTTGCATATCACCGATTTCCGCAGCTCCTCCATTGACGGGAAGTTTGTGAATATCGGCTGCGTCGAGCAGCCGAGGGCGGCGGCAAGGTTGCGGGCGTTCAGCCCCTTTTCGCCGCTGCGGCGCACAAGATCGACGCCGGCGCTAACGATATCTTCCTTTGAAATTTTCGATTTGGGCGGCAAAAGTATCACCTCATCATTCAAAATAACAAATGTTATATAACGCTTGTTATTATATGCCCGCACGGCGAAATTGTCAATCCCCGCAGACGAAATATTTGCGTGCGGCGCTAACTTCTCCAAAATCCGCAGGGCAAGTCGGGATTTTTTCGGCAATTCACCGATTGCACAGCGCTAAATAAAGTGATAATATATTTTCGTAATAAGAGAAAGAGACACGGAGAACTGAAATGAGAAAAAACTACGCTTTGGATATGACCTGCGGGCCGTTTTTTAAGAAAATACTGATATTTTCCGTCCCGCTGATGCTCACGGGGCTGCTTCAGCTCGCATATAACACCGCCGACGTGGTGGTGGTCGGCAGATTCGTCGGCAAGGAGGCTCTCGCCGCCGTCGGCTCGACAGGCTCGCTGATAAATCTCTTTGTCAACCTGTTTATCGGCATTTCGATGGGCTCGGGCGTTGTGGTCGCAAGGCACATCGGCGAGAATAACGACAAGGGCGTGCGCGAATGCGTGCATACTTCGATGCTTTTGAGCATTTTTTGCGGCTTTTTTATCGGCGTGCTCGGCTTCTTCACCTCGGGCGAAATGCTCAAGATAATGAATGCCCCCGACGACGTTATCGACCTTGCGACGCTCTACCTCAAGATCTATTTCCTCGGCTCGCCGGGGCTTATGGCTTATAACTTCGGCGCCGCGATAGTCCGCTCCACGGGCGACACCAAGCGCCCGCTGTATATCCTGACATTCTCGGGGCTTGTGAATGTGGCGCTGAATCTTTTCTTTGTCATCGTGCTGAAATTCGGGGTCAGCGGCGTTGCGATACCGACGATAATCTCGCAGTATCTCTCGGCTCTGCTGATAATCATCCACCTCAAGCGCATGAATAACGCCTGCCGCCTGTCGTTCAGGTCGCTTAGGATCCACTCGGCGGAGCTGCGCGATATCCTCAGGATAGGTCTGCCCGCGGGCATACAAAGCTCGCTCTTCTCGGTGTCGAATGTCGTTATACAGTCCACGGTCAACTCCTTCGGCTCGAGCGCGATGGCGGGTGTCGCCGCCGGCTCGAATTACGACGCTTATATCTACACCTGCACCAATGCGATATCGCAGACGACAATGACCTTCGCCTCGCAGAATATGGGCGCGAGGAAGTATTCAAATCTCGGCAGGGTCTATCGCCACTGCCTGCTGATAACTCTTGCCATCGGCGTCGGCATGGGTCTGCTCGGCATGGCGTTCGGCGACTTCATAGTGGGGCTGTTCTCGGATGACCCCGAGGTCATCGCCATAGGGGCGGAGAGGCTCAGGCTGATAATGCCGTTCTACTTCTTCTGCTCGCTGATGGATGTCGCTGCGGGTCAGCTAAGAGGCATGGGCAAATCCCTTGCGCCAATGCTCATCTCGCTGCTCGGAGCCTGCGGCTCGAGGATCCTTTGGGTCTATCTCATATTGCCCCTTGACCGCACGCTCGTCAACCTCTTCTGGTCTTACCCCGTGTCGTGGGCGCTGACCTTCGCCGTGCAGTTCGCCGCCTATTTCATAGTAAAACACCGCATGAAGAAAAACGGCACCTTCGACGACGAAGTGCCTGCGTAACGCAAAATCAATTGCAGAGAAACCGTCCACGCCATGCGATATCGGCATAGTATCATCTTGATAAAGCACACAAAACCACCCGCTTGAGCCGAAAGGTTCAGGCGGGTGGTGTATTATGCTGCGGGATTATTGTGAAGTGTTTTCCTGTGGTCAGGCGAAGTATATATTCTTCGTTTTACCGAAGAGGCTTTTGAAGAAGGCGACCACGCGCTGCCAGAAGGTCATGGTGCAGGTCAGCTTCTTCTCGGCGGTGACGGTCGTGCCGTCAAGGTTGGTTATCTCCGCTTTTATCGTCACGCTGCCCCTGCCTTTGGCAGTCACGTTGCCGTTTGCGTCGACCGCTGCGACAGACGGGTCGGAGGAGCTCCACTTCACGCTGTAGCTGTTCGCACCGTCATTTGTGCCGAGAGTCAGGCGCGTGGAATTGCCGTAGGCGAGCGTATCCGCGCCGAGAATTGCGGCATTCGTCACCGTTACTGTGCCCTCTGGCAGGCTCACCGTGATGTCAAACGCCGTCATCTTAGTGACCTCATCCTTGGTGTAGTAAACGCGCACCGACTTTTTGCCGAGCGTCGAGGTATCCACCGCGCTCAGGTAGTAGTCCGTCACCTCGGCGCTGCTGCCGTCGCTGAGAGCGGCGGTTATTCTGAGACCCGTCGGGTCGAATTTATCGCCGAGAGCGTAATTCGTCTTGAGCGGCTCGCTCGAAACAGCTATGTAGCTCAGCGTGGGCTCGACCTCGATAACGGCGAATTCGCTGAAATGGTCGGTCTCAAAGACGATATAATTCCCGTCGAGCGTGTTTGCGTAGCGTACAAGCGGGTCAACGGGGTCATCCGTCACATGATAGACCCTGCATTTTAGGGGATTTATGCCGTCGCGCAGTCTGATCTTGACCGTCACGGCATCCTTGGGCTGAGTTTCTTCCCCGCCGTCAAAGAGCGTGATATCGTAGAAATTCAGCGAGCGGATGTTGCCGCCGACGGCGAAATTCGAGCCTTCATGCGAAGCGGGGTCTTTCATTTCGACCGAAAGGGTCGTCTGCTTTTTGAGGGATTTGGTCGTGGCGCTGACGATGACCCCGTGGCCGTCGTGACGCAGGGTGACATCACCGTAGGCAAGCTCGGCGATCGCCCTGTTTATCGAATCCGCAAAGAGATCGACGGTCGACTGCTGAGTGATATCAAGCCCGTATTCAACGGAATTGACCGCTGCGTCGAGGCGGGCGAGGCTGGTATCCGACCACATGGAGCGGTCGACCTTCGCTGCGGCGGCAACTGCCGCGTCAACGGCGGAATAATTCGCGTCGAAGTATTTTATCGCGGCGAGGGCTGCGTTTATCGCGCGGGCGTATTCGCTGACCTCGCTCTGGCGGCGGATATCAAGGCCGTATTCGACGGCATTCACCGCAGAGTCAAGGGCTGCAACGCTCTCGTCTGAGTAGAGCGACTTGTCGAGGGCGTTTGCCCGCTCGATCGCCTCGTCAACGGCGGAGAAATCCGCAGGCTCGTCGCTGAGGTCGGGATATATCTTGCAATCAAAGTATACCGTAGCGTTTTGCAGGGCTTCGTTACCCTCGCCGATAGTCATATACTTCCAATCCAGCTCGCTGCCCTCAAAATAGACCGTTTCTAGTGGGGTGTCCGCAAAGGTTTGAGCTTCGACGGTCGCCAAAGTAGCAGGGAGAGATATTGATTTGATAGACGTACAGCCTTTAAATGTCCAGTCATCAAGTTCGATCGTACCTGAAGGAATCACGGCGCTTTCAAGCGCTTTACAGTTATAAAAGCACTGGGTGCCTGTATTTTGGAATGAAACGCCTTTTGGAAAGGAGACGGCTTGCAGTGCAAAACAACTGCTGAACAGGCCGTCATCTACTGTACAAACCATTGAGCGGTCAAATTCAACATTTTCCATAACTTGACAGCATGAAAATGCCCGCTGCCCAATACTTTTAACGGACTTGCCGATTTTTAAATCCTTAAGTGATCTGAGCCATTCAAAGGCATAACCGTCTATAGAAGTAATTGAAGTCTCGGTAAGGTCAAGACTCTTGATTTTGAGGCAGGAAGCAAATGCACGGCCGCCAATCTCTTCAACACTGCCGAAGTCGATTGTTTCAAGCTGCGATTCGCTGAAAGCATAGTCGCCGATAGTCTTGGTGTTTTGGAGTGAGACATACTGTATAGGAGACTTAAAAAAGGCGTGCTCGGCGATTTCAACAACGAAATCCGGGACAATATAGTAGTTTACGGCTCTTTTAATGGGGTGAGTTACAAGCGTGTCGCCATCGGCACCGCTCTTGAAAAGGATCCCATCGATGCTATAATAAACGGGATTGTCAGGGCTGACCGATATGCTTTTCAGCGAGGAAATGGATGATGAGAAGTTAGTTCCGATGCTTTTAACCGTTGACGGCAGGTTTATTGAGGTGAGAGAGTTAGCATACATAAAAGGCCAATCGCCGATTTTCTCAAGTCCCTCTGAAAATGTGATGCTTGTTATCTTTTTTTGGTTAAGAAAAGCTCTGGTGCCTATCTCCACAACGGGGTAGCCGTCTATCTCCGCCGGAACGGTAAAGTCACCTGTGATAGTCCCTGTTGTGCCTGTGATGCACGCCTTGCCGTCGGTAACGGTATATGTCAGCAGCCCGGATTCCGCCGCAAACGAGCGGGGCTTTAAGCATACAAGCCCGACAAATACAACAGCAATCGCCATTGCAAATGATATCAGTTTTTTCATATGATCACCCTTTTAATCTTTATCCTCAGCGCTGCGATACGGCAGCAACACAGTAATACTCTTATTATATATGATTTTCTTTTACATTTCAACATTTTAATTGCATTTTACAGCCCGCGCTTATAGCCTGATCATTTATTTTTGCAGACGCTTTTGCCCGCAGCGATTTCCCTTGCAAAGCGTTTCAAAATGCGTTATAATAAATTTCGATAGCAAAGTCCGTTTTTTGGTACTTTGAATGCGTTATAATGTAGTTGACGACATTACGGACGGAGGAGAATCGATGGCAAGAGGCGTAAATCAAAAAATCAGGCTGCTGTACCTGATGAGGATAATGCTTGAACGCACCGACGACGAGCACGGGCTGACCCTTGAGGAGATAACTGCCGCCCTCGCCGAATACGGCATAGAGGCCGAGCGCAAGACGCTCTACGACGATATCGAGACCTTGCAGATATTCGGCATCGACATTGACAAGCGAAAGGGCAAGACCATGCGCTACCATGTGGCGAGCCGTGAATTCGAGCTGCCCGAGCTGAAGCTGCTGGTCGACGCGGTGCAGTCCTCAAAATTCATCACTCACAAAAAGAGCAACGAGCTGATAAAGAAGATAGAGGGCTTCACGAGCTGCTACGAGGCGCGCCGGCTCCATAGGCAGGTATTCGTGACCAACCGCATCAAGACGATGAACGAGAGCATCTATTACACTGTCGACTACATACACGAGGCGATAAACAGCAACGCCAAGGTGTCGTTCCGCTACTTCAATTGGAATGAGCGGAAGCAAAAGGTGATGCGCCACGACGGCAAAAAATATATCGTCAGCCCCTGGGCGCTCACTTGGGACGACGAGAACTACTACATGATCGGCTACGACTCCGAGAGCGGCCTTGTGAAGCACTACCGCGTGGACAAAATGACCGATATCGGGCTGATCGACGAGGAACGCGACGGCGCGGAGCACTTCAAAAATTTCGACATGGCGATCTACTCCAAAAAGACCTTCGGTATGTACGGCGGCGACGAGGAGACCGTGACACTGCGCTGTAAAAACGAGCTTGCCGGGGTCATCATCGACCGCTTCGGCTTCGACACGCCCTTTGTCAACGTGACCGACACACATTTTGAGGTGCACGTCAAGGTGCAGGCAAGCCCGCTTTTCTTCACCTGGGTAATGAATTTCGGCTCCGACATGACTATCATTTCACCCGAAATTGCCAGGGAGAATTTCATAAAGCTCGCCGAAAAGGCGCTCGCACAATACGAATAAAACAGGCAAAAGATATGAGTATCGGCGAGATAAGTCCGTTTTTTGGTACACCTGATGCTGTATAATGTAACCGTAGCAATAAAACAGGAGGGTTGCATATGGCATTCAAGATGGGATTTCATGCTTCGGCTGAACCCGAGCCGAAAGAGACCGTTGGCGAGATAAAAAATCCCGCTCGACCGCCGAGAAGATCTGTGGTGCGTGTGTTCTTCCCCTCACGGAATTTCGCCTGCTCATATTACAACGACGCCTTTGATCTTCACTGCGGTGACATTGTTTTTGTCGAGGGCAAACTCGAGGGGCTGCGCGGCAGGGTGGTCGAGGTATCATATGACTTCAAGATCAAGCTCTCTGATTACAAGCGGGTCATTTCAAAAGTCGACACCGAAGTGAGCGGCGAGCTTTATCTCGCGGGGTCGCATCTGGCGGCGTTCGACCGCGGCGTTATCCCGTATGAGAAAATTATTTCGTGGTTCAAAATTCCCGAGGCTTCCGATATGGAGTATTTTTGCAGCAGTTCCGACAAGGTGATCCTGCTCGACGAGATGAGCGGCTTCGACATAAGCTCCGCCGCCGCGAAAGCCGGGGACGAATATTACATGGATAACCGCGTGGTCTATATCTGCCTCGACGGCAAAAACGGGCGTGCGCTCGTGGAGGGCAGCAAGCCCTATGAGCTGGAATTCACCTTCAGCGACGGCGAGATCCGAAATCTGACCTGCGACTGCTATTGCGTAGGCAACTGCAAGCACGAATTCGCCGCCATGCTGCAACTGAGGGAGACCCTTGAGATAATCGAAGAGAATTACCGCAGCGAGTACGAACGCAGCGGATACTTCGCCGCCGTCAGTAAAGGCAGACTGCTGCAGACCGCCCTCGACGGCAAAAAAAGCGGCAAGATCACGCTGGGTTAAACTGAATGGGGTACAAAAGAACTCCGACGGATAGTTAACACTATCTGTCGGAGTTTGGTTTTTATATTCGGTTATGTCCTGTCACTGCTTATCCTCTTCGTGCTTCTGCGGGGCGGGAGCGGCGGGGTTAGAGGTATCGGCGGGGGCTGCTGGGGCTGCGGACTTTTTCTCGGGCACACGGTTGACCATTGCATAGGATGTGACGGTAAGCACGAGCATTATCACTGCGACCGCAAGCGGCGAATCGACGCCGTAGAACGGGGCGCAGACAATTTCAAACAGCACGGCGAAAACATCGTTTGCACCGAGGGCCTGTGTGAGCATCGAGAGCAGGCACACTATCAGCCCGACGGTCGAATAGATACCGACTATCCTGAGCCAGAGCGGCTCGCAGAGCTTGAACGCCACGACGAGCGAGGCTATGATGAGCACCGTGTAGCCCGTGGAGGCGAGTATCTCGGCGGCGTTGGGCAATGTCTTGAGCAGCTCGGGGATGAGCTTGATTATCTTCCATATGTATGGCGCTCCGAGCAGCAGACCGCACACGACGTAAAACGTCAGTCGGATATTTTTATCCTTATTGCCCATTGTGAGTAGCCTCCATGAGAGCCTGCGCGAGCTGATCGGGGCAGGATGTGCTCTTGAAGCCGCAGCGGATGCCGCTGAGCTTGTCGATAACATCCTCGACCTTCATGCCGTCGACGATGGCACCGATGCCCTTGAGGTTGCCGTTGCAGCCGCCCTCAAATTGTACATTCCTCACCACTCCGTCCTCGATATCAAAGGTTATCGAGCGGGAGCAGGTGCCTTTGGTTCTGTATGTATATTTCATAAATTATCACTCCTTTTTCACGATATTATTATTTTACACCACTTCTGCACTTTTTTCAAGTCCCTCACACCGCAATAATATATACCAGCGCCAAAATCAGCGAATGATCGCATTTCTCATTCATCAGCAGCAGCATGAGCGGCAGGACAAGGCCGATATCGGGGTCGGAGAAGCCTGTATTCATTTGCCGTCGCCGCCCATGAACTGCGTAAGAGTCGGCAGGATATCGAGCAATTTGATTATCTGCATCGCCTCATCAGCCCTCCTTCTTCTCTTCTCGCTCAGCAGGGGCTTGAGCGCCTCTATCAGACGAGTGCGGCTGTCGGGTCTGTTCATCGCGCCCATTATCGAGGTGAGCTTCGCCATCATCTGAGCGTTGTTGAGCAGCTTTGATATATCGGGCGCTCCCGAAGGCGGCGGCGCTTCGCTCTCCTGCGGCTGCGAGCCGAAAAGCTCCGCGGCGGCGCTCTTCAGATTCTCAATATCTTCATCGCTCAGGCTTGACAGGATATCGTTGATGCCGTCCATGCTTTTTTTCCCCGCTTACTTCTTAAATTGCTTCATCAGCTTCTGCGCCTGCTCGCTCCTGAGCAGCTCTTCGAGAGCTTTTTTATCTCCGAGAATTCGGAAAAGCTCGTTTTTCTTCTCCTGCGGGAGCCTTTTTTCCACTGCGCCGAGCAGCGCATTCGGATCCTTGCTCGAGGCGGAATTCGCCAGCCTCAGCAGCTCCTCGGCAGAAAGCTCGCCCTTGCCCATGAGATCACCGCCTTTCGCGCCGCACGGCAGGATCGGTATTGAAATCCTCGGCGGCAGGTACTATAATACTATATGTTATCGCATTTAACGGTAGAACGGAGACTGAAGCAATGAGGATAATCGTATTTTCGGATTCGCACGGCGGCGCACGCTGCATCGCCGAGGCGCTTATGATGCACCCGGAGGCGCAGGCGGTCATCCACCTGGGCGACGGCGAGCGCGATATGGCGGCGCTCGGCAGCCTGCTCGAGGGCAAACGCCTGATAGCCGTCAGCGGCAACTGCGACCTTTACTCCGACCTGCCCGCCGAGGCGCTTGAGGATATCGGCGGGGTGCGGATCCTCTGCACCCACGGCCACCGCTACGGCGTGAAATCCTCGGACGGCGCCCTTGTTGAGCGGGCGCTCAAGGTCAACGCCCGTATTTTATTATATGGCCACACCCACGAGCCTGTTACACGCTACGAGGACGGGCTATATATCATGAATCCCGGCTCGGCTCGGCAGGGCAGATACGGGATGATCGACATCACTCCGAACGGCATCGCCTGCATACTGTGTGAATTGTAATAAAAGACACCGCCGCTTCATATTATCGTAGCAGGCGGTGATTTTAATGTTTGTATACTCTGTAAAGACCTCAAAGGCAAAGATGATAATCATAGCTGCCGTTATAGTTGCGGCGGCTGGCGTCCTGGTATTCTTCGGCGGCAGGGGCAGGGGCGCGGAAACGGCGCAGGACGGGGCGATAAGCTACAAGGCGGAGGACTCCGCCCAGCGGCTCGCATTCCTTTCGCAATTCGGCTGGAGGATCGCCGAGGACCCCGCAGAGGTCAGCGAAGTCATCATCCCGCAGGAATTCGACAAGGGCTACACGGAATACGCCGAGATGAACAGGGCTCAGGGGCTTGACCTCGGCCTTTATAAGGGCGTGAGAGCCAAGCGGTGGACATACAACGTGCTGAATTACCCGGGGTATGAGAACCGCAGCGGCGTGGTGCAGGCAAATCTGCTGATCTATGAGGGCAGAGTGATAGGCGGCGATATCTGCTCGCTGGAGCAGGGCGGCTTCATGCAGGGCTTCGATTTCCCGATAACGGAAACGACCACCGCCGCGCCGACCGAAGCCCCCGCACCGACCGAAACAACAGAAACGACCGAGACCCGACCCGCAGATACGGGAACTCAGCCGCAAGCCGAGACATAAGCAGTAAAAAATGCCTTCGACGGTGGGACCGCCGAGGGCATTCTTCATATTTAACCGCCGTTTATCAGCCGTTTAAGCTCCGCCGCCTCGTCAGGCAGGACGGGCGGACACCTTAGCGGGATATCACGCCCCTGCGTTCCGCCCACCGGCGAGCGAAGCACAGGCTCGGCTATCCTCAGCATGTTGTCTATCCAAAATTCCCTTGTGTCCATTTTTCACGCTCCCGCGCTGAAATTATCCGAGCTAATTATAGCGCCTGCTCACGCGGATTTCCATACCCCACGCCCAATATATCAAAATATCAAAAATCGGTGTTGACTTTGTCGGGCAAATATCTTAAAATAGATAGGTAAACTTGCCGTCCTGATTACATCGGCAACGACCACATAGTATCCCACAGATACCGAAATCAAAAAAACTTAATAAATCCGGGTGTGGCGCAGCTGGGAGCGCGGGTGGTTTGGGACCATCAGGCCGCAGGTTCGATCCCTGTCACTCGGACCAAAATTTTGACCGAAAGCAGAGTTTATTCTCCACTTTCGGCCATTTTTTATGCTGATTTAAGTGTTTTACCGCCACTTTTGAAAAAATCGCGTTTTTCGACCACATCATCAAATGTGGACTGAAAATTTCCTTTTCTTTGTTTACAGCGGCGCAGAATTTGAAAAGTCAAACGAGCAACCGCCACGGATTTTTCCGTGGCAATGTTGTATCCGCCTTACGCCGTCTGTCCAGCCTTGAGCCGTTCTTTCTCAGCCGCAATTTCCGCATTCTTTTGTTTAATCATCTCGGCAAGCCTTTCTTCGCATTCTTCTCTTGTGTCGGCGTAGATATTAAACTTTTTGCGTTTGCCGTTTGGCAATTTCGGAGAACAACTCCCTTACCATTTCTTTTCGCTGATCCTAAATATGCACCCCGTTCCGGGACGGCGTATCTTCGGCTGTTTTGGCTCAAATTTCGCTCTTACGGGCGTTTCGGGAACTCTGTCGGGTGTTTGCCCGTCCCCACCCAAAACACCCTCATTTCTGCCGAACCCCGTTCGATTTTGTCGGCAGCGGAGCGCTGCATATTGTCGGTAATATGGGTATATATATAACTTTTCAAGGTGCTGTCACGCACAGTGCCCTGCATATATTCCGTTAGCCATTAAGCTTCAGTTCTTTGTTGTACTTCTTGTTCCTTCCCCTTGACATAAATAACCCCCATAGTGTAGACTTGATCCTTTTGTTTTTTCAGGTGTCTACTCTATGGGGATTATATCACTGCGCTGCGGGATAAAAATTGATTTTTTAATTGTGATTGGCAAGCGATGCCGATTTTTTTGCGTCAATAGCCGAAATACTCGAACGGATTCACATACTGCGTCGGGGTCGTGGTGGTTTCGGCGGCCGAGCCGGTCTTGTCCTCGACGAGGGTAGCCTCGACGTCAAAGGTTTCGGTCGAGTAGTCGCTGCGCACTCTGCAGAGAGTGAGGGTCAATTTATCGCCGACCTTGCCGTTGTCTATCTTCTCAAGCAGGATATCCGACTTCGTCAGCTCCTTGCCGTCGACGGCGATTATCATGTCGTACTGCTGCGCCTGCGTATTGGCGAGGGAGCTTGAGGAGGATATCTCATTGATGATTAGCGTGCCTGCGGGCAGCCCTTTAATCTGAGCTATCATATTATACTGCGCGCTTGCGCTGACGGGGTAGTAGGTGATGCCGAGCATGGGCCTGTTGGGCACATAGCTGTAGGCGATAAGATCCTCGATGATCTCCTTTGCCGAGGTGATGGGGATAGCAAAGCCCATGCCCTCATATTCGGTGCTGGCTATCTTCTGGGAATTGATGCCGATGACCTGACCGTATTGGTTGACGAGCATACCGCCGGAGTTGCCGGGGTTGATGGCTGCGGAGTGCTGAATGCACTTCATCGTGTAGCCTATCTCGCTGCTGACAGGTCTGTGGATCGCGGAGACGCTGCCCTCGGTGAAGGAGCCGAAGAATTCAACGCCGCCGGGGTTGCCTATGGCGTATACAGGGTCGCCGACGAGCAATGCGTCGGAGTCGCCGAATTCGGCGGCCTTGAGGCCCGTGACCTTTATCCTGAGCACGCCGATATCCGTCCTCTTGTCGAAGCCGACGATATCCGCGTCGTAGGTCTCGCCGTCATGGGTCTGCACCTTGACTTTAACGCCTGAGTCACTGATAACGTGGGCGCAGGTGATGATATAAGTGTAGGTGCCGCTGCTGTCTTCACCCATGATGATGCCCGAGCCCTCGCCCGCAGCCGAATTCGACTTGCTCGAATAAACGACTATGCCGACGTTGCTCGCCTTGAGCTTTGCATAGATCTGAGTCGGGGTCAGAGCACCTTCGATATTTGTCTCGGTCGGGCTGACGGGGGAAGCGTTGATGTTGAGCTTTGCGTCCGCGTCGCTGTTGTCTTTTTCGGCCGAAATCTTGGTTTTGGAGTCCGAATCGCTGTCATAGCCGTGGCCGCGCTTCGCGATCTTGACCACCGACGCAACGCCCGCCACCATGGCGAATACGACCACGAGAGCCACGCAGGCGATGAACACCTTGATGCCCTTTTTGCCCTTAGAGGTCTGGAGAGGAGCCTTCGGCGGCTGATACTGCTGATAAGGCTGCTGATACTGTTGATAGGGCGGCTGCTGTTGCTGCTGCTGATAGCCGTACTGATACTGCTGCTGATTGTAGCCGTAATTCGGCTGACCGGCGTTATAGCCGCCGTGCTGCTGTTGCTGCGGCTCG
>ULPT01030909.1_pt1 | contig 13418 bp, 10 predicted proteins | sample 1953751 | NCBI WGS metagenome assembly ULPT01 (sample SAMEA4835636, study PRJEB28245) | human gut metagenome | biome: gut microbiome; material: fecal sample | place: Denmark | collected 2008
TAATAGCACTATTTTTTTTTGTTGGTGCAGCTGAGACAGCTGCACCCCCTGAAGTAGCCAAGTTAATAGCACTATTTTTTTGTTGGTGCAGCTGAGACAGCTGCACCCCCTGAGAGATCCAAGTTAATAGCGCCATTTTGTTTGTTGGTGCAGCTGAGACAGTTGCACCCCCTGAAGTAGCCAAGTTAATAGCGCCATTTTGTTTGTTGGTGCAGCTGAGACAGCTGCACCCCCTGAAGTTAGCTGTAGCTCCTTCTATAGCGTTACGACGAACGTGGCGTGGTATCCTGCTTGTGGGCGTTCGGCGAGAGCGAGGTCGCCGCCCTGCGCCATCATCATCTGGCGAGAGAGCGAGAGACCGATGCCCGAGCCCGTGCGCTTCGTGGTGAAGAACGGTACGAACACCTCGCGCGCCACCTCAGCCGCTATCGGCGTGCCGTCGTTGCTGATGAGCAGTTGCGTGCACTGGTCGGTGCGTCGTGCGCAGATGTCTATATTGTGTGCGCCAGCCTCCGCCGCATTCTTCACGATGTTGGTCAGCACCTGGTGCATCATGCTTGCGTCGGCGCGCAGCGTCTGCATGCCGTTGATGTCCATGTGCCAAGCGAGAGAGGGATAGAACGCTTGCAGATTGGAGACGAGTCGATGCAGGTCAATCTCCTCGAAGCTCACCGTCTGCAGCTGCGTCATCTTGCGGTAGCTCTCCACGAACGCCGACAGGCTGCGACTCGTGTCGTATATCGCCTGGATGCCCTCTTCGAGCGGCGTTCCCTTCACCATCTTGCTGCCTATATACGCCTGCGTGATGCTCTGTATCGGTGTCACGGCGTTCATTATCTCGTGCGTCAACACGCGTGTCAGCCGCTGCCACGACTCCACCTCGCTGCGTGCCATCAGCTTGTTAATCTCTCCGCCCATCTCGTTGAGCATCTTCTGCAGGTCGCGCTCGCCGGGCATGATGCTGTCCGTTGGCAGTCGGAACATGAAGTCGCGGTTGCGCAGCGCCTCGCGCATAAGGCGCACTCGGGTGGAGAGGCGTCGCTGGTGGAGCCACTCAAAGACGAAGAGCACTACGAGGAGTGCGGCGAGAAGAATTGTTATATATGGTGCCATGTTGTGATGTTGAGATGTTGAGATGTTGAGGGGTTGAGATGTTGAGGGGTTGAGGTGTTGAGGGGTTGAGGTGTTGAGGGGTTGAGATGGTGAGGTGTTGAGATGGTGAGATTTCTCACTATTGTCACCACATCACCACCTCACCATTACAACATCATATCTCAACCTTTTATCTTCCTATACAGCGTCTGCCTTGTTATTCCCAGCAGCTCCGCGGCCTTGCTCATGTTGCCGTGACACTGGTCCACCACGCGATGCACGTGCTGCTGTTCGAGTTCGTCGAGCGTCACCACCTCGCGACTCTTCTCCACCGCATCGCGCAGCGTGCGCACCAGTTCGTCGTTGTCCCAAGGCTTTGTCACGAAGTCGGCAGCCCCGTTCTTCAGTCCTTTCACCGCCAACTGCACGTCGGCATACGCCGTCATCAGCACCACCGGTGTGTCGGGATGCAGCTTCTTCAGCGTGCGCAGCCAGAACAGTCCGTCCTGCCCCGTGTTCACGCCTAATGAGAAGTTCATGTCGAGCAGCACCACGTCAACCTGCTCCTCGCTCATAGTGGCTACGAGCCGGTCCGTACTGCTGAGTGTCACGATGCGCGTGAACACCCCTGCAAGACAAATCTTCAAGGCGGTGAGTATCGCCGGGTTGTCGTCGACGATGAGTATCGTGTTGTAATAGTTGCTCATATTAAGCACTTTATGTTTCTACTGCAAAAGTACAAAAAAAAGTGCAAGCCACTGGCACATGTGTATCATTTTCATACACTCTGCTGTATGATAATCATACAACTGCCGTTTTTCCCCTGCCAACCCCTTACGTTTGCTTGTGTAAAGACGTAAATTTGCAGCAGAAACAAAACAGAACGATATGAACCGATTACTCGTCACCCTATCCCTCGTGCTTGCCACGATGACCGCTGAGGCAGCCGAGCCGTGGAGCGTGGAGCGTTGCATGGAGTACGCCGCCGAGCACAGTCACACGGTGCGCCTGCAGCAGTACGACCTCGACGCAAGTCGCACCGAACGCACACGCGCTATCGGCGCCTTCCTGCCCGACGTGTATGGATCGGTAGGCGCACAGATGAACTTCGGACGCGCCATCGACCCCGAGACCAACACCTACACCGATGTTAATACCTTCTATAACGGCTACGGCTTGCAGGCGTCTCTCGTCGTCTTCGACGGCTTGCAGCGCTACAACGAACTGCGCATGGCTCGCGCCAATGTGGCGATGGGTAGGTCGGCGTTGCAGGCGGAGAAAGACGCCGTGCGACTGAGGGTGTACAAGGCGTGCATGGATTTGCTCTACTGCGAAGGTGCCGTGGAACACACCAGCCGCAAACGCGACGAGAGTCGTGCGCTGCTCCATCAAGTAGAAGTGATGGCTGAGGTGGGGCAGAAGAGCGAAGCCGACGTGGCGCAGATGCGAGCCACACTGGCTGCCGACGACTACGAGCTGACACACATGCAGAGCCAGACCACAAAGGCGCTGCTCGCACTGAAGCAGCAGATGAACTTCCCCATCGCCGACACGCTCATCGTTGAAAAGCCTTCGGTAGATGCTCCGCTACAGCCTTCAGACAATGCGTATAATATATATAATGTGGCGCTCGCAACCAATCCGCGCATAGCGCAGGCTGAGAGCAGTGTGGCTGCAGCCCGCTACGCCTTGCGCGCAGCCCGCGGCGCCTTCCTGCCAACGCTCTCTCTCTCCGGCGGCGTCTCCACCTCGTTCTACCGCAATATGGATGTGGGTGGACACGCTCCGTTCAGCAAGCAGTTCAAGAACAACGCCGGCGAATACGTGGCTCTCTCGCTGAGCATTCCTATTTTCAACCGTCTCGGCTCCGTTTCCTCCGTTCGCTCGCGCCGCATAGCTCTCGACCGGGCACGCGAATCGCTCTGCTACGAGCGCTCCGAGCTGCAGCGCATCATTGCCGAAGCTGTCGCCGACGTGGAGAACAGCGCAAAGGAGGTGCAGAAGATGAAGGATCAGGTTGAGGCTGACAGCTTAGCCGCCTATCTCACTACGCGCAAGTTCGAAGAGGGCATGGCGTCGTCTATCGACGTGCGCACGGCGGCGGTCACGCTCCTGCAAAGCCGTGTAAAACTGCTGCAGAGCCAGCTCACAATGATGTACAACCGCCAGGTGCTGGCGTACTATGAAAAGTAAAAAAGCCCCTCCCAACCCTCCCCATCGGGGAGGGCTTAGTAAACAATGCTTCGAAAGGCTTAAAGAGGCTTAAAGAGGCTTAGAGAGGCTTAAAAGGCTTAGTTTAAAAAATAACCATTATGGACCGACAAATAGAAAAGAAATCATTCCTCCGCCGCTACGCATGGTATATCGTTGCGGCTGCCGCACTCGCTGCGCTCCTCGTGTGGATAGTGCTCGGCACAACCGCCAATACGATGACTGTAGACGCCACAGACATCACCATCAGCGACGTCACTCGCGGCAAGTTCGACGACTATGTGCGTCTCAACGGACAGGTGCTGCCTATCCAGGTGGTGCAGATCTCGCCCGAGGAGGGCGGCATAGTGCGCGAGAAGGTTGTAGAGGAGGGTACACGCGTCAGAAAGGGCGACGTGATACTCCGACTCAGCAACAGCAACCTCGACCTGCAGATTCTGAATGCTGAGGCCGAACTCGCCGAGAAGCAGAACCTGCTGCGCAACACGCAGGTGGCGATGCAGCAGGACCGACTCAACAACCGCACCGAGCAGGCTACGCTCGACACCGACTGCGACCGCAAGCGCCGCGCCTACGAACAGAACGCACGCCTCTACAAGGAGCGTCTCATCAGCAAGGAGGTGTATCTGCAGAGTAGTGAGGACTATAAGCTCGCACGCCGCAAGCAGAGTCTTATCTCGCAGCGTCTGAAGCAGGACAGTCTCTACCGCCACGTGCAGATGGCGCAGATGGAGGACAACCTCGACAACATGCGCAAGAACGTGCTCTTAGTGCGCGACCGCAAGAACAAGCTCGAGGTGCGCTCGGCTATCGACGGCGAACTCGGACTGCTCGACGTTGAGTTGGGACAGAACATCGCTGCCGGACAGAACATCGGACAGATAAACGACCTCTCCGACTTCAAGGTGCAGGCGCAGATTGACGAGCACTACATCGACCGCGTGCGTCCCGGCCTCTCGGCTTCGTTCAGTCGCGACGGCAAGACCTACCGACTGCGTGTGCGCAAGGTATATCCCGAAGTGCGCAACGGAACGTTCCGCACCGACTTTGTCTTCGTCGGCGAACGCCCGGCGCAGATGCGCAGCGGACAGACCTTCTACGTGGAGCTGGCTCTCGGCAAGTCACAGCAGGCTACGCTCATCCCGCGCGGCACGTTCTTCCAGACCACCGGCGGCAACTGGATATTCGTGCTCGACAAGTCGGGACGCAAGGCTTACCGCCGCAACATCAGCATAGCTCGCCAGAACCCGCAATACTACGAGGTGACTGACGGACTGGAGCCTGGCGAGCGTGTCATCACCAGCGGATACGAAGCGTTTAAGGATAACGAGGTGCTGGTGATAAAGTAAAAGCCCCTCCCAACCCTCCCCGTCGGGGAGGGCTTAGTTACCATTGATTTCTCAAGGCTTAGAAAGGCTTAAAGGCTTAGTTTTCCCAAGGCTTAGAAAGGCCTAAAGAGGCTTAGTTCGGCCTATTCCCCCCAAAAATAAATAGCATAAATTATGATAAAGACTCAGAACCTTACCAAGGTCTTCCGCACGGAAGAAGTGGAGACAGTCGCCCTCAACGGCGTTAGTATAAATGTAGAAGACGGCGAGTTCGTCGCCATAATGGGACCGAGCGGCTGCGGCAAGTCGACGCTGCTGAACATCCTCGGACTCCTCGACAATCCCGACTCGGGCGACTATCTGCTCGACGGCGAACCCGTGGCTAACCTTAAGGAGAAGGACCGCACACGCTACCGTCGCGGACGCATCGGCTTCGTGTTCCAGAGCTTCAATCTCATCGACGAGCTTACTGTTGAGGAGAATGTCGACCTGCAGCTGCGCTACATGGGCGTAGCGGCGAAGGAACGCCGCGAGCGTGTTACGGAGATTCTGCGCAAGGTGGGCTTGAGTCACCGCGCAAAGCACTATCCGCAGCAGCTCTCGGGCGGTCAGCAGCAGCGTGTGGCGATAGCTCGCGCCGTGGTGGGCAAGCCGAAGCTGATTCTCGCCGACGAGCCTACGGGTAATCTCGACTCGAAGAGCGGTCTGGCTGTCATGGAACTGCTCTCGCAGCTCAATGCCGAGGGCACAACAATCGTAATGGTGACCCACTCACAGCATGACGCGCAGATGGCAAGCCGCATCATCAACCTCTTCGACGGACAGGTTGTGGAGGGCAGTTCTTTTAGTTTATAATTGAGAATTGAGAGTTGAGAGTTGTCTCAGTTGAGAATTGAAAGTTGAGAGTTGAAAGTTATGATATGCACTATAGATGATATGCACTATAGATGATATGTACTAATGATATTGTGTTTCGTACTATTCTAAATGAAATCATCGCTCGGCTTTGCCGCTTGCATAAGCAAGAACTCTCAAGGTAATCATAACTCTAAACTCTCAACTTTCAATTCTCAACAGAGACAACTCTCAATTCTCAACAAAATAAAATTTCATAAATATGAAGACATTCCTATATATGTTCCGCCGCTACCGCATAGCCACGCTGCTCAACCTCTTCGGCTTGAGTGTGGCTGTAGCGACGTTCTACCTGTTCATGACACAGGTGATATACAACCGCACGTACAACCACAACATCAACGACTACGAGCAAACGTACCGCCTCGAAATCTACGGCAATCTGTTCGGCGACAACTGGGGTTGCACCATATGCCGTCCGTTCGCCTCAATGCTGAAGGATGTACCGCAGGTTAAGAGCGTTGTCTATTACTGTCCGTATGTCAACAATGCCGACATAAAGGTGAACAACCGCGCCATGACCGTGCCAGTAGTGAACATGAGCAAGCCTGGCATTGAGTTCTTTACAGGCAAACTCATCTCCGGCTCAAGTAAGTCATGGGGCACTGGAGCTACTGCCATCGTTAACCGCAGCACAGCCGAGAAGATGTTCGGCACGGCGAACGCTGCTGGCAAGACGTTCGAAATCAACACCGACGATGGCGGAATGAAACCCGTCACCGTGGTGGGCGTGAGCGAGGATATGCCCGACAACTGCACCATACCCAACGGCATGTATCTCTGCGATAACGAAAGCGGAATGACCGATTGGAGCGAGTGGAGCTATTATATATATGTGCGACTTGACAATGGCGCAAGTCCTGAAAAGGTAGTGCGTGGCTTGAAACAGGGCTTCATGAAAGCCAATGGCATCAGTCCTAAAGACGAGAAAGAGTTTGACAAGCAGATGAAGTTCAGAATAACCTCCGTTGACGACGTCTATTTCTCTGGCATCGGACAGCAGGACAAGGGCAACCGCAGCCTTGTCGACGTGCTCACCGTGGCTTCTGTCTTCGTGTTGTTCATCGCCCTGCTCAATCTGCTCAACTTCTCGCTCTCCGAGGTGCCGATGCGTATGCGCGGCGTCAACACACGCCGTGTGATGGGAGCCTCTGTAGGCAGTCTGCGCCTTAAGATGATAATGGAGAGCGTGCTGTTCGCCTTTGTGGCTTTGGTTGTCGGCGTTCTGCTTGTAGTGGTGTTCCAGCGCAGCGAGGCGTGCATGAAGCTCGTTTCGGGCGACATCGGCTTCTCGGCACACTGGCTTCTTGCCGCCGTCATGGCTGTGTCGGCACTCGTCGTGGGAGCGTTGGCAGCTGTTGTGCCGGCGTTCTACAGCACGTCGTTTGCTCCGGCTCTGGTGCTGAAAGGATCGTTCGGACTCTCGCCGCGCGGCAGACAGTTGCGTCTGGCGATAATGGCGGTGCAGTTTTGCGTGGCTTTCGTGCTCGCTATATATATAGGTGTCATGTCGAGCCAGTCGAACTACATCTTCAGCTGCGACTACGGCTTCAACAAGAACGAGGTGTTCTACACCAAACTCTCGGAAGAGGCGAAGGCGAAGCGCGAGACGATACGCACCGAACTGATAAAGCTTCCGTTCGTGGAGAGCGTGGGCTTCGCGCAGAGCGCCATCGGCGCAAGTGATGCTTATATGGGCTGGGGACGTGGCGACGATGAGCATCAGATGTCGCTGCAGGTGCTGCCCTGCGACTATGAGTATACGCAAACTATGGGACTGAAGATTCTGGAGGGTCGCAACTTCAACGAGGCTGACATGAAGACGGGTGCCTACGTGCTCAACAAGGCTGCCATGCAGCAGTACAAATGGCTCGCCGTGGGCGACTCTATCGGTCGTCAGAATGATTGGGGACCTACGAGCAACTATCTCATCGTGGGCGTCTGCAACAACTTCAAGCTGAAGTCGATGCGCAACGACAACAGTCGTGTGGCTGTGGCGTTCATCATCTTCGGACCGGACATGGAGCAGTGGGGCGACCGCTGCAACCAGGTGTTCGTGCGCGTCGCAAAAGGTCAGGACAAGGTGGAGGCAAAACGCCGCATAGCCGATGTGCTCAACCGTCTTGACGCGTCGCAGAAGTACGAGATGAACTTCCTCGACAACGACCTGCAGCAGACCTACGTCGAGGAGTTCCGCTTCATATCGCAGGTGAAGTTCTTCGCCATCATCTGCATCATCATCACCGTTATCGGTGTGTTCTCGCTGACTATGTTCGAGACCGAGTATCGCCGCAAGGAGATAGGCATACGCAAGGTGATGGGTTCGTCGGTTGGTTCTATCGTGCGCCTCTTCGCCATGCGCTACACCGTGCCACTCGTGGTGTCGTTCGCCGTTGCAGCTCCCGTGGGCTGGTGGCTCAGTATGCAGTGGCTGCAGAGCTTCGCCGAGCACACGCCGCTCCACTGGTGGCTCTTCCCGCTCAGCTTCGTCGGTGTCTCTGCCGTTGTCATTGCAACGGTCGTGGCGCAGTCGTGGCGCGTAGCGACGCAGAATCCGGTGGAAAGCATCAAGACAGAGTGATGTTGAGATGTTGAGGTGGTGATGTGGTGAGATGTTGAGATGTTGAGATATGCTGTTTTAAATTGATTAGCCGAAAAAATCTGCCATATCTTCCAGCATCGCCGTAACTCTCACGGTATAAGAACAATAAAGGCTGGTAGATAGACTGGAAAATGCAAAATCTTCCAGCCTATCTATCAGCCTCATGGGTACGTATTAATCCTTCAGGCAGGCAAGTGGTATTATTTTGACACCATCAGGACGTGTGTAGGCCATTTCTCCTCCGGTTATAACCATAAGCAAATCAGGCTCACGTAGCTTTATTTGTTTTTCAGTCCTGTTATGTTCTTGCACAAGTCTTTTGATTTCTTTAAGGTGTTCAGCACCTTCTTCAATCTCTCGACTACCCAATTTGAATTCGATTAGAGCGTATCGACCGTCATCAAGATGAAGAACGGCATCTGCTTCCAAATCATATCTGTCATGATAATATGAAATGCAACCACCAAGGGATAATGAATAAGCCTTCAGGTCGCGGATTGCCATACATTCGAACAAGAAACCAAATGTTTTCAAATCTGTATAAAGGGCTTCTGGTGACAGACCTAAGGCTGCAACAGCAATAGAAGGGTCAGTAAACTCACGCTTCAAACCACGGCGTATGGCGGATGCCGAACGTATGGCAGGACTCCACGCTTCAATGTCTTGAACGACAAACAAACGTTCAAGTGCATCAATATATGTGTCGAAAGAAGTTGTGCTGATACCATCTAAGTGCTCGTTGACATCGCGATATATCACGCTCTTTTTGGCTAATGTCGATATGTTGCGTGCATAACTTTGAAGTATTGTGCTTGCGACCTTTTCATTCCTATTGACTCCATCTATTGTCGATACATCAGTGCTGCATACTGTTTTGACATAGTTCTTGGCTATTTGCAGTTTGGCTTTGTCGAACTTGGCATATAATGACGCAGGCCAACCACCACGGCAGGCAGCAAATATAAGTTCTTCAATAGACATTTCTGACGTTATGCCATCGATGTCCAAATCCTTGTCGTCGAACAATTCTTTTAGCGAAATCTTGCCGTTGGATTCCAAAGATTCATACAGACTCATGGTAAGCATTTGCATCTTTGCAATTCGTCCACTGCCTGAATGTTTGATAAATTCGCTTTTCTTATTTGGGTCAATCGAATTAGAACCCGTCATAATGAATTGTCCAAACTCATTTCGTTTATCAACCATAGCTCTTATAGAATCCCATAGAACGGGAGCCTCCTGCCATTCGTCTATAAGACGTGGCGTATCGCCAGCCAGAAGAAGCGAAGGTTTCACCCTAATGGTAGCTTGGTATTTGTCACGCATGTCAGGATCCTGCATACTGATGGTGCTGTTTGCCTGTTGCTCTGCAGTTGTTGTCTTGCCACACCATTTTGGACCTTCTATTAGCACGGCTCCTGAAGAAGCCAGTAGCAAGCTCAAATACTCATCGGCAGTTCTTTTAAGATATTCCATATTGTTTGTTGTATGATTTGTTGCAAAGATACTGATTTCTTGTTTATTAAGCAAGCTGTTTGGTGTTTTTGTGGTGTTTTGTTTTGTGTTTTTGTGGTGTTTTGTTTGGTGTTTTTGTGATGCACCAAAAATCTGTCATATCTTCCAGCATCACCGTAACTCTCACGGTATAAGAACAATAAAGGCTGGTAGATAGACTGGGAAATGCAAAATCTTCCAGTCTATCTACCAGCCTTTTTGTCAGTCGTTACTTGCTGTGATATATTCTTCCACAGAACTTCTCCCCCTTAAAGCACCATAACTTCTGTGTAAATCTGTGCCATCTGTGGGAGGCTCTTCTCTGCAAGAAGATTCTGTGCGTTCCGTGCCTTCTGTGGGAGAACCACTTCTTGCTTGGTTGGTGCAGCAGAGACTGCTGCACCCCCTAAGATTGCATCTGTGGGAGGCTATTCCAAGAATGAGGGTGCGTGGGTATGGCAAGAACTGAAAGTCAGCGGCGCGTAGCGGAAAGCTAATGCCATACCCTCCTATTGCACGACTCTCCGCGCTTTACGCCTCGCGATGCTCCGCGATAGCCTTCTTGATGAGCATTTCGAGCTCCTCGCAGAGTTCGGGGTTGTCCTTCAGCAGAGTCTTTGTAGCGTCGCGACCCTGCGCCAGCTTCGAGCCGTTGTAGCTGTACCACGAGCCCGACTTCTGGATGATGCCGTACTCTACGCCGAGGTCTACAATCTCGCCAACCTTTGAGATGCCCTCGCCGAACATAATCTCGAACTCGGTCTTGCGGAACGGAGGCGCCACCTTGTTCTTGATTACCTTCACGCGCACCTGATTGCCGATGATCTGGTCGCCGTCCTTGATGCCCGTCACCTTGCGGATGTCGAGGCGCACCGAAGCGTAGAACTTCAGGGCGTTACCGCCCGTTGTTGTCTCGGGGTTGCCGAACATAACGCCGATCTTCTCGCGCAACTGGTTGATGAAGATACACGTTGTATTGGTCTTCGAGATTGTAGAGGTGAGCTTGCGCAGCGCCTGCGACATAAGACGAGCCTGCAGACCCACCTTGTTGTCGCCCATGTCGCCCTCAATCTCCGCCTTCGGAGTGAGCGCAGCCACAGAGTCGATGACGATGATGTCGATAGCCGATGAGCGGATGAGCTGGTCGGCAATCTCGAGAGCCTGCTCGCCGTTGTCGGGCTGCGAGATCCAGAGGTTGTCTACGTCTACGCCGAGCTTTGCTGCGTAGAAGCGGTCGAAGGCGTGCTCGGCGTCGATGAATGCTGCGATGCCGCCTGCCTTCTGTGCCTCGGCGATGGCGTGGATGGCAAGCGTTGTCTTACCTGACGACTCGGGACCGTATATCTCGATGATTCTGCCCTTCGGGTAGCCGCCGACACCGAGTGCGGCGTCGAGACCGATGCTACCTGTAGGGATTACCTCGACGTTCTCCACCTGCTCGTCGCCGAGTTTCATGATGGAGCCTTTGCCGAAGTCCTTCTCTATCTTTGACATCGCAGCCTGGAGGGCTTTGAGCTTGCCCGCCTGGTCGATGTTCATTTCTTCTTTAGCCATTTCTTTTTGAGTTTTGAATTTTGAATTATAATTCAATGTCTACATTGAACAACTCGTGCCAAGGCAGACCCTGTTTGTTGAGCTGCTCCATGAACGGATCCGGATCGAACTCCTCTACGTTCCAAACGCCCGGCTTGCGCCACAGACCCTTGAAGAACATCATAGCGCCGATCATAGCAGGAACGCCGGTAGTGTAGCTTACGCCCTGCATGCCGGTCTCCTTGTAGGCAGCCTCGTGCGAGCAGTTGTTGTAGACGTAGTAGGTCTGCTCCTTGCCGTCCTTGATGCCACGGATGCGGCAGCCGATAGAAGTCTGTCCGTCGTAGTTCTCGCCGAGGTCCTGCGGGTTAGGCAGCACGGCCTTGAGGAACTGCAGCGGCACGATCTTCACCTTCACCTTCTCCGAAGGATTGTCGGCGAGCGGAGCCTCGTATGTTATCTCGTCGATGCGCGACATGCCGAGGTTCTGGATGCAGTCGAGGTATGTGAGGTACTGCTGACCGAAAGTCATCCAGAAGCGAGCGCGCTTGATGGTCGGGTAGTTCTTCACGAGCGACTCTATCTCCTCGTGGTGGAGCAGGTAGCTCTCCTTCGGACCCACCTCCGGGTATGTGAGCGGCTTGTGAATCTCGAGCGGAGCAGTCTCCACCCATTTGCCGTCCTCCCAGTAGAGACCCTTCTGAGTGATCTCGCGGATGTTGATCTCCGGGTTGAAGTTGGTAGCGAACGCCTTGTGGTGGTTGCCGGCGTTGCAGTCTACGATGTCGAGATACTGAATCTCGTCGAAGTGGTGCTTAGCTGCGTAAGCGGTGAAGATGCTTGTAACGCCCGGGTCGAAGCCGCAGCCGAGAATAGCTGTCAGACCAGCCTCTTCGAAGCGCTTCTTGTAAGCCCACTGCCAAGAATACTCGAAGTGAGCCTCGTCCTTCGGCTCATAGTTGGCGGTGTCGAGGTACGAGCATCCGCAAGCCAGACAAGCCTCCATGATGGTGAGGTCCTGATAGGGCAGGGCGAGGTTGATGACCAGTTCCGGCTTGTAGTCGTTGAAGAGAGCCTTGAGCTGCTCAACATCGTCAGCGTCCACCTGAGCGGTCTTGATGTTGGGGTTGCCGATTGCCTCGACAATGCGGTCACACTTCGACTTCGTGCGGCTTGCAATCATGAAGTCGGTGAAAACGTCAGCGTTCTGCGCAATCTTGAACGCTGCAACTGTAGCGACGCCACCGGCGCCGATCATAAGTACTTTTCCCATTGTTTCTATTTTTTTAGTTTGTTGTTTTTTTTGTTTTACTATGGACTAGGTTTTTCTGGGTTTTCTGGGTTGACTAGGTGTTCTAGAATACCTAGTTAACCTAGAAAGCCTATCTCTCCAGCCCACCGCTTTACAGTTCGTTGCCCTTTATTCCGAGGGCGTTCATGAGCGAGTAGCCTAAGATTTCCTGCTTGAAGTTGCCGCCTTCGAGCGGCTGCATGGCGAAGAGCGTAACGCGCTTCTCCTCGTCGTCAACGTCGCGCAGGGCGTGGCGCAGAGCGTCCCAGAGCGCGGGGTGCTCAGCGTTGGGGATAGCCATCACGCGGTGCACGTCCTTGTGGTTGACCACGGTCTTGAGGATGTCGAGGAAGAAGTTGTCGTGCTTCACCACCTCCTCTACGGGGTAGGAGCTGAGGATGAACTCGCCCAGACGGTCCTTGAACGCCTTTGCGTTGAGGTCTGCCTCGTAGTCGCCGGGCGCGAAGTTCTCGAGCGCAGCCTTCTCCTTAGAGTGGATGAAGATGACCTGCGTCTCGCCCTCGCTGTCGCGACTCTCGCGCATTCCGCCGTCGAGCGCCACGCAGTCTATCCAGCGTGCGAGGTCGGCTTTCGGGATGCGTCTGCCGAGCATGCGTTCGAAGTTGACAGAGAGGTCGAAGGCTACGGAGTCGACATAGTCACCGTCTACGAGGATTATGTTGCGGCTCCAGTTGGTATTGTTGAATTGCTGTATGTCCATTTCTTTTTTATTCGTAGCGGAGGTCTCCGGCCTCCGCAGCAAGCAATAATATTTGTTCTATTTGGTGATGCGGAGGCCGGAGACCTCCGCTACGGAGTACTACTTCACTATTTCCTTTGTAACCCTGCGCTCGCCGTCGGCGTATGTCACGCTCTTCAGCACGATGGCGCCCTTAGCAGGTGTCGCGATTTGTGCACCCTCCATAGAGTAGTAGCGTGTGCTGACCGGCTG
>ULPT01026443.1_pt1 | contig 13382 bp, 9 predicted proteins | sample 1953751 | NCBI WGS metagenome assembly ULPT01 (sample SAMEA4835636, study PRJEB28245) | human gut metagenome | biome: gut microbiome; material: fecal sample | place: Denmark | collected 2008
CCCGGAGTTTCCCCTCCGGGCGTGCTGCCGCCTGTCTTTTCCAAAACGATATCGTCAACAAGTGTTGCTGCGCTTGGCACAAATTTGAGGTCGAGCGACTTGACAGTCGAAGAAATGGTGAAATCCAATTTCTGAACAATATCAAAAGACGTGGTTGTCGCTTCAAACTGGCCGTTTACTTCAGACCACTCCGTCTTAGATGATTCTCTATAATAAAGTTTCACATTTGATGTACCTGAATTCACCTTGACTTGAGCGGAGAGCGTCAACAATGTTTCTCCCTCAACGACAATCTTCTCGACTATAAATGAACCACCTTTTGCGATATATAAATATGGATTACTTGATGAATGACCGTTACTGTTAAACCTTATATTAGTGTTATTTCCTGTATAGACATATTTCAGATTTTCGGATACTCCGGTTCCGCTTACGCCGGTGACATTCGGTTGGTGTTTGTCTTGCTCTGTGACATAACGGAAATTCTCAACAAAAATACGGCTCTCAATCTGCTTCTTTTCGCAGTTCTCCGCCGCCAAACTAAGGTTTATCACAGCCAGCTGACTCTCAGGAAATGACAGGCCCTTTGTCAGAGTGACTTCCTTGGAGAAGGAATAATCCTCGCTCTCGCCTGAAAAAGTCAGTTTCGCTCCGGCTTTGATTGTGGTGGGATTCACAACCAGCCAGACCGAGTTGTTGCTGTTCGGCGCGTTTTCTCCAAAGACCGGCCCGTCTGTGCCAAGATACAAGGCTGTGACGACGTTATTTTCGACAGTCCATTTCTCGATGCTTGCCTTCGCCAAATCAATGGCGGCACGACCGGTGAGAATTGTGTCTTTCGGTGCCGTGATAGAAAACTCTTTAAGCTTTTGTCCGTTGAGAAGTTCAGGTCCGTTCAGATTCACTTTCACAATGGAGAACATTCTCTTGAAGAAGAGGTCGGCCGGTCTGATTTCTCCGTTTGTTGCCGAGTAAGACGCCTCTTGAGCTACGAGAACATCGCAGGATTGGTCGATTGTGTGGCGGCTCGGCTTTTGGACAGAAGCCAAGTTAATTCCTACCCGACTTTTACTTGTACTGTTTAATCCGGCCTGGAATGCGGAAGCCGGCGCAAACGATTTGAATTGCCCGGTTTCTGTTATGCCTGTAATTTTTCCTTCAAATTTTGCTATGATGCCCTCTTCGTTTGTGTTTTTCAATATCGCTGTGGGCTTCTTCGTGTTGTTATCAATTTTCCCGACAAATATCGCCAATTCGTCATCTTTAGACCACTTCGGAGTGTATGTGCCATCGAAATTGTTGTCTATAAAAGACTTTACGGCAGCATTTTCCTTAGTTTCGACGATAAATCTGTAGACTTTCCCTTCCCCTGAAGGCTCATTGATTGTTTCTTTTATGCAAGATGCTGCGAAAAGCGAGAATGCTATAACAGCAGCTGTTTTGATTAGTCTTTTCATAATTTCTGCTGTTTTAAAGGTAATAGCTGTGATTCTCATTTTCGCTGACTGGGGCGCCAGCCTGGTTTGCCCCCCCCAGGTTACTTTGTGCGAAGCCATACTCAATAGAGAAGACTTCGACAGACACCATAGGTACCTCGTAGATTGTTTTTGTCATAGTGTACTAAGTTTTATGTTGCATTTATGGAACTTTTCTCGCGTTTCAAGTTGCAAAAATATTAATAATTATCAAATTTCAAAAAATTTTTATCTGATCACCAAAAGAGGAACAGAGAAACGTGGACAAAGAAACGGCGGAAAGATTCGAGTCTTCCCGCCGTTCCGGTTTTCAAATGTCAAAAAGACGCTGTCTTTCTTTGACGCAAAAACTAGAAATTATCCTTGTGGAGTTCGAAATAAGCCTGTGGATGTGCGCAAACAGGGCAAATCTCGGGAGCTTCGGTGCCCACAACGATGTGTCCGCAATTGCGGCATTCCCAAACCTTCACTTCGCTTCTTTTGAAAACTTCAGCAGTCTCCACATTGTGAAGGAGTGCACGGTAGCGCTCTTCGTGGCGTTTTTCGATGGCCGCTACGCCGCGGAACTTCTCTGCGAGTTCCGGAAAACCTTCCTCCTCCGCAGTCTTTGCAAATCCTGCGTACATATCCGTCCACTCATAGTTCTCCCCTTCGGCTGCGGCAGCGAGATTTTCCGCTGTATCACCAATACCGTTCAACTCCTTAAACCAGAGTTTAGCGTGCTCCTTCTCGTTGTCGGCAGTCTCGAGGAAGAGGGCAGCAATCTGCTCAAATCCCTCTTTCTTCGCCTTTGACGCAAAGTAGGTGTATTTGTTGCGTGCCTGTGACTCTCCTGCGAAAGCCGCTTCCAGATTCTTTTCTGTCTGGGTTCCTGAATACTTTGTTGCCATATCGATTAATATTTAGAGGTTTCTATTCTTTTTCGCCGGTCTTGTCCGGAGACATAACGACCTCGATGAAGTTGCCGGACTCAAGCACCTTCTGGAGCACTTCCTTGATGCCCTCGGCGGAAATCTCGTTCACCGCAGCCTCATACTCGGCGTCGTAGTCAATCCCCCTGTACTCGTTGGTGAGGAGATTGCCGAGCCAGTAGCTGTTGTTGATGCGTTTTTCCGGAATGCCTTTCCTGAAGTTTTCAAGCGTGCGTGTCATCTGCTCCTCGGTCGGTCCTTCGTAAGCCAGTTTATGAAGCCCTTCCTTTGCCAGGCCGATGAGTTTCTCGCACTGCGTAGGATTCGTCTCGAAAGCTACCTGAATGCGGGCCTGCTGCTTAGGAGCTGCAGTGATGCTCATGTCCGAAGACGCTCCGTATGTGCCTCCCTCGTCCTCGCGAAGAGTGTCGACATAGATCATGTCGAGGATGTAGTTCGCTGCCTTCAGCATGACAGATGTCTTCACGGAGTATGGCATATCGGCAGAGTAGAACTGAATCACCGTGTTTTTCGGCGTCTGCATGTCTGTGCTGAAGTGGTCAATTACCTCGCCCTTTACGACTTCTGGGGAGTTGTCCTTCCAGGTCGTGGCCTTCTTTCCCTTAGGAATAGAGCCGAGATACTTCTCACAGAGCGGCTTGAACGAGTCAAGGTCGATGTTGCCGACAAACACGGCCGTGAGTCCGGCAGCGTCCTTGAAGAGGCTGCGATAGACCCTCTCTATGGTCGCGAGATTGGCTTTTTCGAGCGTTTCTTCGTTAAGTTCCACATTCCTCTTGCAGTCCGGTCCATAGACGGCCTTGTTTATTTCCTGCTGAAGTTTGAATGACGGCTGGTTCACGGCATTCGGAAGGATTGCCCTGATTTGCTCCACTCCCACTTCGAACTCTTCTTTGTCGAAACGAGGGTCGCAGTATGTGAGATATGCTACCTGAAGGGCGGTCTCAAGGTCTTTTGGCGTCGTGACACCGCTGATTCCGTGGCGAATGTTGGAAATGTATGAAGAAACAGAAATATTCTTGCCGGCGAGCATCTTTGATGCCTCGTTGGAACTGAACTTTGAGATTCCGCTGTTGCGCTGGAACAGGCCGTAGATGTTGTCCTCGAAAGATACGAGGTCCTCGTCGCTGATGAGTGTCTCGCCTCCGTTCTTGCACCAGGTGAAGAGAATCTGATCCTTCTTATACTCGGTCGGAAGCACAACCACTTTCACGCCGTTCTTCAGTGTCCAGACAGTCGAACCATAGAGCCCTGTTGAGGTCTTCTTAACCTTTGAACCCTTGAGTGATGCCGGATTTACGAATTCCGACGCTACTTCTTCCTCGACAGGAGCGTCGATTTCCGATGCGCTCACTTCATCATACACGGTCTGAAGTTGCTCCGGAGTCGGGTGTACAAGCCCTTCCTTTGCCGGTGCCTTGTAGACTATGGATATGCTCTTGCCATCGACGAGAGCGTTTGCCGCGAGTGCGAAGATCATGTCCGGCACCTGGCCAAGCAGTGTTTTTGCCACCTCGTATCTCACCTGCGGTGTCATGTAGGCATCATTATCGAAGAAATTGTTGATGAGAGGGCGCACGAAATCAGCATTCTTGCGCGAGTCAGCGGCTTCGACAGCCTTCTCAAATGCGCTGAGGATATTGTCCTTTGCTCTCTGGAGTTCGGCAGAAGAGAAGCCGTGGCGCCTCATTCTCTCCACTTCGGTGAGGAAAGACCTGAATGCAGGCTCCCAGTCTCCGTCTTTGAAGGTGACATCACCCATCGTGGCCTGGCATGTCTCACAGAGGTTGCCGGCCCCAAGGTCCGCTCCGAGGAACGGAGCGCCTGGCTTGCTCGTGATGGCGTCGAAGCGCTCGGCCATAATCATGGCAATCATAGTCTTGGTTATCGAGGTGAGGAATCCGATGTCAGTGCTGTTGTAGGCCTCGTCGTCCGCCTCGCTCCTCCATAGAACCTCAATCGAGCTTCCGCTGCACTCAGGATCAGTGAGCACTCCTATGAGCGGTTTTTCGTTCTCCGGGATTTTAATCACGTCCTTCGGCTTTGGATCGACCGCCGCCGGAATGTCCGCGAATGTAGATTTGATTTTAGCCTCGATTGAGTCCACGTCAATATCTCCCACAACTATAAGCGCCTGAAGGTCAGGGCGGTACCATGTATGGTAGAAGTTCAGGAGGCTTTCAGGCTTGAAAGTTTCGAGATTTTCCTGGCTTCCGATAAGGGTGCAGCCTGCATATTTGCTGTCTCCATAATAATAGGGGAGTGACTGCTCGTGAAGTCTCCAAGCGGCATTTCTGCGGGCACGCCTCTCCTCGATAATGACGCCCCTTTCCTTATCAATCTCAACGGGGTCGCAGGTCACGAAGTGCGAGTAGTCGTGCATCACAAGAAGACAGGTGTCGATGATGCCTTCGCGGGTGACGGGGATATTGTTGAGCATATAGGTCGTCTCCTCCACACCCGTCGCAGCATTGATGTTGCCACCGAATGAGGCTCCGATGCTCTGGAGATACTCAAGCAAAGTCTTGCCCGGGAAATTCTTTGTCCCGTTGAAGCACATGTGTTCGAGGAAATGTGCGAGACCGTCCTGGTCCGGAGTCTCCTGAATTGCTCCGACATTGGTTGCAAGGTAGAATTCAGCCCTCTGTGCGGGCTTGTCATTGTGCCTGATGTAGTAGGTCATCCCGTTGTCGAGCTTGCCGACGCGCACCGCAGGATCATTAGGCAATTGCTGAAAGTCCTGCGCAAATGCGGCTGCCGCGACGAAGAAAGCCGCGACGCTAAGTAAGAAACGTTTCATGAAAGTGTTTTTATTTGTAATAATTTTCTTTTAAGGATTACTAAGTTCATACCAAACAAGCGGACTCAACAATGATTCCGTCACTGTGCATCCTGATATGACGTCAGCAGTCTTTCGATGTCTTCGGCAAATCCGGAGTTCATCTTTCTGAGTATAGGAAGCAACGAGCGTACCATTTCCACTGCAATATGCTCCTGACTCTCGGAATTTCTTCCGTTTTCTTCAGCGAAAACCGCCGCATCCATGTAGGCACCCTCGATTCTGAGAGCATATTCCCGGAACTCCCGCCCCTCCTTTGTCAGCGACACGGCTCCACGTTCGCGGTTGAACAGCCGGATTCCGTATATCCGCTCCAGTTCGGAAATGTGTTGGCTGACTCCCGGCTGTGTGATTCCGAGCACGGCGGCTGTCCTCGTGAAACTGCCTTCTTCCGCAAGCGTCAGAAAAACCCTTAACCTGAAATCTTCGTTCTGTGTCCTCATATATAATATGGTATAACTTCGCAAAGATAGAATCTGTTTCGCGATTGGCAAAATATTATTGGCTGAAGGAAGTGTCATTGTACGCGTTGTTTTGTCGGCAAAGAGCAAAAAACGACCAACTGCATATTTTTTGCGAAAAACTGAATCTGACAATATGTCCGTTTGTACCTCCTATGGAATGCCCTTTGTCATTTATCGTGATGTTGTTATGGATAACAAACACAAAAAATAATAGTTATGAAAAAGTTTCTTACAATTTCGATGATGGCGCTCGCATTGGTGTTCGCCACATCTTGTGAAAAGGATGAGAATCCTGAAGCGAACACGAATTATGTCAACACTTGGGTGACCGACGAAATTCCTTTGACAGAAATTGCCGGCGATGACATCACCGCCGAGTTTCCTGAGCTTCCTGAAGGAATTCAAGCTGTACTTGCACAGCAGCTTGCCAATGTCAAGTTGCGCGCTGTCATTAATCTCGCCGCTGACGGCAAGGCTCAGGCAGGTGTGCTTGTCAACAAGACTAAGTTCAATCTTATGGTGACTGCAATGGAAACTCTGCTCTCCCAATACGAAAGCCAGCTCAAACCAGAGGAACTTGCGCAGGTGAAGGCAGTGATGGAGGTTCTGAAACCATTTGTTGCTGGACTTAAAGACAACGATTACGTCGGTGTGCCATTCACCTACACCGTTGCCCCTACCGATGCTACAAGCGGAAAGATTACCCTTACTCTCAAGGACGAGGAAGGCAAGGACACAGTTTCCGAAATAGACTACAGAGATCTTTCATCCGATTCCATCACCATTGAGTCCGTTGATGAAAATGACAGCAGCAAGAAGACTACGATGACGTTGAAGAGCGTATCTTCTGCTAAGGTCACCATTGGCGACTTCGTCGACATCGAGCAGGCTCTGAACTCTCTTATGCCAAAGGAATAATAGCAATATTCATATAATTTTATTCCGGCTCCTTTTGGGGCCGGTTTTATTTTGCCCGTTTCTATCTGTTGCGTCTGTCACTTTTGCTTGGAATCACCGTTGAGGATTTTTTCTTTTCTGACAAACTGATTCTCCAAATGTACCCTCATTGCCAAGCGAAACAGTTCGACATCTTTCTTTTTAAGGAGTGTCACCAGTGTACGATGTGTCATCATCTCATTTTTGAGCCATCCGCTTGATTTTGGTGTGTATAGTGAAAAGAGTTGTTGGAGAAGATGTTGGAAATATTCCAGGCTTCGGTTTTCGGTCATACGGTATAATATGGTATGGAATTGAATGTCAATTGCCTTCAATTCTTCCGAATTCTCGCACTGTTCTTCTTTTTCAACGAGTTCTTCCAATTCTTGAATGTTCTCGTCTTTCGCATTCTTGACGACAAGGTCTGCCATTCCTATCTCCAGCATAAGCCGCAGTTCATACAAATCTTTGATAGAATCCTTGTCCAACAGGTCTGATTGAATGATGTATTTCAGCACTCCGAAAACCTTCGGTTTGATGAATATCGTGCCCTTCTTTCGTTTGGTCTCAATGAAGCCTAAAGAACGCAGGCCGCTATAGGCCTCCCTCACGACAACTCTGCTGACTCCGAGTTCTTGCGCCATTTCTTCCTCTTTCGGGAGGATAGAGTTGTATTGATAGCCTTTTTCCTTGATGTAGTCAAGTATTCTTTCTTGTATATTTTCTACGTGAGAAATAGTATGTTCTTGTTGTGGCATCTCTGTTATAATGTTTGCATCTTGGCAAAGATAATAATTAATATTGATAATCAGAACTCATATTCCTCTATAATTGCAGTCTGGTAATGAAGTTTTTGTTGATATTAAGTAATACATAATAAAGATATATTTCGAAAAATATCGCAATTTTTAAAAATATTTTGCAAATAAGTATTACATATTTAAAAATTATTTTTACATTTGCGCAGAGTCGACCAAGTTTATTAAGTATTATTTAAAAACAGAAGGCAAAAATGGAAAAAATCAAAGGCTTAATCGATGCCCCATTCACGCCGATGCAGGCAAACGGAGACATAAACACGGCCGTCATCCCTGCATACGCACAGATGCTTGTCAAGAATGGTTTGAAAGGAGTATTCATTAACGGTTCGTCCGGAGAGGGTTATATGTTGACTCCGGAGGAAAGGATGGAACTTGCAGAAGCTTGGATTAAGGCTGTGCCGGAGGGCTTTAAGGTCATTGTTCACGTCGGAAGCTGCTGTTTGAGGGAAAGTGAGCGATTGGCAGCGCACGCAGCGGCCATCGGAGCGTGGGGTATTGGGGCAATGGCTCCACCTTTCCCAAAAATCGGCAGGATTGAAGAACTAGTGAAATACTGCGAAACAATCGCGGCTGCCGCTCCGTCACTCCCTTTCTACTATTATCACATTCCCGCTTTTAACGGGGCGTTTCTTCCGATGTTGGATTTGTTGAAGGCTGTCGACGGGCGAATCCCGAATTTCGCCGGCATCAAATACACTTTTGAGAGTCTGTATGAGTATAATCAGTGCAGATTGTATAAAGACGGCAAATATGATATGCTTCACGGACAAGACGAAACCATATTGCCAAGTCTCGCTCAGGGTGGAGTTCAAGGCGGTATCGGTGGTACAACCAATTACAATGGTCGTGAACTCGTCGGAATCATTCAGGCGTGGGAAAATGGTGACTTGGAAACTGCCCGTGAGAAACAGAATTTCTCTCAGGATGTCATTAATGTCATATGCAGACACGGAGGAAATATTGTCGGCGGAAAGAGAATAATGAAGCTCATCGGTCTTGACCTCGGTCCGAATCGTACTCCGTTCAGAGTCGTGACTGATGAGGAAGAGCAGGAGATAAGGGAGGAACTTGAGGCAATCAACTTCTTTAAAAGATGCAATAAATTGTAGGCATTATGAGAGCGGATTACAGACAATATATTGAAAAGTACTCTTCTATATATAAAGAGGAACTGACCGGAAACATTATGCCATTCTGGCTCAAGCATGGGATGGATAAGGTCAACGGAGGACTTTACACTTGCCTGGATCGCGACGGCAGTTTGATGGATACTTCCAAATCCGTTTGGTTTCAAGGAAGATTCGCTTATGTTTGCGCGTTTGCCTACAATAACATTGAGAAACGTCCCGAATGGCTGGAAGCATCGAAATCTTGTATAGACTTTATTGAAAAACATTGTGTGGACAATGATGACCACATGTTTTTCAGCGTGACTGCCGAGGGGGAACCTTTGAGAAAACGGCGCTATGTTTTTTCCGATTGTTTTGCTGCAATTGCAATGGCGGAATATTCCAAGGCAACAGGGGATAAAAGCTATGCAGAGAAATCAGTCAATATCTTCAAATTCATTCAGTATATGCTGAATACTCCAGGCTTTCTGGAACCGAAAGGATATGTTTCCGGCCGCGGACATTCCATAACAATGATTCTTGTGAACGTCGCACTCGTGTTGCGGCAGATAAGTGATGATCCTGTGCTTGAAAAGCAGATTCGGGATTCCATTTACGAAATCGAACACTATTTTATGCATCCTGAGTATGAGTGCGTTCTGGAGAGCACAACTCCTGATGGAGGTCTGATTGACACTTGCGAAGGACGCATCATTAACCCGGGGCACGGAATCGAAACCGCCTGGTTCCTGATGCAGGCATACGAAAGATTGGGCGATGAACACTTCAAGGAACTTGGCCTCACTATTTTTGACTGGCAGTTCAAATGGGGTTGGGATGAAGAGTATGGCGGAATTATCAATTTCCGTGACTGCAAGGGGCTGTCTTGTCAGGATTATGCTCAGGATATGAAATTCTGGTGGCCTCAATGCGAGACAATTATCGCTGCGTTGTATGCTTACAAACTTACCGGAGATGAAAAGTATCTCGATATATACAAAAAGGTCAATGACTGGGCTTTCGAACATTTGGTGGACCCCGAGTATCCAGAATGGTTCGGCTATTTGCACAGAGACGGCTCCGTCGCACAACCGGCGAAAGGAAACCTCTTCAAAGGACCTTTCCACATACCGAGAATGCTTGTCTTAAGCCACATTTTATGTAATAACATTATTTCTAATAACACCGTTTTATGAAAAAATTAAGTTTGATTATTTTCGTCATACTGCTCTCGCTACAGGCGTTTGCTCAGACGAAAGCCATCAAGGGAACAGTAAAGGACTCAAGTGGTGATGTTCTCGCCGGAGTCTCTGTCATCGAAAAGGGCACACGCAACGGAGTGATTACTGACCTGGACGGCGTTTATTCAATCCACGTACAGAAAGGAGCAACTCTCGTCTTTTCTTGTATCGGTTTTTCTGCAAAAGAGTCTCTTGTCGGGGATGAGGATATTATTGACTTAGTTCTCGAAAACGATACTCAGATGTTGTCGGAAGTTGTGCTTATCGGTTATGGTACACAGAAAAAGTCTACTATGACATCTTCAATTGCCCAGGTCTCGGCAAAAGATGTCAACAAACAGATTAGCACTAATGTCGCTTCGGCTTTGCAGGGAAGAGCCGCAGGAGTGGATGTTATCCAACAGGCCGGAATTGCCGGTGCGGATGTGAAAATTGTCGTGCGAGGAGCGGCTTCGCTCACTGCGACTGAACCTCTCTACATTGTGGACGGCGTTTTTACCAATAACGGGCTCACAACCATCAATCCTGCCGACATTGAGAATATTGAAATCTTGAAGGATGGTTCAGCAGCCGCAATCTATGGTTCAAGGGCGGCAAATGGTGTCGTTCTCATCACTACCAAAGGCGGAAAGTCCGGAAGCGTGAAGGTGGATGCCAACCTCAACTATTCCATTCAGCAAGTGACCAATATTCCCGATTTTCTCAACGCTTCACAGTGGAGGGAATTTGCTAATATGGTTTCGGACAACAGCGGTCTTGCCCGGGCTCCAGAGAATGTGAGCCCATCAGATCCGGGCATAGACACAAATTGGGCGAAAGCGTGGTTGCAGTTTGCTCCGATTCTTAATGCAGATGCTGCAATCTCAGGAGGTAATAAAAACGGTAACTATTCCTTCAGTCTCGGCTATCTCGACCAGAAGGGTCTCACGCTTAATTCCGGGTACAAGAAGTACAATGCCAGAGCTAATTCGTCGTGGAAAATCGGCCGTTTCTTCTTTTCTGAGAATTTCTCGGTTGTATATCGTAAGAAAAAACCGACAGCGACATTCAATATTGGAATGCCGACTCTTCCACTGGTTGATGCTCAAGGACGCTATTCATCTTGGGGTCCCGAATATTATATCGAGACTGAAAACAAGAGAAGGAACAATCCTATGGCCGGGCTTTTTGCAACTGACCAATACACTCAGTATTTTGATGTTATGGGGGGAGTTAATGCCGGAGTGAATATTATTGAAGGGCTTAAGTTCACCACTTCTTTCAGCGGCAACTATTCGTCTACTCACGGGTACACCCACACTCCTGTTTATTATGCGAAATGGAACGAGGACGGCACTCCTGACACAGATTATGGCAACAACCGTAACAGTTTGTCGGAATCTCGTGGCGCGACCTACAATTACACTTGGGACAATGTATTGAATTTTGACCGCAGTTTCGGCCGCCACACAGTCAATGCCACTTTGGGACACAGCTGGATGAGAGAACGTTACAGGGGACAGTCATATGATACGATAAATGATTTGGGCGCCGAGAATATCGTCGGAGTGACATCTGTGGACGGGAAAATATCTTCAAATGAGAAAGAGCACGTCCTCCTTTCGTTCTTCGGTCGTTTGAACTATGACTATGCGGACCGATATATGATTTCAGCCAGTGTGCGTCGTGACGAATCGTCGAAATTTGCAAAAGGTCATCGTGCAGGATGGTTTCCTTCAGTTTCAGCCGGATGGAATATACATAATGAAGAATGGTTCAAGAATCCTGTGGTCAGCCATTTCAAAATCACCGCTTCTTATGGAGAGCTTGGAGCAAACTTCCTTGAGCCGTACAATTTCGACAATATAGCTTTCGGTCCGATTCCGTACACAATCGGAGGAAAAAGAGTTGTTGACGGACACGCGGCATATCTTAAAACCCGTAATCTGAAATGGGAGACCTCCAAAACAACTGACGTGGGCCTCGAACTCGGCTTCTTGAACAATGAACTGACATTCCAGGTCAACTATTTCTATAAGAAGAATGTAGACCTTTTGGCAACCATCAACCTGAATCTTTCTTCGGGACAGGTTTTCGAAATCAACTCATCCAATGAAACCCCTTATGTGAACACGGCTTCTGTCGAGAATAAGGGATGGGAGTTTATGGTAAACTACAACAAGCAGATCAACCGCGACTGGCACATCAGTGCAAGTGCAAATGTCTCAACTCTCGCCAATAAGGTTCTTGCCCTGGGAAATAATGTTCAGCCAATCACAGCAGGAGCTTTCTCATCGAAATTTAATGATGCAGCGACCATCACAATGCCGGGATACCCAATCGGTTCATTCTATGGCTACAAGATTGACGGATTTGACTCTGAAGGAAATTTCGCATTCCACGATGAAAATGGTGACGGAAAAATCACCGCTGATGACAAAGTGGTTCTCGGCAATGCCATCCCTAAATGCACCTTTGGTTTGAATATCGACTTGAACTGGAAGAGTTTTGACCTCACGATGTTCTTCAACGGCTCATTCGGCAATAAAATCTTCAATGCAAGGAAATACGAATACTATTTCAACTATGCCAACAATATGGTGACCGATGTCCTGAATTCCTGGACTCCGGAAAACAACCACACAAGCGTGCCGGTTGCCAAGGTTTCTAATTACGAGGGCGGCAACTCTCTTCCGAGTGAGTTTTACATAGAGGACGGCTCGTATCTGAGACTCAAAAATATCCAATTGGGTTACACTCTTCCACTCAAGTATTCTTCGAAAGCGTATATGAGCAAGTTCCGTGTGTATTTCGGTGTGCAGAATGCATTTACTCTTACACGGTATACCGGATATGACCCTGAAGTCAGCTCTAATGCCCTCTTCTCCCGCGGCGTAGATTCCAATTCGTATCCTAATGCGAGAATCTACACAATGGGTATAAACGTATCTTTCTAACCACATAATCCGACAGGTATGAAACATATATCAAGAACCATTTTGCTTTTTGCATCTTTGGTTGTCGCACTAAGTTGTGCGAAAGAATTTGACAAACTGGCCGTCAATCCGAGTCAGCCAAGTATGGACTCCTTCTTCACTACACCGGAGGCGGTGAATACGGCTGTTATGACTTGCTACGGATATATCCAGACTCAGAGATGTTTCGGTGCGTCCGCATCCAAGACTGCCATCCTGCGTTCTGACGAAGCGTCCGGCAACTCCGATTATGCAAAGCCGGGAATGTATGGTTCGAGCTTGAATTCAAGTTTCTACACCATAATGCAGCCTTTCGGCCTGTTGTATTCGACAGCGTCGCAGGCATCCTATGTAATCGAGAATGTCGATAAGGTTTCCTTCCCTGACGAGGCTCTTAAAAATGCATATAAAGGCGAAGCGTATTTCTGGAGAGCTTTTGTACACTATTATCTGTTAATCTCTTACAGACAAGTCGCTCCTATACGTCACGCTCCCGAAAGCGCAGCAGATTATGTCCGTGGGGTTGAGGCGCCGGATGCTGTCTGGGATTTTATCATAGAAGATTTGGAAAATGCGAAAAATCTTCTCCCTCACAAGGGTTATTGGAAAGG
>ULPT01009194.1_pt1 | contig 13372 bp, 10 predicted proteins | sample 1953751 | NCBI WGS metagenome assembly ULPT01 (sample SAMEA4835636, study PRJEB28245) | human gut metagenome | biome: gut microbiome; material: fecal sample | place: Denmark | collected 2008
TCTGCCTTTTCCACGCCGTCCGCATTACAGGTGTTGGCGTTTTTTGAGTTTGCAATCACCGCTATCGCTTTATTTCCCGACTTTTCAAGATTATTTTTTGTAACGATGATAGGCGCACCCTTCACTTTATTCTGTGTGTATACGGCGGCCGCTTCACACGGTACATCGCTTACAAAAAGACATATATCGTTTTTATGCTGTGCCGTCGGATCATAGCCCTCAACCGGCGCCGCTTTTACTCCGCAGTACATACCGCTCGCCTTAAAGCCCTTTGCGGCACATATTCCTCCGTCTATAACCTTCATAAAACTAACTCCTTTTAAACCATATTCAAATACTTACACGTTCAAGCCCGCCGTTTCGTCAAATCCCAGCATAAGATTCATATTTTGTACGGCGGCACCGGATGCGCCCTTTCCGAGATTGTCAAATCTCGATGTTACGGTAATTCTATCGTCATTCCCGGATACGGTTATTTCCAGTGTATCCTTACCGGAAAACGAACTTGCGGATAACATTCCGCTTGTCACAACCTCGGGATTTACGCTTATAAGCGCTTTGTTTCTGTACTTCTCGTACAGTATGTCGCATATTTGCCGTGCAGTATAGCCCGACACCGTCTCTTTGTGAAGCATAACCGTAGTTTCCATACCCTTGTAATAATCATCGACAACGGGGACAAATACCGGTGCGACTTCAAGACCGCAAACCCTTACTATTTCCGGCAAATGTTTATGCTCCTGTGAAAGCCCGTATGCTCTCGGCGAATAATACTCCGCCGGTTTTTCATCACTTTCATACTCCGCAATCATCCTTTTTCCCCCGCCGGAGTAGCCGGTAAGAGAAAAAACGCTGAACAATGCATGCTTATCCAAAATTCCCAAGCTTACAAGCGGATATACTATAGAGATGACTCCCGTCGCATGACATCCGGGGTTTGCAACAAGCTGTGAGCGGATTATCCTCTCTCTGTGTTCATAGGAGAGCTCCGAAAAACCGTATGCCCAAAGCGAATCTGTCCTATGCGCCGTAGACGCATCAATTATCTTAGTATGATTATTATCCTCATCAAGAAGAAGAACCGCTTCCCTTGCGGCTTCATCCGGAAGACAAAGAAAAACAAGGTCTGCCGTATTAATTAGTTTTTTTCTTTCCTTCGGATTTTTACGTTCGTCATCGGGTATTGTAAGAAGCTCTATATCCTCTCTGCATTTAAGACGGTCGGATATCTGTAGACCCGTAGTTCCCTCTTTACCGTCAATAAAAACCCGTGGCTTCATTTTTGCCCCTCCTTCAAAAGATGATACATGTATAATAATACAATCTTTTTGTATATTCAAGAGTAAATTTGCATATTTTTAAAAATTTATTCAAAATCAAGGGGCTAATATGCATATTACTGCATATTAGCCTTGCCTTTGCCGTGCGATACCGCCGTTTTTCACAATGCCCACAACTCTTTATCCTCCAAAGTCAGGGCTTATTTACACCTCGGGATTTACGTTTACCAAGGAGCAGCACCTCAATAATATCGAATACATAAGACAGATAGAGAAAAAAGTTGAAGCGCAAAATTCCTCTACGGAATTTTACGCTTCAAAAAACTAATAAAACTTCTTTTCAAAAATCACTCACGAAGACCGTATCTTTCTATCACATAATCCATATCCTTGTCTCCGCGGCCGGAAAGGTTTATGAGAATTGAGCCTGTATTCATTCTTTTTGCAAGTCTCATTGCGTGTGCGACGGCATGGCTGCTCTCTATTGCCGGAATGATTCCCTCCATTCGTGAGAGCGCATAAAATGCATCTATGGCCTCTTCATCCGAGACAGTATCATACTTAACCCTTCCCACATCATGTAAAAATGCGTGCTCCGGTCCGGATGAAGGATAGTCGAGACCGCTTGCTACCGAGTAAACCGGTGCCGGTTCACCGTTTTCGTCCTTAAGCATTATACTGTTGAAGCCGTGCATGATGCCCTCTGTACCGTATGTGATGCTTGCAGCGTGGTCTCCCTGCGCAGTTCCTCTGCCAAGCGGCTCAACACCGTATATCTCGACAGGGTCGGCAAGAAATCCCGAAAACAGTCCTATGGAGTTAGAGCCGCCTCCGACACATGCCGTTATTATGTCCGGAAGCTCTCCTGTCATCTCGAGGAACTGCTCTCTTGCCTCCACTCCTATAATGTGCTGGAAGTCACGTACCATCATAGGGAACGGATGAGGACCGACAACCGAGCCGATACAATAAATACAATCCTTATATGTTTCGGAATATGCTTTGAATGCTGCGTCAACGGCCTCCTTAAGCGTCTGAAGACCATCGGTTACCTCTATGACATTTGCGCCGAGTATCTTCATACGCGCAACATTCGGAGCCTGTTTTTTTATGTCAACTGCACCCATATATATGTCGCACTCAAGCCCGAAGTACGCAGCTGCAGTTGCAAGTGCCACACCGTGCTGTCCCGCACCGGTCTCGGCGATGACCTTTTTCTTACCCATATACTTTGCAAGAAGCACTTCACCCATACAGTGATTAAGCTTATGCGCACCCGTATGGTTTAGGTCCTCACGCTTTGCGTAAAGCTGTACATTGCCGATAGAATTTGACAGCCTTTCAAGGTGTGTTATAGGTGTCGGTCTGCCCTGAAATTCTCTGCGTATTCTGCGAAGCTCGTTCACAAACTTTGACGATTTGCAGATGGTGAAGTAAGCCTCGGTTACTTCATCCATAGCCGCTTTCAGTTCATTCGGGATATATGCTCCTCCGTACCGACCGAAAAAGCCGTCTTTATCAGGATAGTTTTTAAGATATGTGTTGAAATTTACTTCTGCCATTGTTCTTTCTCCTTTACACAGTGATTAAAAAATGTCTTGCTCCGGGGACGAAAGATATAAAAAAATCCTGTCCCACAGTAAATGTACTGCCGGGACAGGAATAAACTCCTGCGGTGCTACCCTGCTTGGTTCTCCGTATTCGGAGTACCCTCTCATCCGTACTGACATACGTCGGTTTTGTTCACGGAGTACCGCTCCGTCTCACATACTCTGCAATAAAGCATTTCCGATTGCCCTTGGAAGTCCATTCATAAAAGCCGTTATCTGCCGCAATCACACCGCCTGCAGCTCTCTGAGAGAAACAAAGCTCAAACTACTTACTCTTCCTCATCGGTTTATGCTCATTATACGTACAAGCGGCTTGTCTGTCAACAAATATTTTTCGGCTTAAAATTTTTGTTGTAACTTAAAGAATCAATTGAAAAGAACTCGGATATACCGTTGATTTCAGGCATATCTTATTTGTATCTGCAAAAAGAAAAGAGAAAAATGCAGGACACATTTTCCTCTTTCCTGGCAGGGATGGCGCGACTTGAACGCACGAATGACGGAGTCAAAGTCCGTTGCCTTACCACTTGGCTACATCCCCGAATATGATAAATATTGAGTTTAAAAAAGGTGGCTTTTACAGCCACCCTTTGATGTGGGGTGGAAGATGGGATTCGAACCCACGATCTCCAGTGCCACAAACTGGCGCTTTAGGCCAACTAAGCTACATCCACCGCATATGATAAATGGCGCGCTGAGAGGGACTCGAACCCCCGACCCTCTGCTTAGAAGGCAGATGCTCTATCCAGCTGAGCTATCAACGCGTAGAGCGCAAAAAAAATGGAGCAGGTGATGGGAATCGAACCCACGTAACCAGCTTGGAAGGCTGGAATTCTACCATTGAACTACACCTGCGTCTATCTTCGCGACGGTGATTATTCTAACACAACCACCGTCACGTGTCAATAGAAAATTAAAGACTTTTCACAATGATTTCATTGTCTTTTACGCTGATATTTATACGTGTAACCGGAGTACCGTCAGCGTCGATTATTATGTCTGCAATTCTGTTTTCAATGTTGCGCCTTATGACGTTTCTGAGATCTCTTGCACCCCTGACTCCCGAATCCATTTTGGAAACGATTGCAGCAGGAACATCCTTCGTGTAATTGAGGGTTATTCCCTTGTCAAGAAGCGGCTGCGAAAGTTCGGAAAGCATAAGAATGGCGATATCCTTGTAATTGTCCTCGGAGAGCTCGTTAAACACTACGATTTCATCAACACGTCCGAGGAATTCCGGACGGAGAAATTCACGAAGAGCTTTCATGGCTTTGTCACGGTTTACATCGCCCTGCGACCTTGCAAATCCAAGTGCATTCTCCTTGCGCTCCGAGCCGGCATTTGACGTCATGACAATGATACAGTTTTCAAAGTTAACGGTTCTTCCCTGTGCGTCATTTATCCTGCCCTCGTCAAGAATCTGAAGAAGGATATTCATAACGTCCGGATGAGCCTTCTCTATCTCATCAAACAGGAGCACCGAATACGGCTTGCGGCGTACCTTCTCTGTGAGTTGTCCCGCCTCGTCATAGCCTACGTATCCCGGAGGCGAGCCTATGATTCTTGAGACGCTGTGCTTCTCCATAAACTCCGACATATCAAGTCTTATTAGCGTTTCCGGGGTATCAAACAGCTCCTCTGAAAGCCTTTTTACAAGCTCGGTCTTTCCTACGCCTGTCGGTCCCACAAAGATAAACGATGCCGGTCTGCGCCTTGTATTTATCTGAATACGGCTGCGCTTTACCGCAGCGCTGACAGCGGCTATAGCCTCATCCTGTCCTTTTATATGCTCCTTCAAATGCTCTTCAAGATGAGCAAGCTTGCGAAGATCCGATTCTATGACCTTTGAAGCCGGAATACCCGTCCAAAGTTGAATAACCTTTGCCAGGTCCTCTTCTTTTACGCTGTTATCCTTTGCGGCCTCGAGGAGAGCGGGAAGCCTTGCCTCAATGGCTATTATCTCCGCCTTCGTCTTTGCCTGCTCCTCATAATCCGGATTTTCGGTATCCTCCTCCATGTCGGAAAGGTCAGCTTTTGCATCCTCAAGCTCGTTTTCGGCAATTTCAGCTTCTGAAATAGCCTTGTTTCGAAGATTTGCACAGGTACATGCCTCATCAAGAAGATCTATCGCCTTATCAGGTAAAAATCTGTCGGTGATATACCTTTCCGAAAGCACTACCGCCCTGTGAACAAGTTCATCGGAAATCTTAACTCTGTGATAATCCTCATAGTAGTTCTTTATTCCCCTAAGAACCTCATAGGTCTGCTCTATGGATGGCTCATCTATTTTAATTGGCTGGAAACGGCGCTCAAGTGCAGCATCCTTCTCGATATGCTTTCTGTACTCGGTAAAAGTAGTCGCACCGATAACCTGAATCTCACCACGTGAGAGCGCAGGCTTCAATATGTTGGCGGCATTCATCGTGCCCTCTGCATCACCTGTTCCCACAAGATTGTGGACCTCATCTATAAAGAGGATGATATTTCCCTCGTGCTTAACTTCCTCCACAAGACCCTTTATACGGCTTTCAAACTGCCCGCGGAACTGTGTTCCCGCAACAAGTGCCGTAAGGTCAAGAAGATGAATTTCCTTATCCTTCAGCTTTGCCGGAACATCACCCGCCGCAATTCTGAGGGCAAGGCCCTCGGCAATAGCGGTCTTACCTACGCCCGGCTCGCCTATAAGGCATGGATTGTTCTTTGAACGCCTGCAAAGAATCTGTATGGCACGGCTTATTTCCTGGTCCCTGCCTATGATTCTGTCGAGCTTTCCGTCACGTGCCTTTTCGGTAAGGTCGGTACAGTAGGTGCTTAAATACTTTCTTTTCTTTTTATCCGGCTTTTCGCCTCTTCTGCGGCGCTTATGCTTACCGCCCTTTTCATCTTTTGTATCCTTTTCTTCGGTTTCAACGGTCTCCGAATCGGAGTCCTTCTTCTGAAGTCCGCCGAGAGCACCGAAAAGGTTTGCGAGAGATGGCATCTCCTGTGCTCCGCCGCCTTCAAAATCCTCGTCCTCACCCATTCCCATAAGTGAGTTGAACTGTTCCGAAACGACGTCAACGTCATCAGGACTTATACCCATGTTCTCCATCATCTGCTTGACAGGTCCTATGTTGAGCTCCATGGCACACTTTATGCAGTAGCCCACGGGTTCTTCCTTACTGTCAATGCCGTCTATTTTTGACACAAAAACAACCGCCGGGTTCTTTTTACATCTTGTACACATAATCTGTTTCATATCTTAAGACTGCTCCTCGTTTTCTTTTGTCTTTTTTCTGACCTTGTTTACCGTGTCCGGTATGTACGAACAGAAAGCAACCACGGTCAGCACCGCCGAAATCGTAACAAGCACGACAATAGCTCCGTGCGGCAATGTAACGTACGCCGACAGCGTACCGAATCCCGGTGCAAACAAAAGCAACAGACCCATCACACAGTAAAATGTAAATGTTGCAACTTTACCGTAAATAACTGCCGCCTCCGGGACAATATCCATACTGAGAAGAATAAAGCTTCCCACAATCATTGTCAATTCCTTCACGCAAAAAAGTAAAAATACGTAGCTGAACGCCTTCAGAACTTCATCCTTTGAGCTGTGAAAATGAAAAAACATAAGCACCGTCAGAGCAATCTGCGTAAGCTTATCCGCCGCAGGATCAAGTAGCATTCCGAGCTTGCTTATCTGATTGAAATGACGCGCTATTTTTCCGTCGAAAAGGTCGGTAAGGCCGGATACAAAAATAACAATAACTGCCGGCAAATACTTCCCCGACTGGAAAAGCAAAACAAAAACCGGAATTAAAATAATTCTGATAATTGAGAGAATATTCGGTATGGTAAAAGCGTTTTCTCCCATTCCCTTTAACTGTTCCTTTAGAGTATTAAGGCTTGCTTTATTGCCGCTCATATTTATCTCCTCTTATTTTTTCTCTGAGCATTTTTCTATTTTTCCTATGGCATAGACATACGTCTTATTTCCAATGTTCATAACGGAAATAGCCGTATTATCAGCCGGATACTCCCTGAATACCGAGCCTGAACTTTTGTAGACAACAACCCTGTCCTCAAGAAGCACGCTCACCTTTCCGTCAGCTGCAAAAATTGATTTTACACTACTTGTGTATTTTTCCTCAAAGTTCTTTGAAAATGATGAAGAATAGGATTTTAAAATCTGTGAATTTCTGCTACCGTGCTCCGAAAGCACAAGAAGTAAATCTCCCTTGTCTGAAAATGTATAATTCGAAAGCGTATCTGACTCAAAAGACTTATCCTCTTTTGTTTTCAGATTCTTTATGAATGAAACCATGTTGTTTCCGAGAGCAATTACATTGTCCTTTGAAACGAATCGCACCTCAATTATCGCCGTTCCCGGATACTCAAACTCCGCCTTCGGCTCCGAATAAGCGAAATCAAAGATGTATACCTTTGAGTATATCTCACCGTCACGTGCTCCCACCACTGAAACAGCGGCGTACTTACCGTTATCGGAAAGGTCAACGGAAACAATGCTGTCATTTGCACAGTTCCAGACAAACTCCTCTTTTTTATATGAGTTATTCAGAACGGTAAGCTTTGACACGGATGAATCCGAAAGCGTTGCAAGTGCAAGATTTCCTTTTTTCCCGAGTGCGGCGGTGATTATCTTTTCGGGCTCGGGGGTTTCACCCGTATAGAGCGTATCAGTTCTGTTTTCAATCCTGTATCTGTTTCCCTTTTGGTCAAATAGTACGACTTTACCACCCTTTTTTGAAATAATCGGATTTGAGAAGGTGTGCTGTGCGCCCTTTACCTGCTTGGCAGTTGTGTCAAGGGACAGGGTCTTTTCATCCGTCAGCACAAAAATATCTCCGTTCAGTACCGTCATTCCCTCAACCGAGCTTGAATTTATCTTGTACGGATATCCCTCTCCGGGAGAAAGGGTCAGAAAAAAGTTTTTGATACTGTCATTCATGTCCAAGACGGAGGCAATACCGAGAGTTTCTGTTGCCATAAAGAGAAGAACAAGAATGAGTATTATCACGGAAACGGCGCGAAGTGCCGCTCTCTGCTTTTCGGATATCCTAAAGCGTTTGCGTTTTGTTTTCTCAGCCACTTTTTTCCTCACCTCCGTAAAAAACTTTATTCAAATAAAGACCGCAGGCCGGTGCTGTCTGCCCGGCAAGGCTTCTGTCTTTTCCGAGAATCATTGAGGGGATACTCCCCGGAGAACATTTTCCCTCATTTATAAAGAGAAGCGTTCCCACTATTATTCTCACCATGTTATAAAGAAAGCCATCGCCCGTAACGGAAATCGTAACCAGTTCTCCGTCTCTTTTAACGGAGATATCATAGATGGTTCTCACACAGTCCTCGACATCTGTCTTTGTTCCGCAAAAGGTTGTAAAGTCGTGCGTCCCGAGAAAATCCTGTGCCTCACTGTTGAGCATAACCTCGTCGATATACGGCTTATAGTGGAGAGCCCGTCCGTAAAGAAAGGGATCCCTTGCTACGGAATTGTGTATCTTGTATATATACTGCTTTGCGGTACAACTATACCTCGGATGAAAGTCAAAGGGCACATCCTCCACCGAAAACACCGAAATGTCACAGGGTAAAGCCGAATTCAGAGCGCCAATAAGCTTATAACATTCTATCTCACTCTCAGTTTTGAGCGTACAACAGTACATGTTTGCATGTACACCGGCATCTGTTCTTGAACAGCCCTTTATATCCTCACGTCTTTGAAGTATCTGCTCAACGGCGTCCTGGAGAGTTTCCTGAACGGTTGACGCATTGCTCTGTACCTGCCAGCCGTGATAATTTGTGCCAAGATACTTAAGTTTCAAAAGAATATTACGCATACGAGGCTTCCTTTATATAACAAAATGCTTAAATTTAAGTTAAATTTTCGAACGCGGCGAAAATCAGATGATTGCCGCAAAAAATTTATTCAGGAGAATAACGCCCGCAAAAAAAACAGCAACAAACATAAAGGCGATAAAATCAAGATAAGTGTACTTCATCTGCTTCATACGGGTTCTTCCCTCAGCGCCGTGATAACAGCGGCACTCCATGGCAAAGGCAAGCTCATACGCTCTCCTGAAGGATGTAATAAACAGCGGTATAAATACCGGAATGAGAGCCTTCGCACGCTTTGTGAGACTGCCTGTTTCAAGGTCTGCTCCTCTCGCCTTCTGCGCATTGGTTATTTTCTCGAACTCGTCGATAAGAGTCGGGATAAACCTTAGGGCAATGGTCATCATCATAGCAACGGTATGAACACTGCTCTTCATGAACTTCAAGGGTGAAAGAAGCTGCTCCAGACCGTCCGTTATAAGCGTTGGGCTAGTGGTATACGTAAGCAGCGAACTTGCAACAACGAGAGCTATGATACGTATGATCATAAACACCGCCGTATACACACCTCCTGTGGTTATGTGTATGAAACCAACATCAAGCAGCGGCTCGCCCTTGTCGATATAAAATATATTGAGAATCGCCGTAATCGTGATGATAATGGCAATAGGCTTTATACTCTTCAAGATGGTCTTTATCGGAATCTTGGAGAGCAAGACCATTATCGTGAGTGAAAGAACCATTATTCCGAGTGAATAAAAGTTTTTACAAAGAAATATGGTGATGATGTATACGAATGTCAGAATAAGCTTCATCCTCGGATCCATTCTGTGAATCGGAGAATTTCCCGGGAAAAACTGACCGATAGTGATATCCTTAATCATAGTGTACCTCTCAGTCTGTTTATCTCTTCGACGCCCTGTGAAACGGTAAAGATATCCGTCCTAACATCCAGCCCGCGTTTTTTAAGTTCCATGAAAATCTTTGTAACCTGAGGAACGTCAAGTCCGATGGACATAAGTTCCTCTGCGCGCTCATATGTTTCTCTGACACCTGCGTATCCGAAGACCTCGGCATCATTCATCACAAGCACCTTGGTCGCAACCCTTGCGACATCCTCCATACTGTGAGAAACAATCATAACCGTACTTTTTGTCTCCTCCCTGTACTCACGTATAAGGTTGAGAATTCTGTCACGGCCCTTTGGGTCAAGTCCCGACGTCGGCTCGTCAAGAATAAGAATTTTCGGCTCCATAGCCATAACACCGGCTATTGCCACTCTTCTTTTTTCACCGCCGGAAAGGTCAAAGGGGGACTTTTCAAGCATCTCCTCCGTAACTCCGGTAAACTCGGCGGCACGGCGTACACGCGTATCAATTTCATCCTCGGAAAGGCCCATGTTTCCGGGTCCGAATGCAATATCCTTGTATACAGTTTCTTCAAATAACTGATACTCCGGGTACTGGAAGCAAAGACCTACCTTAAAGCGGGCTTCACGAAGAAGCTTTTTATCGCTCCAGATATCCTTGCCGTCCACAATAACCCTACCCTCAGCAGGCTTTAAAAGACCGTTGAAATGCTGGATAAGCGTACTCTTACCTGAACCGGTATGACCTATAACGGCAACCAGTTCGCCCTCTTCAATATCGAGCGATACATCTTTCACGGCTGCAACCTCAAAAGGAGTTCCCTGCGAATAAAGATATGTCAAATGTTCAGTCTTGAGAATGGACATGAATTTTACTCCTTAACTTGGGTTTACTTATCAAATAATTCGACGATTGCATCTACGCAGTCATCTGTCGTAAGAACCTTTTCTTTGAGGTCAAGTTCCAAAGCAAGCTCTGTCGCCTGTGGGACATCCAGTCCGACTTTTCTCAAAAGGTCAACATTTCTGAAAACATCCATTGGCTTTCCTTCGAGAAGGATTTTTCCTTTTTCCATAACGACTACCTTATTTGCAAGCACCGCTTCATCCATAAAATGTGTAATGAAAACAACTGCCATTCCAAACTCGTCATGAAGCTTTTTTATAGTAGCCATGACCTCTTTTCGTCCTCTCGGGTCAAGCATTGCGGTTGACTCGTCAAGAACAAGACACTCAGGTCTCATTGCTATGATTCCGGCTATGGCAACGCGTTGCTTCTGCCCTCCCGAAAGTTTGTGAGGCTCATGCGTTCTGTATTCGTACATACCCACGGCCTTCAACGCTTCGTCTACACGGGTGCGTATTTCTTCTGACGGAACGCCGAGGTTTTCGGGTCCAAAGGCGACGTCCTCCTCGACGATTGTTGCAACAATCTGGTTGTCGGGATTCTGAAAAACCATTCCCACGTGTTGACGTATTTCCATGACTTTATCTTCATCCGCCGTACTCATTCCGCGAACAAGAACCTCTCCTTTGTCCGGAGTGAGAATTGCGTTTGAAAGCTTTGCAAGGGTGGATTTTCCGGAGCCGTTGTGTCCGAGTATGGCGATAAAGTCACCGGAATTTACGGTAAGGTTTACACCGTTTACCGCGAAGTTGTTTTCCTTGCCGTCTTTATTTTCATTTTCGGGGTCTTCGTTATACGTAAAATAAACGTCTTTGAACTGTAATATCTCCATTATCTGCTCCAAATTGCCGATGCGCCGCACGGCAGACATAATCCGGTCTGTGTAGTCTTAAGTCCTATTTCATCGCAGGATACATCTCCCCCGAACATAGGGCTTACAACAGTTCCCAGTATATACTTCATAACTGAAGGGGAAAGACCGGTAGTGTAAGAATTTATAAGAACCATAAGGGGCTTTTCCGAAAGCACCTCGCTTACAAGCTTCACAAGGTCATACACCTTGTTTTCAAGCTGCCAGACCTCACCGCCCGGACCTCTGCCGTATGACGGAGGATCCATGATGATGATATCGTATCTGTTTCCGCGTCTTATTTCACGCTGAACAAATTTCTCACAATCATCAACAATCCAGCGAACGTGCCTATCAAGGACTCCTGAAAGCTTCGCATTTTCCTTGGCGTACTGCACCATGCCCTTCGAGGCATCCACATGAACAACGGACGCGCCCTCGGCAAGTGCCGCGATTGTAGCGCCGCCGGTATACGCAAAGAGATTCAAAACCCTGACCTCTCCGTTTTCGCCGCAGCCCATTCCCTGCTCCCGAGCCTTCCTTATAACCTCACGTGTAAAATCCCAGTTTACGGCCTGCTCCGGAAAAAGGCCTGTATGCTTAAAGCCCATGGGCTTTATTTTAAACGTAAGGTCTCTATAAGACACAGTCCACTCATCCTTATAGGGCTTATACACCTCCCACTGACCGCCGCCCCTTGCGGAACGGTGATAACGTGCATGTGCATTTTTCCAAGCGGGATGCCTTCGCTCTGTTTTCCAGATAACCTGCGGATCGGGTCGTATGAGAATAACATCTCCCCAGCGTTCAAGACGTTCGCCGTCGGAGCTGTCAAGTAATTCATAATCCTTCCAGAATTCTGTTGAACGCATTATATAAGTCTCTCCCTGACCACCTCAGAAATCTCGTCTGCGAGTCTTTCGATTTGCTCTGTGTCCTTACCCTCAAGCATAACTCTTACAAGGGGCTCGGTGCCAGAAACTCTGACGAGAACACGTCCTGTGTCTCCGAGCTCGTCCTCAGCTTTCCTTATGGCGTTCTTTATCTCATCATCATCATCAAAGCGAGCCTTTCCGAAAGCCGAAACCTTAACATTTTTAAGAACCTGAGGATAGACATCCATAACACTGCTGAGCTCTGAAAGGGTCTTTCCCGTTCTCTTCATTGCACGGAGAATCTGTATGGCGGTAAGCTCGCCGTCACCTGTCGTTGCATAGTCAAGAAAAATAACATGCCCCGACTGCTCTCCGCCGATTGAATATCCGTTCTCAAGCATATTTTCAAGAACGTAGCGGTCTCCGACCTTCGTCTTTTCGCAATGTATACCTTTTTCCTCAGCAAACTTGAAAAAGCCCATGTTACTCATAACGGTAACAACTGCCGTATCATTCTTAAGTCTTCCGGTATCCTTCATGTCAAGCGCGCAAAGGGCTATTATCTTGTCTCCGTCAACAACGTTTCCGTTTTCATCCACAGCGATAAGTCTGTCGGCGTCCCCGTCAAATGCAAAGCCCGCCTCGCAGTTATTTTCGACAACAAATTTCTGAAGCTCCTCAACGTGAGTTGAGCCGCAGTCAAGGTTTATGTTTTTTCCGTCGGGATCTGCGCCTCTTACAAAGCACTCACAACCGAGAGCTTCAAAGAGCTTACGGGCTATAAGACTCGCGGAGCCGTTTGCACAGTCAAGGGCAATTTTCATACCGTTGTATCTGTACTCGGATGTTGACAGAAGATGGTTGATATAATCCGGATGAGCCGTGCTTGATCGTCTTGCACGTCCCACGGAAGCTGCGACCTTAACCGGCGGAACCTTTGCATCGTCTAGAATTATACTCTCTATCTCTTCCTCAAGTGCATCAGGAAGTTTGAATCCGTCAGCCTTGAATATCTTTATTCCGTTATACTCAAAAGGATTGTGGCTTGCGGAGATCATTACTCCGGCATCATATCCATATTCTTTTACGAGAAAAGCAACCGCAGGAGTGGGCACTATGCCGAGGTCAAGAACATCTGCTCCAACCG
>ULPT01050291.1_pt1 | contig 13358 bp, 20 predicted proteins | sample 1953751 | NCBI WGS metagenome assembly ULPT01 (sample SAMEA4835636, study PRJEB28245) | human gut metagenome | biome: gut microbiome; material: fecal sample | place: Denmark | collected 2008
TAGTCCAGAAACCTCTTTGGCAGTGCCGGTCCCTTCTTAAAATCAGGGTTTTGGTCTACCTCCCAGTCGAGGACAAGAACAGCTTTCCCTATGTAGCTTCTGACTGTCTGCAGAAAGTGCTCTGCCTGGGCTTCCGGCTCCCCGCTTCCATAATAATGATACAACCCTATCTTCTTTCCCAAGGACATTGCCTGGGCACAGAATTTCTGAAAGCAGGGGTCTACATATTTTGTCCCCTGGGTGGCCTTGATAATTACAAAGTCACATGTCACTGATGTCAGGTTTATTCCCTGCTGCCAGTGGGATATGTCAATTCCTTTCATACTCATGCTAAATCCTCCATCACTGTATCATCTGCTCTGCCCGGATCTGTTCCTGTACGTTTCCATATGGTTCCAGGCTTTCCACATCCAGCTTCCCATTGACCACACCCCAGGCCGTAACAAGGGGTGCGATCACAAATATAACAATGGCAGCCAATAGAACCAAAGCAATGCCAATTCGTTTCAGAATGATCTCTGTCATGCCTACTCCTTTTCCACAAACTCTTTAGCCGCCTTATTACTTTCGAGCATCTTTTTCATCTGCTCTAATGCGCCATCTACCATCTTGGAAAAGCGTTCAAAACTAATCATCTTTGCAAGCCACGGGAAAGTCCGTACAAACCAGTCATATACATATCTCAACTTCAATGCACCGGTTCCACCGCCCAGTTTCTTTTCTGCTACAGTAACCGCATAAAGCAGCCACTCTTCAAGCTTCTTAATCTGCTTTTCTGTTGGCAGTCCCGCAAATTTGTACACTGCTACTCCTGCACAACTCAATACTGCTGCGAGTGCAATAATGAGAAACCAATTTTCTATTACCCAATTCATAAATGTATTCATAATTCAATTCCCTCCAACTCTTCTGACTCAGGCTCTTCCGAACCTATTTCCTTTTCCATTTCTTCCATTCTTATTTTTTCTGACTCGCGCGTCTCAAAAAATGACTTAGCACAGTAGACCAAAAAGACACCGATTATCTCTGTCACGATCAGACCTCCAAGCGTTTCCGCTATATTTGTCTTGCCTAAGAAAGCCAGAACAAACGGAAACTGCATATCTATCAATGCTACCGTGATAATGCGGGACATCATCTTTTTGGTGTAGGTCTTTCTGCTTCCACGCTGGGGCCTTTTGCTACGCTTTCCCACTGGTGACATCCTCCAAATCATCAATTCTGTGGTTCGCTACCTTGATCTTATCCTCTTGCACCGCCATGCGTTCTTCCAGTTTGTAGGTACGCTCTACTACACTATTGTGCTTGTCTACTTTTTCTTCCAGCTTCGTAAGCCTGTAATCAAGCAGGTTTCTGGTTGAAGCATTCTGGTAATGGTTATTCACCATACAGACAATGAGTGTTACTGCGCCGCTGATTGCAGCTGCTATGATTGACTCCATCGGGTTCCCTCCTTTCCTATTCCGGTTGCTTATCCGGTAATGGTGTTATACGCAAGCCACCATGTGTATACTGGCTTAAGTATCTGTGTGTAAATTTGCTTAGTACCCGATGTGTGTTATAGAGCAGATCAATATCAAGGATAATATTTAAGGGAATGACTTCTGTAAGCCACTCCCTCATTTCTTTGTACCGCTGCTGGTGGTGTAAAAGTACTCTCACCTGCAGAGTCCATATTTCCGCAATATATTCCATTGTGAACCCGGCCTCGCCATGACACATCTGCTTCAAATGGTCATATACTCTACGATAGGTATAATCTATGTTGGAATTTAATCTGTTAATAATCCGAAAGCGTCTGTCCTCCAGGGTGTCCGCCGCATAAGGAACAATTTCCAGCATCTTTTCCCAGCGCTCTATACCGTACTGCCCCATCGTGTATAAAAACTGTTCATCCCAGACCTGCTTAATATCCCCCCATAAATTTGTAAGCTCCGGGTTCATGCTATCCGCATACGCCATTATTTCTCTTACCTGCTTCAAAAACTCAGGAAGATAGTCTAAGATATTAGGTTCCCGCATTGACTATTTCCCCCTTTACCGCTATCGCATCTCTGTCCAGATACAAATTTGAGGGCTGTCCATTCAGGCTAGTATTTTCAATATCCAATATTCCGGCAATATCGAGTATTCTTGTCTCAATCTGGGATACTCTGATTATGATCTGCTGTAGGTTCTCCCATTCCTGGTTAAGTTCTGCAAAATAGTCCTCTATTTCTTTGCCAATATACGCTTCTACATCCTCCCAAGTGTATCCCTGTCTGAGCGTGATCTTTGCGGCGATATTAACTGTAGTCGCTGACACTCCGGCAACCGTGACAGTATGACCGATAGGAGCAATACCATATCCCGCCCCACGGTTTACCATAGGATCTATCATGGTCTGGATCTGGTCTACAAATGCCGCCGTTGGTACCGTATAGGATGATGTCTGGATCACCAGCTTAACCGTACCGCCGCCCATCCATTCTGCAGCGGAATAACACTTTACGCCGCCAACCCCGGGGATCGCATGAACCTTATTCATATAATCGGCCCTGTTCCCTCCAAATGCGGTGGAGTTAAGGGTTGCATAAAAAGCTTGATCGATTTCTTCTATGCTTGCCTCATCTTCCCCGTAAACATCAATCGAAATGATCTGAGCCGTGGCCAGATTAGGAATAAAATCTATAGGCGTAATCGCCCCGGTTACGTTGCCCGCTTCGCCCCAAGCCTCGCATTTCATTCGGTATATTCCGGCATCAATTTTTTCTATGACAACAAAATTGATCATGTCATAGTTAAATCTTGCCCCAACCGGTACCTCGACCGTTGATGGCTCTGTCTGTGCTGTGACAACAGAGTGTGTTGCGTTAAAACGCGTGAGATCAATTCCTCTCTCTCTGCATCTCTCCAACTTACCACCCCGATCCGCAGTATCAAAAAACGTGAGCTTTAAAATATTGTCCAGCGCAATAAACATATTTTGTATCTCTACTGCTACGGGGGCGGATGAATTGTACAAAAAGGAAGATGTCCTTTTGTCCAAATGATCCGGCGCTCTATCCAGTGTCCTTTGCAGTATCACATTATAAGTTTGTGCTTCGTACATTAAATATTCACCACCTTTATCACCTCCAGATTACCTATATTCGTATGCACAACAAAGGTAACCTTCAGCTTTGATTTTTGTTGTTCAAATTCAAATCCGTCAACCGCATCTATGCGATCATCCTGGAGCAATGCCTCTGTTATTCGGCGCTCAATTTCCGGTATGACATATTCCATTTGCTTTCCAATCAAATCCCGCAATTCCACGCCATAACTCCACGGATAGATAAGGTACTGATACCGCTCCGTGTTGAGAATAAAATAGACCGCCTGACGTATCTCAAGCAGCCCTTCTCTTATACCATTTACAGTATTTTTTTCATATTCCAGTGCAAAGTCCTTAGATGGAAGCTTTTCTTCCTTAAAATCATAAGTGGCCTCGTCAATATATACTGGAAGCATTATTCCTCACCCTCTTCCATTATCTTATCCAAGACAACATATTCCTGCCCGCCCTGTACCTGTAGCAGGATCACCTTATCCCCCTCTTCAAGCTCATTGTGCACTGTAATCTCAATTTCTTCCGCGGCAAATTCCTTTAGCCCTGTTTGATCAATTCCTTCTATTTCTATTGTTCCATCGCCCTGGTATTGTGCATCTGCCTTAACCTTATACTTCTTCACATTCCTGGTTAGGATCAAAAACTCCTCTGACAAAGTCAGTTTCGTGCTTACCTGTATTTCCACAGGCTTTGCAGATATAACAACGCCGTAAATCACCGCTGCCGGATTTGTCTGCTGATATGCATCCAACGCATTCTGCTTTAATGCTTCCAATAACCTATTGCTCATAGTCGCATCTCCTATGTAAAACTATTTCCACGCAGGGTTAGATCCATTGTGTGATAATCATTTTTAAAGGTATGCTTTACCTTTTCACAAATCATCAAGCTCCTTACGGAAATATCGCCCAGATCAAGCATAACTCCTACACTGCTTCCGGCCCGCACACGCAGATCCCCTATTGCACCGGATATTTTTAGTGACCGTGTTTTTTCATTGTATAGCTGCAGTAATGCGCCCGCCTTTTCTGCTAATCCTGCATCAGTATTCGCCTTTTCATAATACTGCAGCACACCCCACTTCCCGATATTCTCAAGATCCCGGGCCATATATACATCTCTTTTTCCGGTTTCTTCGTTATCATAAACAATCTTGATCTGGTTGTAGGTCTGCTCATCGATCGAGGACTCATAGGTGAAATTTTCTCCTGTTTCGGCATCGATCAGCAGGTCTGTTTTCATGGACTCAATATTTCTCAGCGTGAGCTTTCCAAAATCATCATAGAGCACAAAAAGCTTTTTTCTGTTGGTCAGAGTTTCATCCAGGGCATTGAGTGCAATGTCAAAGAGTGTCTTGTTATCCTCTATCTTCTGCTTAATCACATATTCCGTATTTTCCAGCGTTCCAACATTGAGTTTAAAATCGGCCGCCATCATCTGTATTACTTGATCGGCTGTTTTGTTCTTATACACATAAGTCTCTTTGTTTTTGAAATACCGGAGTTGATCATATGCCGTGACCTCAATCTGGTGTTGCTTGTCCCTCTTTTTTTTGAATACATATCCGAAGAATACAGGTGTGCTGTTCATAACCAGCCTTACAATGTTTCCCTCTTCAAATTCCGGATTTTGAGCATTAACAACAGTAAATTTAAGAATTCCAGGAGATCCTTTGCGCTCTGTTTCCCATGTAATTCCATCAAGCACTGATGGAAAATATATGTCTTCCCCTTTTATAATCGCTAATTCTACCATCTGCGTATACTCCTAAGGCAGCACCAATTCGGTACCCGGATATATCCACCATCCGTTACTTGAAGAGGGCTTTCCATACTCTCCGGCGGTTGCTTCTATTGTTTCTTTATTTGCCTCATAAATCTTCTCCCAGTCCACACCGGCACCGTATTCCTGCTTGGCTATATTCCACAGCGTATCACCCTTAATGACAGTGTAATTGCTGCCACTTTCTTTGGTGTCTCTTACGGGTTCTTTCCGAATTGTTGCCGTTCCGTCCCCGCTGCTCTTGATCCTTGCACTCTTTGTTCCAAAAGGCCGATATTGTTTTAATTCTATTGCAACAGAAAAATCAAAATCGCCGCCATTTTCTGTTATGTCATAGTTTTCCAGTGACACTGTCATATTCGTATGTGGCAGTACCTGCCCGTTCGGCATCCTACGGGAAATAATAAACTGGAATGGCTTCTTAGATTTTTTGAGTGCCTCTAGCTTTCCCAGATAATAGGAAGCGCCTACAAACCCATCTTGGTACCTTGCAAAAGGATAATGCATATTTGGAAGCATGGCCTTAAATGATACCTCGGTTAATCCTGCATCTTTCAGGATATTAACCTCAGCCTCGTTGATCAGTTCGATCGTTTTATTTTTATTCTTTATTTTTGTAGTGAGCTCGGATGGAGGCACTGGCAACAGCACCCCATCCAAAAAGAAAAAATATGCCACTATTCATGCACTCCTTCCGATGCAACCGACATAGTCTCGTATAGTTTGTCTGTCAGAACATCCATAAAACCGTCAATATCATCTCCTGCCCCGAGATTATTAACCACACCGCCCATCTCAACAGTAATTTCCGCAGTTGTAAACCGGTTAATCGTTTCCCGCTCTGCCAGCTCTTTGAGATATTTCAAATCTTCTTCCGAGACATCCACGGAGTTTTTAATATCCTTGGTATTGTCTCCGATATCTCCTACCTTTGACAAAAGTGCATCATAGTCCAGCCCATTTCCTGTTTCTCCAATGCCGGTCAGTCCATCCAGATTAAATTTATCACCCAATCCTTCTCCCCAGCTATAACCAGCATTATAAGCATCCGTTAAATCCCTGCGTTCCAAGCCAAAAGTACTACTTGACAGGTCAATGTTTTCTATCTTTTTCTCGTACTTTCCATTGCCGTACTTTTCTGCCAGATCGTCTATATTTGTACTTAAATTGGATCTCCATCCTGATACAGCGTCTGATAAATTTGATCCGAAGACCTTATCTATCGCACTGGCTATGGTTTCCAAAATATATAAAACACAATTTCCCATGTCGCCAAATAAATGGATGATAGTACCTACAGTATCTGTCGTTATATTGGACAAAAAATTTGCAAAACTGATAAATGAGTTAGCCAACATACTAATAAACCCAAGTACCAAATCAAGCAGCCCGAGAAAAGTATTATAAACAAACGTTCCTACCCAGGCCAATGCCCCGGCTATAACTCCCACTGCGGAAACAGAACTTTCAGTTGTATAGTTTATCGCTGCAACTGCGCCAAATAAAACCGCTATTATAATAATGATAATTCCGAGGATCCAAGTCAACGGGCAAGCATATAGAGCGGCATTAAACGCCATTTGTGATGCTGTCAGTCCTGTTGTTGCCGCCGCTTCTGCCGCTGTAGCGCTTCCGTGTGCCACCGCCCGTACGGCTGCCACTGTCTTAAGAGCATTAGATACCGCTTGTATTGCGTTATTTACCATCAGCGCTCCATTGTACAATGTCATCATGATCACTACGCCAGCAATTAAGGGAGAGATTATCGACCATACTCCCGCTATGGCAGGCCCCATCTGGTATATCTTATCAAATACCGTGATAATGATATTTGCTACCGTTCCTATTGACCTTCCTGCATTTGTGGCAAACGCCATAAGCTCCTCGCTGTCACTTATCTGACGCAGCCTCTGCCACACGGGATCCATTGCTTGTCCCGCTTTATTTTTAAATACATTCCATACATCGGAAAAGGTTACTGTCATGCTGTTAAACTTTGCGTCTGTTTCTTCCGCCGCACCGATCAGTGCGGCTTTCACAACTTCCGCAGTTACCAGGCCTTCCCCTGCCATCTCTTTTAACTGACCGGTTGATACATCCATGTAGTCTGCTATCGTCTGAATTACCGTGGGCGCCTGTTCCATTATGGAATTAAATTCTTCGCCCCTAAGTACGCCAGAAGCCATTGCCTGGGTTAACTGCAGCATAGCCGCCTGTATACCGGTTGTCTCTGTACCTGATATTTTGAAGTTCTTATTGAGCTGTTCTGCAAACATGATAACCTCATCTGTGCTGCCAAAGGCATTCCCCGCAAGTACGCCCAATTTTGCAACCATATCTGCGGTGTCATCATAGGCACTGCGCGCCCTATTTGCAGAGGCATAAATCTTTTCATTAATATCAGATACGTTTTCACCTTCCCGGGCCATAAGACTGAGGCGCGCTGTTGTATTCGCAAGCTCATCCGAGTAATCAAGGGCCGCCTTTGCCGTTTGCGCCGTAGCATAGGTTGCTACCAGCTTCCCGACCTTGCTTGCCAGGTTTCCAACATCCCCTTCCGATCTCCGCACAGTTTCCCCATACCGCTCCTGTTCTTCCTGTGCCTGACGAATAGATCTCGTCACATCTTCCATAGCGACTTCCACCTGTGCAAGCCCATTTCTGGCAGAATTTAGCCCGGCCATATCAATCGGATCAGAAGAAACCCTATTCAGTTTTTCCATTGTATTTATGACGATCATAAGCGCCCGGTTCATCTTCTGCACCACAGAAGAGGTCTGATCCTGCACTCGGATCGCTGTACTTACTGCTGACATGCTTCGTCCCTCGCTTTTTTCTCCGCTTCTTTCTCTGCTTCTATTCGCTTATCTATGGACGCGATCAAAAAAGCCCTTTCCCGGCGCTGCAGGGCCAAATACTCGCGGGGTTTCCAATGTAACTTTTGGAGGGCATAGTGCATGTAACCGGCATCACCATCCCCTCCATCGATCAGTTTTTTGCTTCATCGACCAGATCGACAAATGTTTCCTGTGCAGACGCATCATCTACCAAAACCTCCGTTAATGCATCAAACTCATCCTTATACAGCATGGCCATGATCAGCTGTTCTGCCCCCATTACATGATAGCTGTTCTGAAGCTCAGCATCATTAAGGTTCGGAAACTTAATGCTCCTAACCGCAAGCTTTGTAAGGTAAGCATTGCTGTCAAAGAAATTCGTATACTGCCCCTTCTTTCCGGCAACTGGAATTCTCTTGGTACATTCCTTTCTGATCGCTTCATCTGTCTCTGCACTTACAGGTTGCAAAACCCATTCGATAGGTTTTCCGTTCTTATCCTTAAACCTCTTACTGACCGCGTAAGTAATATCTTCTCTTTTTTCTGCATTCTCCGCAAAAAAAGCATTTAATAATTCCATATCCTTTTCCTTCCTTGTTTTGTTGTCCTCCATAAAAGGGCAGAAGCTATGGGAGGCACACAGCTTGTCGGGTTACTTTCCCTATCTGCCCCCTGTTTCTTATGCCATACCGCTTAAAGGAGTAAACTTCTCCGGGATTTCAAAATCCTCAAAGGTAAAACTCATATCCTCATCCAGATACTCCGCAGATGCATCTGCTTTTGCCAGGATCATTTCATCAAAATTGCAGTCTTTCAGGATGACCGTCTGCCTGCCTACACGGGAAGTCTCGTCCTCATTTGTGAGCTGAATATCGAAATAAACATCCTGCCCTGTTGTCTTGTACCTGTACATCAACTCCCGAAATATGGAAGTATTATAATGTATTGTCGCAGAACCGGTTCCGCTCCATCCAGCGGCCTTGTGCCCCTTTCCAGTCCTACCCATAATAGGGATTTCTGATTTCTTTTTGGTTATTTTTGCTTCAAGCTTGATCAGCTGCATAATGTGATAACGCTGACCATCAATCGTTGCAAAACATTCTGCTAAAGATGCACTAATCGAGTCCCCTGCATGCATGGTATTACTATCTAACATGTTTTTCCCTCCTTTACTCAACGATTACAGTCATATAGAGCTTTTCCATTGCATTCACAATAGTAACCTCATCCTGTACTACTACCGACCGCTTTGTTTCGCCCTCACTGACAACTACGCCCGCCGGATCAAAATCCTCAATGGCACCGATCGTTTCCATCTGCTGATGATGCTTTACAATGTCATTCCACAAAGAAACTCGTCCGGACTGATTATTTGGAATTTTGCCAATGTACTTTGTATTGAAAATACCTGCAATATCCATCGCGATCTGATCAATTACCCGGATTGTCTGATTTGCTTTAAAATCTTCTCCCTTGTTAAGGGTAGTTGTAACAAGACTGTTAATATCACAGAGTACTCTTGTTTCCTGGCCAACTTTATGAAAAGCAAATTCTCCGGACTTGATGGCGCTTTCAAGCTGTGCCTGAGTGTAATTTGTAGGGATCTCAAACTCTCCGTCATAAACCCTGTTCGTGTTTGACTGATTAACCGGACATCCTGCAATAACTCCCAGAGTCCAGTAAACTGCATCTACACAGTTCTTTACATTAACCACGGTTTCATGATCCGCCGCATTCCCGTAAAGAACTACCTGATAATGCATGCCTTTATTCTCACGCATATCTTTGACTTCCTGCGTATATAATGCCTGGATCGCTGTTTCGGTCGCCAGGCACCCCATAGCATTAAACGTATAGCTTTCCGCTGCGTCTAAAAATGCGCTATGCTCTGCCGCTGTCACTGCATCTCCGTTGGATCCCCCGGTCATCGTACTTTTTTCAGCATCCGCAAGAGCTTCCATTGTCCATTCTACAAAGCCGTTATCGACAGCCTGCAGATCTGCAAGCGTCTTAACATTGGCCGAATAAACAATACTGTTGCCAAAATAGATATTGACATCAAATGTCCCGGAAACAGCTCCGGTCAAAATTTCTGTACTGATGGTATTACCAGCAGCGCCCTTGTACTTGGCTTTTGCGATGCTGTTACTTGCCTGCACTCCGTTTTTCATGAGCTTATAACAGTACAGCGTCTGAATATTACGGAACAGATCTCTAAGCCCCTTTGCCTCTTCCGAGTCATAAGAAAACCCGAACAGCTTTTTGCAATCAGACCGGAAATCCTCTGAGGTCACTTCAAAAATCTTGCCATCGGCACCCCAGGACAAAGGTAAAGCAAGCGCCGCATAGCCCCTTTCTCCCATAGTAGCCGCTGCGTTCTGTGCGCTTACAAAGTTTATGTACGATCCTGGCAATACCTTGTTCTGTGTAACAAATGTTCCACCACCTAACATAATTCCATCACCCTTTCTTTGCTAAATATTCGCTGATTAATTTATCCGCATCCTCAAAGGAGTACTCCCTTTCTCCATCAATAACAATGCGAGCCACACGGTTATCGTATTTCTCCATCCGAAGAAGCTGGTACCCTTTATAGGTTTGCTCCTTATTTGCTTCCTTTTTACTTGTCATTTCGTACCCCCACTTTTAATCCATAATTTTTCATAGGATCATCCTTTCTGTTATCCATCAGGATCACACTATAAGTTACATAAAAATGAAGAACCCCATCGATAATCTCATAGCTGAGTTCCTTTCCCCTTACCTTTCTGCCATTCAGAAGAATGATATATTCCAGGCACTCGATAAGAGCATCCCCCATGTCCATCATGCTTTCATTATCGCCATCGTCCTTCGGGAAAAAATGCACATCGTATGGGTACTCCATTATGCGCCGGGTTCCAATCATCGGCGTGCTGTCAGGTTTCAGGAGCTGCACAAAAAAACAGGGAGTTTCAATTCCCTGTTCTACATTCTTCGTATAAATTTCGCAGTCCTCAAACAAATTGCCGAGAGTCATTGTAATTCCGTTTGTAATATCAACTACCATTTAGCATCTCCTTCATTTTCTCATCCAATTTTTTCTGAATGAGTGCCGGTGCTATTTTCTGGATATCCCTCTCTGCTTTTGTAACAACATGCTTTCCCGGTATCCACGCCTGCTTTAATCTTTTTCCGATGTGCGGCACAAACCTTCCCGGTTCCTGCCTATGTCCATGTTCATAATAGGATGCGTATGACACATTGTTTGTGAGGATCCGAACATATTCGTTTCCTTCTGTCTGCAAAGTGCTTTCATTTAGGGCAGTGCTCCACCCACGCTTCAGGGTTCCCCCGTGACGATTTTCATTATAAGATTTCGATGAGCCGTCCTTTTTCGTATAAACAATAACCTCATATTCTCCGGTAATCGTGTTCTTTACTATTTTACGGTACAGACGCATAGTAAGCTCATTCGTACAATCCCTGCAAAGCTTGTCCGCACCATGATCTATAAAATTCTGCATGCGTTTTTGCAGTTCCTGTAATTCTCTGTAATCTGCGCTCATTACGCCCACCTTTCAAACAATTCCAGACTGATTTCCTGATGACTCGGATACACAGCCGGTACTCCACTACTCGAAAATTCAGTTACGAGATCCTCTCTGCTGTCATATTTTTGCGTAACAATCAACTTTGAGCCTGCGTTTACCTTAATTTGTGGAGAAAGAAACAATTTTACCTGTTGGGTCATTCTTGCCACATTATCTACGGATGTTTCAGGAAAAGATTTATACGATAACCTGCATGGCTGGTCTTTGAGTACAATTACCTCCTTAAACTCCGTCTTTTTTGTACTTGGATCCTTTACCTTTTGTCTCTCTACTATGGTGCAAGTATCCTTATACATCATGGCTACAATGGATTGCATATCAATCATCACCACACCAGCTTTCTGTATCTCAGCAGATCCTCATCATGGTTGAGCATTTCACGCACCATCTGATCAAATTGCTGTTCTGCGCTGGCTCCATCTTGAAGGGCGACTGTTACATCGCCCATCTTAATAGAGTCTACAGCCTGTTCAAAGACAAAGCCGAATAATTGTCCGGAAGATTTTTTCTGTTTGAGAAATTCACCGCACACCATATCCACATAAGCGTAACAAAGCCCTTCCGGGATATCCGTATCGTTAATGCAGTTCTTAATGCGCTCCCCCACTGACTCCAATAAAATCTGAATAAGTACAGCATCCTTGTCCTTATCATATGAATAGCCGAGGGCTTTCAATCTCTCAATTACCTTATCTTCCATAGTTCTTATCCTCTTGACTTGATCTGGGCAATCGGAATTGCCTTGTGATCCCAATACTGCCTTGCCGCACCGGTGGCACCATCATTGACGAGTGCCCAGTTTGCGCCGTTTGCAAGCTCCGCATCAGTCGGTGACAATGTAGCCTGTGAGGTCTTTTCGTAAGAAATTCCGGCGGGAGCAAACACCTTACGCTGGCGGGAGTACAGTGTATCTTCCCCTCCATTTTTTGCAGGATCTCTGTACATTTCATACGGTACCTTAGCGCCGATGTCCTCGTAGTCAAATGCACCCGAGCCGAGCACATAGGTGATATACTGGGTACCGGTTACAACATAGTCACCGGCGGCAAGCGTCTTTGTACCAAAATAAGATGCCTTGGCATCCTTAAGCTTAATTTCACCGTCAGCAGGGGAGGCAGAGTCTGCAACGATCTTAATAGCACCAGCATCACCTTCCGCCGCATCAAAATAGCCTTCAACAGCAGGCATGCTATCATCGATCAGTACTGCCCTGCCGTTCCATGACGCAAGTGTCAACTCTCTTTCGATACCCTGCGCATCCGTCTGGGTCAGGTGCTTTAAAAGCTTGAGGTTCTCAAGATTGGTAGAGATCACCGAATGCATCAGTGCCAGTGTGAACACTGACTTGTTATCACCTGAAGCCTTCTGCAGTGCAGAGTTAAGGGTTGTTTCTCCAACAGTGTTCTTGCCCTCTGCCAAGTTACTGATATCGTATGTGTGCCCCTTAGTAAAGGCCTCGTTACCTGCACCTGTCATAGCAAAAATGCCCTTTAAGATACAAAGCAATGTATCCTGATCCACTTCTGTCCAATAGGCTGCGATCTGCTGCGCCACATTGTCCATAAAGTCCACACCGGATGTAATGTCCCATGAAAAATCCTTTTCCGTCCACCCATCCATACGGCCGATCACAACAACACCTCTTTCAAAGGTTGTGCTTCCCTGTGCCGTAATATCCGTCTGGCCATCATAATTCTGTGTACCCTTTTTGAGATTTCCAAAATAAGGTAATTTCGCATAGGCCGTTGTGGTCTGTGATGAAAAGGCATCCTTAATCTGCTTGTTGCCTCTCAAAGCTCCAGATCTGATGAGCTCATTCTTCTTTGTGTTGGGTACTCTGCTTACATAGGCGCCAAATGCCTGCGGGTTAAATGATTTTGAGTCAAATTTTGCCATTATTATTTACCTTTCCTTTCTTTAAATGGTTGCATTGGGATTTTTTTCCATAAACTCAGCAAGCTGCGAGTATGTCATTTTGGAGGTATCTACACCACCCCCTGGTTGTACATCAGCTCCGGGCACAGGCTGTATACCGCTTACCTGTGGCTGGGGAGG
>ULPT01003660.1_pt1 | contig 13348 bp, 5 predicted proteins | sample 1953751 | NCBI WGS metagenome assembly ULPT01 (sample SAMEA4835636, study PRJEB28245) | human gut metagenome | biome: gut microbiome; material: fecal sample | place: Denmark | collected 2008
CAGGGACCTCTTCAGGTTGGCCACGCTGTTCATGACGCAGACGTCGCAGCCGGGCATGGTTCCGTGCGCGGGGCGTCTCCTCTCGATGAAGGAGAGGAAGTCGAAAAACCCTTCGAACACGGCGACGGCACAATCGGCCGGGCCGGCCGTGATCATGCCGTCGGGAGCAAGATAAGTCGGCGCGGAATTGGTGCACCGCTTTCCTCCGGGTCCGGATACCGCACTTCTAAGTACATGTCCGTCCCCGTTGTTAGGAAATCCTATGTAAGACTGTACGGAGCCTGAACGGCCTTTCCGTACCGCTACCTCACGGCAGTACATGCGCAGCACGTCCTCTGGTATCCCGCGTCCGGAGGCATACCTGAGGAGGGTGCCGTCTGACACGTATGAGGAGGACACCACCTTCAATGCAGGTGCCTGGCGACAGGCAGACCTCGAGGCCTGCTGTCCTGACGGCACGAAGAGATGTCCTCCGTTCCTCATCTCGGCAAGGCGCCTGACGGCGAAGGTCCTGTCGCAGTGCTCCAGCCTCATGACGAGGTCTATCACGCCGCCCTTTGTCCCGTCCCCGAAATCCACCCAGCCGTATCCTCCGGCAAGTATATGGAAGGACGGGGTCCTCTCGTCCCTGAACGGGGACTTGATGAGACCGCTGCGCGTGAATCTGACGTCCTTGCCGTAGTTGACAAGGACGTCAGCGACCTTCAGACGGGTCGGAACACCGTCGTATGTTCCTCTGTCGTTCATATCTTTTCATTTTGTGCCTTGCCGGCGTTGTCTTGCTGCCGCCGGACTCCACAGGGTCCGGCTCTTGGTAGTTGCGTGAGCTGCGTCACATAGGTAGGATGTATTTAAATAATGCCCTCGGGAATTTTAATTTGTAACCGCGCGTATTGTGATTTTATTTTACTACATTTGGTACTTATAGGGTTAATGTTTTCTCAAAAGCATTATTTTAATACACAAAGATAAGGAAAATAATACATTGTGCAAGTTTTCCTTGAAAAAAAGATTATATTATATGGACAAGAAGCAACTCGCGGAAGGGTGTGGCGTATTCGTGAACGGCCAGTGGCAGGTAAAGAACCTCAAGTTCCTGGCGGAGTTCATGAACCAGACGGGCCTTACTACCGGGGACATCGCAAAGGGCGTGGGTCTCCTAAGGAATTCAGTCACACGCTGGTTCATGGTGGACGACACCACCCTCAGCAGGATCATCACCGCCGCTGACTACTACGGCTATGACTTCATAATCTCCTATACCGTTCCGATGAGGGAGATTGAAGGCACCAGACTGGTCATTGAAAAGCCTGCGCGCCCCATCAAGACTCCCGGCAAGAGGCTGGATTTCATACGTGAGGCAATGAAGTCAGCAGCCATTACCAACGAGGCACTGGCGCAGAAGCTGAACGTCATCCGCAACACCGTCCAGCTCTGGTTCAAGAAGGACGACATCACGATCAGCAATATCTACAAGATTGCCGAGAGCTACGGGTGGGAAGTCAACATCACGTTCAAGCTGAAGCCGCAGGGAGAATAAGAGTTCGTTGCTGAAGCGCTGAAAACTCTCTAAATACGGCGACTATCGGAGAATGTACAGCGGTGATGTCCATAAAGTCAGACTGGTCAAGTTCAGTCTGACAATAAGAATCGACGCTTTATAGACACGACTTGTTCTTGAATTCATTAAACTTCATCTTGAAAATCATAACTGATTAAATGAATTTTAGAATGAACAAATAGTTGCGATTATGGACAAACTAAACATAGAAGGCTCAAATCCATTTACAGGCATATCATCAACAATTTTATTTGCAGATGATATCATAAGAGATCATGTGCCAGTTGAGTGTATTAGCGAACAAGGCATTATCGTTTCTACTACAGAAAAAAAGAACATTTTAATCGAAGTTCCAAATGGCTCGTATTCGATTGGAGACAGCGTTGATATCCTTAGAGTAAAGGATGCCAATGCCATTTTGGATGAAAACAAATACGAGAAATATATCTCTCTCATTGAGAAAGCCAACAAAGGATATGTTTTTACCGCTCATGTGACAGGCACTGCAAAAACAGGATTACTTGTTAGTATAGATGATTTTGAGGCATTCATCCCTCAAAATCATATTGAGTATGATATATGTAGCAGTCTATCATCATATGAGAATCAAGATATAGATGTCAAAATAATAAGCATAAAACTAAAAGCTGAGGAGAGAAATAGGTTTTTAATAATTGCATCACATAAGGTCTTAATTGAAGAGGAGAGCCATAATAAATTCGAAAACAGTATTTCCGTTGGCGACAAGATTTCAGTCAAAGTAAAAGCTATTAGTGAATATGGCGTTTTTGTCAACATATTTCCTTCTGTAGATGGACTCATACGTTTACAGGACTTATCTTGGTACAAGGTCAATCCTACAGACATTTTATCTATAGGGCAATCAATAGAAGTTATTGTTCTAAAAATAGAAGAGTCCGCAAATTCAAAGAAAAAGATTTACCTTGGTCTCAAACAACTTTGCAGACATCCTTGGGAGGACTTGGACCCTAATCTGAAAGAAGGCGACATAATAGAAGGAGACGTATCAAGCATTACTGATTTTGGTTTATTCCTTAGATTACCTTGTGGTGTTGATGGTCTAGTTCATTGGACTCAGATTTCATGGCATAAATCATCCTCTTGGGAATATACTGTTGGCGAACATGCAGCCGCAAAAGTATTATCTATTGATCAGGAGAAAAGAAGATTATTGCTAAGCATAAAAGGAGCAGAAATTGATCCATGGACAGATGCTGAACGTCTGTTCAGTACTGGAACAAAAGTACATGGAATCATTTTCAATATTAGAAAGAAAAGCGGTGTTTTTATACGCTTACAAAATAATATAACAGGGTTTATCCCGCTTTCTGAAATATTTTGGATTGGCGAGGTCTCGAAATTGCATGAGCTGTTCCAAGTAGGAGAAGAAATCGATGCCGTTGTAATGAAGATAGATAACGAAAAGAAATCCGTTATCCTTAGCATTAAACGATTATTTCCGGATCCTGCAAAAGTATTATCTGTGGGTCAAACCTTGTCTGTATCCATAGTTGATATCAAGGACAGCGGCATCATAATTCATTCGGACGAATTTGAACAGAACGGTTTTATTCCGAACTCTCAAATATCACAAGAGCTTCGTGTTAACATAGGTGACCGTATTTCATGTAAGGTGGAAGAGATTATTTTTGACCGGCGTACTATATTATCTGCATAAATTATGGGATTCAATACAAACTTGCAAAAAGAGATATGGCTTAAACATATTGAAGTTCAGGAACGTGTGCTTCAAATGAATTCAGCACCGATCGGCATTGATTCCAATTCTATCCAAAAGATAGGACAAAAATTGATCCTGAAAATCAACGAAGAGAATGATTTTGAAGCGATACTTGAAAAAATCAAATCTTTCTTTAACATAAGTAATTCTGATATTGATGAAAGCAATGCCATCCTCTTGTGCGATTCTCATATAGAGATTGAAAATGAACAATTACATTGTTTAGACCAGCTATCACATGAATGCCAGAAATACTACATTCAACTCTCAACGCATCCAGTAATTGAAGGTATAATACGTTCGCAAAGTTCTTCTTTTACAGAGTGTATAGAAGCACTTAAAAGAATGGGGGCTGATTATGCTATTGATTCCAATGGCAGGCTACAGACTACAGTAGAAACATTAAGAGAACTTGGCAATTACGACTTCATTGGAGACGGCATCTTGCCTGAAACCGCAAGTGGAATCTTTTCCATAGACCCGACACCTGCTTATTTCTTAAGAAAATGGTTGAATGTTAACTGTCAGCATCAACTGACTAAAGAAAAAGGGCATACTATAATACACTCCCAAATAATACTAAATAATTGCTTTTTCAGCGATTACGCCATATGTAAGTTAAAAGAGATATGGGGAATACGATTTAGTTCTTTACATCTGGTTATTGAAGTTAAAGAAGAAACACTTAATACGGTAAACTTTAAGAACTCAATCTATGATTTTCCAGAATCTGACAACGGCAGGTTTGTATACACGTTTAACTCCAATACAGAAAACAATCCTAATGATCTGATTCTTCAAAGCAAATGGCAGATTGATCTTCTATCATCAATTTTTAATGATGAATTTGGCAAGGAAAATGTCAAGATCAATATACAATACATATATCGGTATGACAAAAAACTCTACTTTAAGTCTATAGCAAACATTGACTATTCAGTTTTTTTTGAAGATATTAGGCATCAAATAACAGATAGTAACATATCTGTCAGTATGTCAAATAAATCTATAGGAGTAGATTTCAAGTGGAAGGAAAAAAACGTTGAAGATATAAAAATAGAAATAAGCAATAGATACGATGACTTAGTTGTCTCAACTTTTGAGAATCACAGATGCAACATAAAAATTTATAACAATGACGCAGACTGGGAAAAGATTGAATCGTATATAAAAGAAAACTTCTCTTCATTAAGGACCTTCTTAAGCGTTAAAGATGGTGCTATGCATTTTGCCCAAGAATATAAAACTCAAGCGCAAGCATCACAAATTAAGTTTTCATTGGCAGCATCATTGGAAAAATTAAGGTCATATGGGTGCGAATGTACAATCAATCCAACGCCAACAGGGAAACAGAAATATTTTCTGTTGATAGATCGCACAAAAATTGCAGAAAACAAGGAGAGTTTAATGAAAAGCTTAAGGGGTTCAGAGTTTTCAGTTGGTAAAAGTGTTATCGGAAAATTAATAAGAGTAAACTACCCTGAAATAACTCTTGATACATCTTCTGCTGATAGTTTTATTCAGGATAATGAAGATTTCTCTTTTTGTCAAATAACTCCGAACTTAGAAGGGGATCTTGAAAAATTGTCACGCCTAAAAACAGCATTTAGCAGGATAACCAATGGCAAAGAATTAAAGAACAAAAATCTTAGTGAATTCATTTTTGATGCAAATAAGGCAAAGCCTATTAAATCAATAGATTTTTATACAAATGAAGCTAGCGATTTCCACAAAAATATTTGTGAAAATCTACTGAACAAGCACATTAACGAATCTCAATTGAATGCAATTATTAAAAGCCTTTTAGCTGAAGATATATCTCTTATCCAAGGACCTCCTGGCACGGGAAAGTCTACGGCTATCGCGGAACTAATCTGGCAGCATATACGGCTCAATCCTACCGAAAGAATACTCTTGACCTCCGAAACAAATCTTGCGGTAGACAATGCTATAGATCGAACCATAAACAACTCCCATAATCTGGTCAAACCTATTAGATTCGGTGCAGATGACAGACTTGCAATAGAGGGAAAACAATTCTCTATTGCGGCGATGGCAGAATGGGTCGAAACAGGCAAAATAGAATACATGGAAGATGATGAACAATCGGGAGAGGAGACTATCTCGAAAAGAAAAGGTACTGTCATTCTTGAAAATTGGCTTGATAATATATGGAAGAGAGTAGATCTTAATCGCATCGATGCTAACACGTCTTCACTTTGGAAAAGTATACTTTCCAATCCTACGAAAGAAATAAGACAACTTGTTTTTGAGGAATACAAGAAACACTGCAACGTCGTAGGTGCAACTTGTAGTTCAATTGGTGAATTAAACATTAAAAACAGGCCGACAAAATTTTTCAAAGACTACTGTACCCTCTTTGGTAAGGTGGAAACAAAAACCATATCCAAACGGGAATCTGATTTCGATGAAGAAGAGTTCTATGAAAAAACAACATACACCTGTAAAGATGGTATTTCTTTTACGACAGTAATTCAGGATGAATCTAGCAAAGCAACTCCAGCCGAATTGGCATTACCACTGATTTATGGAAAGAAAAACATTATCATTGGTGACCATAGACAATTGCCCCCAATGTTGGACAAAGATGAATTCACAAATACAATTGATTATCTCATTGAAAACGCAAAAAGCGAATCTGAAATTAAAAAACTTAAGGGTTTACGGTCTTATGTGTCAAAGAATTTCAAAGAAATGGAGATATCACAGTTTCAAAGAATATATGAAAGTATTGATCCTAGCCTAAAGGGTGAGTTTACGCTACAATATAGAATGCACCCTGATATTAACCAAGTAATACAACAGTTTTATAAGGACGATAAGGGACTTGAATGTGGTTTGCCAACAATTGATGTCGATGACCCTGACATGACTAATCCGGCGTCAAGATATCATGGTATATCAATAGAAGATTTCATTTGTGGTGAAAGCCTGTCTCCCAGCAATCACGTAGTTTGGATAGATATTAATTCTCCTGAGATGATAGACGGTACGTCCAGAGTAAACGAGGGGGAAATTAAAGTTATTTCTCATCTGTTGAACAAACTATCCGCATCTGATTCGTTTAAAAGTTATTGTAACAAATGGAATAAAGAAGAAGACAAAGAGATTGGTATAATTAGTTTCTATAGCAAACAGCGAAATAGAATACGTCAGATGAGTAAGTCTTTCAACAATCTTTTACTGAAAATTGATGTCGTCGATCGCTTTCAAGGAATGGAAAGAAATATAATTATTGTATCTATGGTTAGAAGTGACACAATAATATCAAATCCCCAGCAAGCGCCCGATTTCACTGCATATGGCCCATCCGGTTATCCCGAGCAATGTGACCTAGGCTTTGCCCAATCACCTAACAGGCTAAATGTAGCCTTGTCAAGAGCAAAACGGCTCCTGATTATTATTGGCAATAGCGCATTATTCAGGCATAAAGAAATCTATGATAATGTTTATAACATTATCGAGAATAATCCAAATGGTAAAATAATTAAATGTGATCCATATGAAGACCTTCTCTAACATTGCAACTGAATCTCAGTTAATATATAAAGCTGGGACAACGTATAGTCCAATCAAGACTTGGTCATTAAAAAAGACCACATGCGATGTCTTAATGTATGAAGATGTAAGCCCAAGCGACCTGGATACAGTCATTTGCTCTACAGTATGTTATAACGGAGGAACACTGAGCATTCTAGAGCTTGCGACCATATTAGGTTTTAATGTCTTTGATAATCAAGACTCTACACCAAAGAGATATAAAGATGAAGCAGAATTAGAATTGTTCAACAATCTTATAAAACCTGTGGAAGATGATGAGCTGATTAGAATTATTGACGGCACTGTCATTCTTACTGAATTAGGTTCTCTAGTAGTCAATGATAATAAGAAACGTTTTTATTATGCTGCGACTTGCAGATTTTTGGAAAATTTTGGATTAAAAAATAGCGAAACCTTCCCGTTTAGAGAAGAATTATCCATTGTTACGCACATTGAAAACAAAAGGCGTATAAACTATTATAGTAGCATTTGTAAGTGCTATTCTATAGATCCTGTCGTTTTAAATGATGAAGAATCACTAGTATCTTCATTGTTGCTTCAACTAGATACGGGAGTTAACGTATTTAGCGCAAGACTCAAAGAAAATGACTTTATAATTGGTTCAGAACAACTTATTGTATCTGTACACAATCACTTGAATAAGGATTTAGTTATAGTCTATTCCAAGAGTGGAGAAATAAGCGAATTAACTAGCTCAATTATAAATAGCGAAGAGAATACCGAACTGTGTTCGCGGAAAATTGAATGGGGGTATTATTTAAGATTATTGGAGGATCCTACTGCTAACCTGAATTATAAAACACTATTTCAATTTAAAGATATCATTGTATGGTCTGAAATCATTAACGATAAAAGATTTTGCTGGGAGGACTCGGATTTGATTGGACTGATGACAAAAGATAGCGATGCTAATCTTTGGAAAGACATATCCGCGTTATGCCCGACAGAACAGATTAAGGAATATCTCCAAACAATCAATTCTAATTGGGATTGGAACATCCTATCTATTCGAATAGACTTAGATTTCATTATTGAAAATGCAATTCGGTATCCGTGGAATTATGATCTGGTGATAAATAACGCCAGTGCAACCACAGATAAAATAGAAACGCTGCTTCTGTTGCCAGAACTTGCATCTGTTCGATGGCAATGGAAGGCAATAATGCCCAAATTACATGAGTCTTATATCCTGAACCACATAAAAGATATAGATTTTGATTTGTCGGATTGGTCTAGGGAAAATGTTGAATTAGCTTGTAAATACATTATTAGTTATCCTGATAAATCTTGGGACTGGGGATATGTTTCAGATAAATTCGATCTAAAATATATTCTTGACAATATTAGCATATTTGCCAAAAGATTAGATTTAAGGAGATTAATAATTAGAATATTTCAATCTAAAGATGCAATAGAAGCATACTGCAAATCCGTAGAATTCAGAAATGAACTATGTAGAGTTATTGAAACCTCAGGTTTATACATTAACGTAAATGAACTTAATCTAATCTGGAATTATGATTCTATTGATTATTTAGAAGAATTAGGATTCTTATCTTGGTGCTCAATCGTACCTAGCGGATTCGAAAACAATCCATACATTTGCTGGGACGAGGAATTCTTTAATAGATATTCTTCTAAGATTACAAATGAATCCGGATACAATTGTGTGTCTAGTAGAATTGAGAACAGTATAATAATCGACCACAATCCATCTTTTTTATGGAACTGGGATGTCATTTCAAGCAATCCGGCACTAATAAACGACGCGGGATTTGCGCAACGACATATTGACAAGATTAAGATTGACAAAGCCTTCGCATGTTTTACTTCAGAAACATTCTGCTCACTATTCTCAGATTCTTATATTCAAGAGTATTTAGATTCGCATCCTGAAAAGATGTCAGATGCAACATCCCTTGCATCAATTCAGCTGGTTAGAAATAATATTGATTACCCGTGGGACTGGACTATTTTAACAACGCGAACTATAAGCTGCCTTAAGATTGATCGGCTTGGTGATCCAAAATGGATTGACAAATGGGACTGGGATTACTTGTCACAAGAATTGTCAACAGACAATATTTGCAAATATTTGGACGATTATATTGACCGTTGGAATTGGAATACACTAACTAGAAAAATTGATAAAGAGTTTATTTTATGCAATTTAGTCGAATATGCATCATACTGGGACTGGTCTTACATACTTAAAGACATTCTCAGTAAAGACGATTTACGTCTCGATGGTAATTTATTGCCTCGCATAGCAACAATAATCAGTGTTAAAGATGAAGAATCTCAGTCTCAATTATGGAACATCATCACCAGAAAATTTGATAATGAGGAATTGTTTGAATTAATCCATAAGACATCAAAGCTAACAGAATATGCGGACCTATTCAAATGGGACATCCAATATCTGTATGACAATAAAAATTTTGATTTAGATGGTTATGTCAAGAAGTATTCAGAAGATGTTGACTGGTCTCTTCTATCAAGTTCGAAATCTGCAGAAAGATTATTCCAATATGATAAAGATCTCTTTGGGAAGGAACTGTGGATTAAAACTATTAAAAAGATGCTACTCGACGCGAAATACCATTGGGATTTCATCGCATTGTCGAGAAACGACTCCATAAATTGGAATCCTGCAATATTGAAAACAAAAAAAACACAATGGGATTGGAATTACCTTTCAGAAAATAGTAAATGCTTTTCTAACAATGCGGGAAGCAGAATTGTTGACAACATTGGACAATTCAAAAAGTTTCTTAATTTTGATATCCTGTCCCATAGAACAGATCTTAATTTTGACGACGAGCTGTTGAAACAATTCATTTTTGAGGAATGGAACTGGAATTTTATATCATCATCCGAGAAACTGGTTGTTAGTAATTCATTCATAATCAACAATAAAGATAAAGATTGGAATTGGAATGCTCTATCCCGCAGAAAGAACGCGAAAATAGATATTCAATTGCTTAAAAACACCAAGGAAAAGCCATGGGATTGGCAGGCACTATCAAGCAACAGTATGTTTACTTGCTCTTTATGTGATTTGTTGTCTCTGGAGATATTCAAATGGGATTGGGCGGCTATTAGTGGTAGACTTGATGTAGAATTTGATAATAATTCTCTTTTGAACACGATAGACCAATCGGTAATCACATGGGACTGGGCGAAAATATCCCATAGAAATGATCTTTCCTTTGATGAGAATTTCATCATGAAGACCTACAACTTGCCTTTAGATTGGTATGCTGTATCAGGAAGTATTAATTTCGTTCCATCGATTAACATCCTATCCAAGTTATCAGTTAATGTATTGGATTGGAATGCCATATCAAAGAACCCTCACTTGAGCAAAGATATTCTTTGGCCATATCGGGAGAAATTGAATTGGACATTGGTTTGTAACTCAGCTATAATAAAGGAATTTGACATTGATTCCTTAAGGAAGTATAAAGACTATTTGGACTGGAATATCATATCTGGCTCCGAAATATTTGAGCCTACGAGCAAGAATCTAATAGAGTTTAAGCAGGAGTTGAATTGGTGTATAATAAACAATAGAAAAGATATCATTTATAGCAATGAACTTATTGAGGAACTTCCTGAATATATTGACTGGGTAAATGCATCCAGATCAAACAATGTTGTCTTTTCGGTTGACTTTGTTAAACGTTTTGCCGGTAAGTGGGATTGGAAGGAACTATTTGATAATCCTCATATAGTCGAGCAACAAGATATTTATCTTAATGCATTTAAAGACAAGGCTAATGGGGTTAAATTTCTCAAAAGATTCAAAACTGAGAACCCTAAAGTCTATCACTTTGCTCATTTATTTAATGCAATTAACATTATCAAAGGAAGAAAGGTTCTAAGTAGAATTAAGGGACAAGGACTATTTGAAAACTCAGCAGGAAGCAATGTGCATAGACGTGATACTGCGCACCATTATGCACGCTTTTATTATCGTCCACAGACTCCAACACAGTATTACAATGAATCTCTGGGCGAAGATTCTAAAACAGAGAGAATGAGATCTTTTGTTATAGGCTATGATGCTTATGGAAAAGAGCAATGGGATTCGCGCTTGGAATGTCCAACAACCAAATATTATAATGCACAAAAATTAGGTTCGCCTAAATGTCCAATGCCTGTATTCTTTGAATTCGACCTTCAAGAGATCCTTAGAACACAGTTGGATAAGTGCTATTATAGTACAGGTAATATGCAAATGGACAGTAGTGAGTTAATCTCCATAAAAGAGAATCCAAATCGGCTCAATACAGAGGCGCTATATTCTACGATTAAAAAAGATGGTCTTAATAATTATAAAGCATATTCTCAACAAGAGTTTCTTGTCTTAGATGAACTTGATTTCGCGTCATTGAATAATTTTAGAATCATATGTTTCAACGAACAACAGGAGGCAATTCTAAAGGAGCAACTAGCTGATGATTCAATATGCAGTCACATCACACTTGATGATAGGACCAATACAGGCATAGACGTATTTTACAGAGAGAACCGTAATATTTCCGTCGATATTACCGATGAAACAATCACTATAGATACAGATTACAGGGATTCCAGTGAAATTCGAATCATTTCTAACAAGGTCAATGAGATAGAGTTAATCGATAAGGAGCATGTGACAAAAGTAACAAATGATACTATATCCGCGTATCCATTGATAAGCTTTAAAAAGACGGGCGTCCCACTAACTGTAAAGTTTGTAGACCTTGAAAAATATTATGCCAATTCCTGGATCATATATTCAAATGAAACGTTATCTAATAGTTTAAGCAAAAGATATGGTATATTAAATGAAGAGCGAATACTCTCATTCATAAAAGCAGCAAATGAAATCAAGATACCAATTAGCAAAGAACTTTTCAAAAGTAACATGCTTTATTCTTATCATGGCATTTCTCATACTGTTAGAGTGATGTGGAATGCATATATGATTGCAATCCTAGACAAAGATTTCGATAATGAATTAATCTCACCTCTTTTGCATGCGGCTTTAATTCATGATTTAGGAAAGACAAGCGATATTGAGGGAGAATCGCATGGTAATCGTTCAGCCAGCCTTTATAAGAGTCTAATTGAGAAAATTTTCAATACAGGACAAATCTCCTCAAAGATTCTTGATGCTGTAAAGTATCACTCTGTTGATGACAGCAGATGCCCAAATGAAACACAACAAAATCCCATTTGGCAAATACTTAAGGATGCTGATTCCCTAGACAGAAGCAGATTACCTGGCAAAGGTTGTAATCCTTCTTTTCTACGTAACAATATATTCAGGACAAGCGAAGGAAAAGAGTTATACTCACTAGCTCAGACCCTTCCGTCAATGACTGAGACTTGCGCTTGGGATAATCCAATAGAAGAATTCAAATCCATAATAATAGATCTAATATAATGGCTTACAAAGAAGTATCCGGCAATATTTTTAACACAAAAGCAATGGCTATTGTAAATACTGTCAATTGTGTTGGCGCTATGGGCAAGGGAATTGCTCTAGATTTTAAATTGAGATTTCCCGAAATGTTCAAAGAATATCAGCGTATTTGTTTTCAACATCTTTTGAGACCTGGTCAAATACTACCATATAAAAAAACAAGCCCTATCATTTTAAATTTTGCAATAAAGGATGATTGGAAAGATCCTTCAAGAGTGGAATGGATAGAAGAAACCCTTCAAAAGTTTGTGACAAACTATAAAAGTTTAGGTATTACCTCAATCGCTTTTCCTTGGATGGGAGCAATGAATGGTGGTCTTCCATTAGAAATAATAAAAGGATTGACAAGGAAATATCTATCTAACCTAGAAGATATTGAAGTTGAAGTATATGACTTTGACCCTAATGTGCCATGTGCGCTATACCTCTCCCTGAATGAAATTGTTAAAAATAATATATTTACAGTTAAAGAACTCGAGAAAATGTCAGAGATACAGGGACGGTATTGGATCAAAATCATAGAAGCTGTAAGCAATGAAAAGACTTTTAGCATGAACAATCTCTGTCATTATGAAATTAACGGGAAGAGGATTATTGGTAAAACGAATATCGAAAGGTTATTTACATTCTTGACTAAATACAATAAAGGACAATTTCAGATGAGCGGGAATCTATTCTAAAACTCATCTGATGACGTATACGTCGACTTTACCCAATGAATTGTATGATTGATACCGTGGATATTCTGGTAGACAATTTAAAGAAATAGAGACACTTCCATAACATACGATTAGTACGATTTCATGTCTCTAGAAAAATGAGGCGTTTTTACCTATGGCATTTCCCGGCATTTTGTGCCGGATAGTGGTAATTTATGGAATATGATAGGCTTTGGCTGTCCTACCGCATTTATTTTGAATAATTTCAAAATACCAGAAAGGTGAAGGCAAATGTGTACACAAATGAA
>ULPT01014279.1_pt1 | contig 13259 bp, 15 predicted proteins | sample 1953751 | NCBI WGS metagenome assembly ULPT01 (sample SAMEA4835636, study PRJEB28245) | human gut metagenome | biome: gut microbiome; material: fecal sample | place: Denmark | collected 2008
TTTCAAATTAAATTTAATATAAATACTTTACATTAAAATATGTCAAACGGCATATTTTTTTGTTTTTTAAGAAAAAACACTTGCCCAATTTCTTTCTTTATTGTAATATTATGGTAGACAGTGGCATGATGTGGAAGAAAGTGGGGGATTGAGATGTTAATGGGAGAATATCATCATAACATTGATGATAAAGGACGATTAATAATTCCTTCTAAGTTTCGTTATGAACTAGGAGAAAAATTTATTGTAACTCGCGGACTTGAAAAATGCTTATTTGTTTATTCTCTAACTGAATGGGAAAAAATAGTAAAGCGTTTAAAGTCTTTGCCTTTTACAAATAAAGATGCTCGTAATTTTACCCGTTTCTTTCTATCAGGAGCTGCAGAATGTGAATTCGATAAACAAGGTCGAATTAACATTACCTCCCCATTGGTTAGTTACGCCGGTTTAACAAGTAAATGTGTTATAATCGGCGCGAACGACCGATTAGAAATATGGTCGGAGGATTCATGGAATAATTTCTTTGAGGAGAACGAAGATAATCTAGCAGAAATTGCAGAACATCTTTTTAAGAGTGATGATTATGAAACATTATAGTGTACTTAAAGATGAACTTATAAACGGTTTAAATATTAATCCAGATGGTATATATGTAGATTGTACGCTTGGTTATGCGGGAGACTCAAAAGAAATATTAAAGCGATTAAGAAGGGGTTTCCTATTCGCCTTTGACCAAGATGAAGATGCGATTCATTTTAGTCAAAATGAACTTTCAAAAATTGGAAGCAATTTTAAAATAATTTATTCAAATTTTGTTAATTTGAAAGAAAAATTATGGGAAGAAAATGTAAGTGAAGTAGATGGTATAGTTTATGATTTAGGCTTATCTAGTCCGCAGATTGATGAAGTAGAGCGTGGTTTTTCATTTATGAACGATGCACCTTTAGATATGCGAATGGATAAATCGTCAAAGCTGGATGCCAAAGTAGTTGTAAATACTTATACGGAAGAAAATTTAACCGAAATATTTTTTAAGTATGGTGAAGAAAAGTATTCAAAGAGTATTGCTAAAGGAATAATAAAAGCAAGATTGGAAGCACCAATTGAAACAACACTTCAGTTAGTGGAAGTTATAAAACATAATGTACCAGCGAAATATTTTTATAATAATCATCCAGAAAGACAAATATTTCAGGCAATTAGAATTGAAGTAAATGATGAATTAAATGTTTTATCATCATCACTTATAGATGCGGTTAATTTACTTAAACCAAAGGGAAGATTATGCATTATAACATTTCATTCTTTAGAAGACCGTATTGTAAAACAAACATTTAAAAAATTAAGTGAAGTAGATAATATATATAAGGGAATGCCAAATATTCCAGATGAATATAAAGCAAAAATAAGATTAATAAATAAAAAACCTATTTTACCGAGTGAAGAAGAACTTATGGTAAATAGTCGAAGCCGCAGTGCTAAATTAAGAATAATTGAAAGGGTATGAATAAAAATGGGAAAAACTAAAAAGAAAGTAAAAATGCGCAGAATTGATAGATTTATGGTGTTTTTGATTGGACTTTTAGTAGTAAGCTCTCCTGTTTTAATTGTATATTCAAAAAGTATGCTTTCAAAAAGTAATATTGAAGTAGAACGTATAAAAAATAAAATTGAAAAGCAAGAAACGATTAACGAAAGTATTAGTATGAAGATTAATGAACTTGCTTCTTTATCAAATATTCAAGATATTGCTAAAGAGTATGGTTTAAGTTATCAAAATGAAAATATTGTAGTTGTAAAATAAAGGTGATAAAGTGAAGAGAAGTATCAACTCTATAAAAATTGATGGATATATTTTAGTAGCAGTTGCTGCTTTTTTTGCTTTAATAATTGCTAAACTTATTTATGTGGCGGTAAGCCCTAGTGTGGATGGAATGGATCTACATAAATTTGCACTTTCAAGAACAACAGCAACGAAAACTATCCATGCTAAAAGAGGAAGCATTTATGATGTTGCAGGAGAAATACTTGCTCAAGATGTAAGATCTTATACTGTGGTAGCATATTTGTCAGCATCTAGAACAACAGATATTACTCATCCACATCATGTAGTAGATAAACAAATGACTGCCGAAGCTCTTAGTCCATTAATTAATATGAGCGTCGAAAGTATTTTAAAAATGCTTAATGCTAACTTATATCAGGTGGAACTGGGGCCAGGTGGTCGTAATATAACTGAGTTATTAAAACAAAAAATTGAAGAATTAGATTTACCAGGAATTGGATTTATTAAAAGCACTAAGAGAGATTATCCGATGGGGGATTTTGCTTCTTATTTAATTGGTTATGCTAAAAAGAATGATGATGATGAAATTGTCGGAGAATTAGGAATTGAAGGAAAATACAATGGTGAGTTAAAGGGGACTGATGGTAAGACGATTTACCAAAAAGATGCTTATGGTTATAAAATTGCGAATACTCCGGAAAGTACAACTGAAGCACTAGATGGCTATGATATATATTTAACTCTTGATTCAAATATTCAGCTTTATTTAGAAAATGCGGTGTCAGAGTTTGAGGAGGCCGGAATCGACTGGGTAACAATGACAATTGCTAATGCGAAGACGGGAGCAATTGTGGCTTCTGCTTCTAGTCCATCTTTTAATCCTAATACATTAAATATAAAAAATTATGAAAATCCACTTACAAGTTATGTTTATGAACCAGGAAGTACAATGAAGATATTTTCATTTATGGCCGCGATTGAAGAAGGCATTTATAATGGCGAAGAAGAATATCAATCTGGATCAATTCCGGTTGATGGCTTTAAGATAAGCGATTGGAACACTAAAGGCTGGGGTAAAATTAATTTTGATACCGGTTTTACTTATTCATCTAACGTTGCCGCGGTGTTATTAGCTCAAAAGCTGGGTAAAGATAAACTTTATGAATACTATGAAAAGTTTGGCTTTGGTAAAAAAACTGATATTGAACTTTCAAATGAATATAATGGTAAGATTGAATTTTACTATGGTAGTGAACTGGCTAGTGCTTCTTTTGGTCAGGGTATTACTACGACACCGATTCAAAATATTCAAGCTCTTACTTCAATAACTAATAATGGAGTAGTAATAAAGCCATATGTTGTTAGTAAGATTGTAAATACAGCGACTAATGAAGTTGTGTATGAAGGAAAAAGAACAGAAGTAGGTAAGGTTGTTAGTGAAAGTACTGTCCAAAAAATCATTGATTTAATGGATAAGACGGTTAATGGAGATGATAATGTAGCAACAGGTAAAAAATATCATACGGATGCAGTAAGACTAATTGGAAAGACCGGAACAGCACAATATGCTAATTCAAATGGTAAATATGCAAGTGGACAGTATGCTAATATACGTTCTTTTGCCGGAATATTTCCCAAAGAAGATCCACAGTATATTATTTATTTGTCCGTAAAAAGATTTCAGTCACCATCTAGCACGATGGGAACTATTGTTAAAAAAGTAGTAGAATCAGTAGCAAAATATAAAAATCTATCATACCGTGAATCAAATACAGATAATAATAAAATACAGCTAACAGATAATTATTTAAATAAAAGTGTTAATGATGCTAAGAGTTTAATTGAAAGTAAAGGATTAACACCGATAGTTATTGGTGATGGTGATACCGTAATAGGTCAGTATCCTAGTAAAAGTACAAGTGTTTTAATAGGCAGTAAAGTTTTTATAAATACTAATGGAAGTAATATAGTAATGCCAAATGTGATTAATTGGTCTAGCGGGGAATTTATTTCTTTTGCTAATTTGGCTCATTTATCTTATAATATTAATGGATATGGTAATATAGTTAGTAGTTCGGTTAATGAGGGTGAGACTATTTTACCAGATACTATAATAAATATTGAGTTAAAGGAGTAGTTTATGAAAAAATTTTTAAAAAAATTTATGAGTTCTTATCAACCAATTTTAGTTGTGCTAATAATCCTTGTGATGGTACTTATTATTTATATGCAAGGTATTTTAAGTAAACATAAAACATATTTATTTTATGCATCAGATGATTATGTAAGTGTTTATAATGGGGTAATTAATCTTGATTATGATATGAATGTTTTTGTGGGTAGTAATAATAAATATATGTTAAAAGATGATGTAAAAGTTAAATCATATAAAATTGGTTATTATGTAAAAGTAAATGATACATATAAAGAATTAATTATCGCGGAAGATAGTGATGATGATGGTTTTTCTTTAAAAAATATTATTGAAAGTACAACTTCATTTAATTTTACATCACTTTGGGATAATGAAAAATTTTTAACCAAAGAAAAAATAAAAGCTTTAGATAATGGATTATATTTTATAATCGAAGCAAAGACAGTTAAAGATGAAACAATTTATAATAAAACAGATATTACTTTATCAAAAGTTTCTAAATAATGAATTGATATTTATTTAGATTTTTGTTAGAATGTTAATAGAGTAAAAGGGTGAAAGAAAATGGAAAAGTTTAATAAATTTTTAGATTTTATAATGACAGATAAAACTGCTTCAATAATTTTTTATGTAATACTTGGTTCTTTAGCACTTCTTTTCTTAGTTTTAATTATAACAACTCTTGCTAGTATCGGCAAAAAGGGTAAAGAAAAAGATGTTCAGAATTTAGGATCAGAAGAAAAAGCCAAGGAAAAAGAAGTTAAAGAAGAAAGTAAACCGGTTAATGAGGATATAAAAGAAGAAATAAAAACAGAAGAAACACCAGTAGCAACCGAAAAAGAATCTTTAACAGAGACGATGACATTTAATGATATGCTTATGAAACCGGAGTCTAGTGAAGAGGATAAGAAGGAAGAAGAAGAGTCTTCAGTTTATTTAGATAAAAGTGCGGATATTAAAAGTGATTATAATGAAAATTTAATGGAAAGCATAATTAAAAAAGTGGATGTACCTTTAGAAAAGGCAGAAGCTGAAAAAGAAAGCAGCGTTTCTATAGAAGAAAAGTCGAAAGCTGATCATGATACTTTAAATTATGCAAGCACTGAAAGGATACAAGCTAGTACTAGTGATATAGATCAGTTATTAAATAATTCTTCTGATAGTGAAAAGTCAATTGGGGAGTTATTAAGCATTAAAAAGACGGAAAAACCGACTTTAGAATCAGCTGTTATTAGTGGGATTGAAACAAATCATTTAGATAAACAAGATGAGACAGTAGGTACTACTTTTAAAGCAGAAAATAAAGAAGAAATTAAACCTGAGTTAATGGAAGAAGAAATTAGTAAATTACCAACTGAAAATAATGAAAAGAAGGATTTTGTTTCTAATGATGAACTTAGAAGTAGATTAGAAAAATTAAAGGGACTTCATAATCAAAATGCAGCATCTGGTAAAGAGACAAGTAATGAGACAGAAAAAATTGATAGTGAACTAGAAAGCATTATGAAAAGTGTGGGCTTAGAAGATACAATGGTGATACCTAACATAAAAAGTGAAGAAAAGATTTTAGGTAAATAGGCAATTAAGTTTGCCTTTTTTTTAAGTTTTTGATATATTTATTAAGGTGGTTCAAGATGGTAAAATACGATGAAGATTCGATAACTATATTAGAAGGCTTAGAAGCCGTAAGAAAAAGACCGGGCATGTATATTGGTTCTACTGATAAAAGAGGTATGCATCACTTGGTTTGGGAAATCATTGATAACTCAGTAGATGAGATTATTAATGGTTATGGTAATAAAATAAGTGTAAGAATAAATAAAGATGGTAGTATAACAGTTGCGGATAATGGTAGAGGGGTACCAACAGGTATGCATAAAAGCGGAAAAAGTACGCCAGAAGTTATTTATACTATTTTACATGCTGGTGGTAAATTTGAAACAGCCGGTTATAAAGTGTCTGGTGGTCTTCACGGCGTAGGTGCTTCAGTTGTTAATGCTTTAAGTGATAGCATGGAAGTAACTATTTTAAGAGATGGCGCTATTCATCAAATTAAATTTGCTAATGGTGGTAAAGTGGTAAGTCCTTTAAAAAAAATCGGAACAACTAATAAAACAGGGACAATTGTAACGTTTGCACCAAATAAGGAAATTTTTAAAAATTTAAGTTTTAGTTTTACAACGATATGTGAAAGAATGCAAGAAAGTGCTTTTTTGCTTAAGGGACTTACTTGTGAAATTGAAGATGTTGAAGATAATAAAAAAGTTACTTATCATTATGATAATGGTTTAATCTCTTTTGTTGAGTATATTAATGAAGATAAAAATGTGCTTCATAAGGTTGTGCCTATTCATGGAGTTAAAAATAGTATTGAAGTGGATATTGCGCTTCAGTATACTGATTCATATAATGAAAATATTGTTTCTTTTGTAAATAATGTTAAAACAGTTGATGGTGGTTCTCATGAGGTTGGTTTTAAAACGGGAATTACAAAGGCTTTTAATGATTATGCTAGAAATAATAGTTTATTAAAAGCAAAGGATGCTAATTTTGAAGGCTCTGATGTAAGAGAAGGTTTAACAGCAGTTATTAATTTAAAAATACCAGAAAATTTACTTCAGTTTGAAGGACAAACTAAAGGTAAACTGGGAACGCCAGAGGCAAGACCTGTTGTAGAAAGTATTGTTTATGATGCTTTAAAGTACTATTTAGAGGAAAATAGAGAAATATCTGTGGCGATTATTGAAAAAATGACTAAAAGTAAAGTAGCAAGAGAGGCTGCTAGAAAAGCAAGAGAAGAAGCTAGAAATGGTAAGAGCAAGAAAAACGAAGCGAGAAGTTTAAGTGGCAAATTAACGCCAGCTCAATCAAGAAATCCTAAAATTAATGAACTTTTTATTGTTGAAGGACAATCTGCAGGTGGTACTGCTAAAAATGGTAGAGATCGTAAGTTTCAAGCTATTCTTCCTTTAAGAGGAAAAATTATTAATACGGAAAAAGCGACTACCGCCGATATTTTTAAAAATGAAGAAATTAATACAATGATACATTGCATTGGGGCTGGATATGGTGCAGAATTTGAAGTAAAAGATATTAATTATGATAAAGTTATAATTATGACCGATGCCGATGATGATGGAGCTCACATTCAGTGCTTATTACTTACTTTCTTTTATAGATTTATGAGACCTCTTATTGAAGAGGGACATTTATATATTGCGATGCCACCACTTTATAAAGTAGAGTATGGAAAAAATCATGTTTATTGCTGGACTAATGAAGAACTTGCGGAAGAAACGCAAGGAAAAACTAATTATAAAGTACAAAGATATAAAGGTTTAGGTGAAATGAATCCGGTTCCTTTGTGGGAAACCACTATGGATCCTAAGACTCGTAATTTAATTAAAGTTTCAATAACTGATGCCGCTTTGGCGGAAAAGAGAGTAAGCGTTTTAATGGGAGATGTTGTTGAACCAAGAAAAGAATGGATTAACGAAAACGTAGAGTTCTCATTAGAAGATGATTATCAAATTGAAACCAAAAGATAAGAGAGATGTTTAAATCTCTCTCATTAAATTCTTATTTTTATAAGGATTTTTTTTGTCTATTTTGTCTACAAATAAAATACCATTTAAATGATCTATTTCATGCTGGAAAGCAACAGAAATGTCTTCACGAACACGGATACGATATTCATCACCATTTTCATCAAAAGCATCAACAGTCATTCTGGCATGCCTAGGAACAATACCTTCAACTTCACGGTTAACACTTAAACAGCCTTCACCTTCGCCAACATATATAAGTTCTTCACTTTGACTAACAATTTTAGGATTAATTACAACGTAACGATTGAATTTGCCTTCTTCAATTTCTTCAGATATAACAAATATTCTTTTTAAAATTCCTAACTGAACAAATGATAGTCCCATTCCTGGTCTTAAATCATATTTTTCACTGTATTCTTTAATCTGACTTTTCTCAAGATAATCAAGAGAGTCATCAATTAATTTTTTGGTTTCAGCATCTAATGGGAAAGTAACTTCTTTAGATACTTGATGTAATACTTTATTTGATTCATCTAATATTTTAATATCAGGCACCATAATAATACCCCTTTCACTACGTGGTTATTTTAGCAAAAAATCGTAAAAAAATAAAGCCCTAAAAATGTAGGACTATTTTTTCGTTCATTTTATAATTTTTACTGTAACCTTTAGGAAGTTCTAAAGTATGGGCGCTTTTTCTTAAAATTATTATTTTACTGGGGGCAATATTATAGTATTTTTCTACTACAATCATATTTTTATCTAAACCAATAATATCAATTGGTTCTTTCATAAAAAAGGTATGAATTTTATTAACATTAGGAAAATATAATCCATAATTAATGTTTTTTTGAAACATTAGCCCTAGCAATTTATCTTTAAAAGTTTTAGCAATTAAAATTTTTATCATATCTACCTCTTACTTAATTATACCGTAAAATTTGACTTTTTTTCATAAATATTGTATTATATGGCCTAATTTAAAAGGGGTGTTTTTATGAGTACAAGAGAAAAAGACTTTAGTATTAAATTGCATGATTTATATCATGAGAAAAAATATTCAGAATTTCTTTCATTAATGAAAAGATATATAAGTGAGTTTGGGGTGCCTAAAAATAGGAAAACTTTATATTTTGAATACGGAAAAGTATTAGCTGCTTATTTTTATAAAAATGCGGCTATTAGGATATTTGAAGAGTTAATAGCAGCTGACAATTGGCAAGCAAATATTGAACTTTCTAGATGTTATTCATCATCACCAAACATAGCACCATATAATTTAGATATGGCCAAAAATTATCTTTGGGAAGTAATCGATAATTATAGCGATAATATGACTGCAGTAGAATCTGCATACAGCTCCCTAGCAAATATTTATTTGAAATCCTTAGATTATGAAGAAACAATAAAAATTCTTAATGAAGGATTAAAAAAATCACCAAATTGTGCTAACTTATTAAATTTTTTAGGAACTATTTATATGGGATTAAAAGATTTTAGTAAAGCAGGAACTTATTTTACCACTATTTTAAACAAAGACCCTATGGATGGTGTATCTCGTTTAAAACTTGGAGTTTGTCATATGAGTTTAAAGAATTATAATGCAGCTTTAAAACAATTTCAAATTCATATAAAAAATAGTCCGTTTGATTATCGAGGATATTTAAATTTGGGAAAATTATACTTGATGCAAGATGATTTTGAAGAAGCAAAGAGGGCTTTATCAAATGCTTTAAAGCTTGCAAAATTAAAAACTGATCGTGCCGAATGTTTACTAGAGTTAGGTAATTTATATTATAAGCTAAAAAACTATAAAAAGAGTGAAGAGTTGTATTTAGAGGCTACAGAATTATCTAATAGAGTAAGCGGAGCTTTTTTAGGTCTATATAAAGTTTATCAAAAGACAGGAAGAGAACTTGATGCTAAAAGAGTGCTTTCTTATTTAATTTCGTTAGAAGATTCTTTAGCAGAACCATTTTTAATTAGTGAGCATGAAAAAACATTAAGGGAAACTTTTAAAGGTAAAAATAGTTTAAATAAAAAATAAATTTTGGTGATTTAAAATGAAAGAAATGATAAATTGATGGAAACGATAGATAAGCAAAAATTAAAAGAAATGTATGATAAATTATTAGATTACTATCAAAAAGGAATGTTTTTAGATTTTTTGAATTTATATAAAAAATATGAAGAGGCATCTGGTATTGATAATATTAATGCTAAAATATTTTTCTGTGCAGGTAAAGTAATGTCTAAACTTAATAGAATAGATGAAGCAGAAAAATTCTTTAAATTAGCGGTTATGAGATACGCAGTTAGTGCTCCAGCTTTTTATGAGCTTGGTGCGATTTATGAAAAAAGAAAAGATTATTATCAAGCTTTAGAATATTATGAACTTTCTTTAAAGTATTCTCATGATAATTATAAAACGAAATCTTTAATGGCGATAGGAAATCTTTATACTAAGATGGGTAGATATGAAGAAGCTATTGGTTGTTTTGAGTATATTTTATTATTAGAACCGGATAATGCGAAAGTTTTAAATAAAATGGGAAATATTTTCTTATTGCAAAAAAATTATGAAAAAGCTAGAAAGTATTTAAAAAAGGCTTTAAAAATAGATTCTTTAAACTTAACTACTATAGTTTCTTTAGGTAAAGTTTCTTATGGTGAAGGGGACTTTACTATGGCTTGTAATTACTTTGAAAATGCGATTAGTATTAATGAATATGGGAATGGTCCAACTTTATATGAGGCTTATTTGAATTTAGCAAATACTTATATCTCTTTAGGGGATGAGAATGATTCTTATTATTTAGATGCCGAAAAAATGTTAAGAGACATTATTACAAGTACAAAAATACAAAGAATAAAAGCTTTTGCTTATGTTTATCTTGGTGATATTAAAAGAAAAATGAAAAAGTATGATGAAGCAGAGGGACTATATTTAAATGCAATAAAAGCTAATTGTTATGTGACGGAGTCTTATTTTAGATTAGCAGATTTATTTATGATGATGAATAGGGAAATAGATGCTAGAAGAATGAGTGATAAAGCGATTCTTTTAGAAATGAAGGACGTAAAATATTTTTTAAACGAACAATCACAGACAATTTTAATGTAAGAAGGGATTTAAATGGAAGAAGAAAAATTAAAGATAGAAAAAGACGTAGAAAAAGAGCCTTTAAAATTTGAATATTACTATGCGCTTCAAGATTTTTATCATAATAAAGATTACGTTAATTTCATTAAAACTTTTAAAGAATATGAAAAGGAATTTGGCATTGACAGTATGGGAAGCATAATCCTTTATGAATATGCCAGAGTGTTGCAATTTATCAAAAAAAATAATGAGGCGGCAAAAATTTTTTTAATGATAATTAAAAGAAATACTAAATTAACCAGTAAGTATTATAGGGATTTAGGTAAACTTTATTTGGATATGAATAGAATTTTTGATGCAGAAGAATGCTTTAAGAAATCGGTTTACTATAGTAAGAGTGAGGAAGATAAGCAAAAAGCTTTATATTTTTTAGGAAAATTATATACTAAAAGACTTAATTATGATGCGGCGATAGATGTTTTTAATAAAATTTTATTAATAGATGGGGAAAATTATAAAGCTTTATGTATGTTAGGTAGTATATATGGAAGCATGAAACAATATGATATGGCATTAATATATTATGAAAAGGCTTTGCGTGACTGTAATTTAGATGTTAGAGTTTTATCAGCAATTGGAGAAATATATTTGAAACAAGGCTATTTAGATGCAGCAACGTGTTATATAGAAAGAAGTATAGCTTTAAATATGAAAGATGGAAATTATTATTTTCCAAGCTATCTTTCTGCAGCAGAATTATATATTAAAAAAGGTAATTATTTAAAAGCTAAAGAGATGCTAAATATTATATTTGAAAAGTCAAAGTATAGAAAGGATATAGCTGCAGCAAAAGCTTTACTTGGTGATATTTCTTATAAAAAGGGAGATTTACTAAGTGCTTTAAAATATTACAATGCCAGTATAAAAATGGATGGTACTTTGGCAAAATCGTACTATAAGATAGGCGATATATACACCATGTTAAATAGAGAAATTGATGCCCAAAATGCTTATAATGAAGGCAATGAAGTGGAAACAAAAAATATAAAATACTTTTTGAACTTTCAAAGGGAATTAACTTTAACAATACCTAATAATAATTGACATTTTAATAAAAAAAATATATTATTATAGTAGGTGGGAATAGATATGAAGAAGAACGAAAAAGGTCAAGCGTTAGTTGAATATGTTGTAATAATTGGAGTAGTTACAGTACTTATAATTGCTCTTGTTAATTATTTTGGAGGATATTTAAAAGATGCTATTACCAAGTCTTCATGTCCATTAGTAGGTGAAAAATACGAAAAAGGTGAAAAAAGAGGGGAAGGAAAATGTGTTCCTTCTGATGATAATAATTCACTATTTGATTAGAGGTTTATGCCTCTTTTTTTAGTTAGAAAATCTAATTTTTAAAGATGCTTTGTAAAATTTAATTGACAGTTTATAACTTTTTGTGGTAACATTAAATTCCACACCTAAAGAGTATATATTATACACATGTTTGACTTTTTGCCTTAATTATGCTATAATTGTCGTAATTAAGGGATATGGGGGTTTTATTTATGAAAGGATTTATTTTAGATTATATTAATGAAAATGAGTTTAGGAAACTTGAAAGAGCATTAAAAAAATATAATATGTTAGCATTCAAGAAATTAAACTTTGAGTATTATCCAGCACTTAGAAGTGGTAATTTTTTAGGAGAATTAGTTTCAAAAAATAAAAAAGATAGTACAGAAACATATGAATTAAAATTACCAAGTGATCATATGTTTAGTCAAGTGCATGGAGATATTAAATTACATTATATTGTATATAAAAAAGAACAAGTTGTAATGCTTGATACTATAACACCATCTGATATTTTACTTGAAGGTCATATGGCAGAGCTTACTACATATAAAGGGGTTATGATTAGTAAAGCTAATGCTGAAAAAGATATGTTTAAAATCGATTTATTAAATATGTTACAAGATAAGTAGTATTGCTTATCTTTTTTTATAATTTTAATAGGAATATTTGATGTGCATTATTCTTCAATCTTGTATTATTTTGCTGCTTTTCTTATTGATGTTAGTAATAAAAAAAATAGACACTCTTCGGCATTAATAGAGTGTCATGACTATTTAATTAGAGGCGACATTCACTTGCAAAATCAAATGTTCCTCTTTTTTATTTTTTGCAAGTTTTCTTGCTTACATACAAATAATAACACAAAATTATTAATGTTGTTAAAAATTCTAGTGATGATTTTATTACATAAAAAAATCAGTCATTTTGGCTGAAATATATATAAGATAAGTTCAAATGATTCGAACGTATTTACCGATGGTGCAGGTAACAGGAGTTGAACCTGCACGGATTGCTCCACTAGATCCTAAGTCTAGCGCGTCTGCCAATTCCGCCATACCTGCAAAAAAATGGTGGATCTTGTAGGACTCGAACCTACGACCGCCCGGTTATGAGCCGGATGCTCTAACCAACTGAGCTAAAGATCCATGACTTCTTAAATATAACACAATTGTCCATGCAGTGCAACAATTTTATGTCAAAAATATGAAAAAAAGTTACAAAGGGATTTTTAAAATAATAAATTTGAGTTATACTATTAATAGGTGTATAAGGATGAGTAGTAAGATAAGAAATGGAGTAGTATATTTAATAATT
>ULPT01061726.1_pt1 | contig 13249 bp, 10 predicted proteins | sample 1953751 | NCBI WGS metagenome assembly ULPT01 (sample SAMEA4835636, study PRJEB28245) | human gut metagenome | biome: gut microbiome; material: fecal sample | place: Denmark | collected 2008
TTATTTTGCACACTTACTTACCGAATAAAAACTATTAACAAAGAAGCATTTTTTCTGAAATCCGACGGTTGATATCAAAAAGGAAACGGACACCCTGCGGTGTCCGTTTTCTTTTTGGATAGGATTTATATATGAAGACTGGTTAACAATTATTTAAGGTCAGCCATGTCGCTGTAGCCCTCACGGAGGAATCTCTTCTTATCCTCAGGAAGGTCAAGACCTATTGTTCCGCCCGGGTTCATTGTGTAATCAGGATCAAAGTACTCTTTAAGAGCTCTGATAACACCATACTCAGTTCTTCCGAGGTCACCCTCAAGCCACGGAGCAAACATCTTACCGATACCGTGATGGTGAGAAAGAGCAGCGCCTGACTTCTGGATAGCGTCAAGGATAGAAGCATGGTACTCTTTGAACTCTTCTGAGTTGTCAATCTTTGCTACGAAGATGAAGTAAAGGTTTGCACCCTGCGGGTAGCAGTGTGACATATGAGTTGTAACAACCGTGTCAGGACGAGCGTGGCATACGGCACGTACATCTCTGTGTACCTGAGCCATGTTTGACCAGTTTACGGTACACTCCATTGTGTCGATGATGATACCGAAGTCATGGAGAGAGTCTCTCATGTACGGGTCATCAAATCTTCCCTTTTCCCAGCCCTTACATACAGCACCTGTAAGAGGAAGAGCACCATGCTGAAGTGCAATCTTGTAGATATTCTTTGCAACGTTTCTGCAGTAGCCTTTTTCACCGTCTGTGAAGCCGAGGAAGAGGCAACGCTCCATATCTCTGTAGCCGAGCTTTTCAAGAAGCGGATGAAGAGGAGTTTCGTCAACGTTGTAAAGACGAAGCATCATGTTTGTCTCTTCAGGGTCTGAAAGACGGAATACAGATGAGAAGCCTGCTTCTGACTGAAGTGCCTCACGAGCAAAGTCCATAGCTGATTCCCATGTCTTGAAGATGAATGAGAAACGGATTCTGTTCTCAGGCATAAAGCGGAAGATCTTAAGTGTTACTTCTGTAAGAACACCGAATGTTCCCTCTGAACCCATCATGATCTGGTTAAGGTTAGGACCTGTAGCCTCACGTGGGTAATGGGATGTAAGAATTCTTCCTTTCGGAGTAGCATACTTTTGCTGAATAACCATGTCTGAGATACAACCATAGTATGTTGAGTTCTGACCTGAACCTCTGGTTACTACCCAGCCGCCTACTGATGAAAATTCAAATGACTGCGGGAAGTGACCGCAGGTATAAGCTCTCTTTGCACCGAACTCTGCAACAGCGTTGTTAAGGTGCTTTTCAAGCTCAGGACCCGGCATACCTGCCTGAACAGTGATTGTCTGGTCAACCTCGTTGAAGGCAATAACCTTTGTGAACTTACGTCTCATGTCAAGTGAAACGCCGCCGTTTACAGGCTCAACACCTCTTGTTACCGATGAACCGCCACCGTAAACATAAAGAGGAATCTTATTCTTTGCGCAGTAATCAACTGTCTTTTCAATCTGCTCTGATGTGCTCGGATAAAGTACGATATCAGGAAGGCTATCGAACTTATGCTCACGCATACGATAAAGGTCATATGCTGTCTGGCCGTAAGCAACTGAAAGACGGTCATAGTCTGACTGTGACCAGTCGTCACCGTAGATGCTCTTGAAGAACTCTACGTGCTCAGCAGCCATCTTCGGAGCGTGCTCGCCCTTGAAGTCTACCTTATCGAGACCTGTGTCGCATCTGTACTGTTTACAGTATTCATCATCTACTCCGATTCTGTCCTTTACCATGTTGTAAAGAGACTCCTTCGGGAATTTGAAATGATTCGGATCTCCCCAACGGAAGATTGAACGGTAGCTGTCAGCCGGAGCTACTTCTTTAATCCATTTCGGCTCAAAGCCATTGTACGGTTTGTAACCCATAGTCAAAACTCCTTTTTCTTTTGTTTTGTCATTTTTTAATTTGTTCTTTTACTTATAAAGTCTGATTATGCGAGCTCGGAAAGAAGATCCGAGGTTGCAATTACGTCAGCCTCAAGTCCAAGCACATGAGAGATGATAACGTCTCCTCTGTGTATCGGTTTGTCAACGACTGCCTTATTTATTTCAGCCATAACGTCGAATATCTTATTCTTCGGTATGTCGCATGAAACTCTGCACGGAATAACCGGTGCATCTGCAAATGTAGTACGAACTGTTGAGCAAATTGTTCTCATAGGATTCGTAAGCTCGTTTTGTGCGAACTGCTCACCGCGTTTACAGAAGTTTCCGGCAACCTTTATCTCGTCACCGTTTTGTTCAACCTCCATTGTACAACCACGCGGGCAGTTGATGCAAACTATTGTGCTCTTACTCATTTGTCTATCACCTCAACTTCTGCCTTAATAACGCTGTTTTCGGTAACACCGCAGGATGCAAAGTCAACTATAACTTTTTCCATCTCCGGCGGACGAAGGAACGAATACTTTTTCTCAAATACCGTTTTTCCGTCAACTGTTACTCTGAATATACTATTATCATAAACGTCACGGCTTCTGAAGTAAACAACCGTTTTTGAATTGTCGGCAAGAGTGTCTAAGCTCTGCGGAACGATATAAAGGATCTTATCTCCCGGCTCAACACTTACGACTTTTCTCTCTGCACCCGAATATGTTGCGGCAGCTTTACCGGCTGTTTCTCCGCTCTCAGATACATAGTCAACAAGATCGTTTACGTGGAGTGCGTTACCGCATGAGAAAATTCCGGGTACCGTTGTCATAAGACTTGCGTCACAACGCGGACCCTTTGTTCTCGGGTCAAGCTTTACTCCGAGGTTTTCCGCAATCTCATTCTCCGGAATAAGTCCAACCGAAAGAATAAGAGCATCACATTCGATGATTTCCTCTGTACCCTTTATAGGTTTCATCTTATCATCAACCTGTGCAATCTCAACCGCTGTAAGTCTGTCCTCACCGAATACACGTGTAACGGTATGTGAAAGATGAAGCGGGATATCAAAGTCGTGGAGACACTGATGAATATTTCTTGTAAGACCTGACGGTGTGGGCTTAACCTCATAAACACCGAGAACCTTTGCGCCTTCAAGAGTCAGACGACGCGCCATGATAAGGCCGATATCACCCGATCCGAGAATAACGCACTTCTTTGTGGGAAGCTCACCGAGCAGGTTGGTAAAATGCTGTGCCGTACCTGCCGTAAATACGCCCGCAGGTCTCGTACCGTGTATGAAAACCTGCTTGCTTGTACGCTCACGGCAGCCTGTTGCAAGTATGAGTGACTTTGACATGATATCCGTAACGCCCTCACGGCTCACAACCGTAGTCTTGAATGTTCCGTTGTCAAGCTTCTTAACGTCCGTAACGAAAGTAAGGAGCATTGACTTTATGCCGAGTTCATGGAACTCGTCTATGAAGCGCTCGGCGTACTCGGGACCTGAAAGCTTTTCTTTGAAACGAACAAGTCCGAATCCGTCATGTATGCACTGCTTAAGTATTCCGCCGAGGCGTGCCTCTCGCTCGATAAGGATGACGTCCGCACCGTTTTTGTGAGCCGAAATGGCTGCCGCAAGACCTGCGGGGCCGCCACCTATAACCAAAACATCTGTCTTAATCATTTGCGGCACCTCCCTTTGTTTCGCCGTAAACAATTACGGACTCTGCAGAAGACTTTTTAACATCTGAAAGCTTAAGATTTTCATGCTCTGCGATAATCTTTGTTATGAGCGGCATACAGAAGCCACCCTGGCAACGACCCATTCCCGGACGGATACGCTTCTTTATAGCGTCAACCGTCGGCGGGCAAAGAGGACGGTTAAGAGCATCTATGATTTCACCCTTGGAGATCTCCTCACAACGGCAAATGATAACGCCGTAATCAGGATTTTCGGCTATCATCTTTGCACGCTCCTCAGGAGACATCTTATTGAGAACGGGAACGCCGTGTCTTACCGGATTGAAGTCCTTATTACGTGCAACCTTTCCCTCTCCGCCGAGCTTATCAACAACCATCTTTTCAATATCAAGAGCAAATGCGGGAGCCGCCGTAAGACCCGGTGACTGGATACCGCCGCAATGAAGCATATTCGGACACTTTCTTCCCCACTCGATAACGAAGTCCTCTTCAAAAGTCGGAGCACGTACACCTGTGAAGTAAGTGATGATATCCCTCTCGCTTGCAGCCGGAACCGTTCCCTTCTGTTTGTCATAAACAGTCTTTATACTCTCAGGCCTTGTCGATGTATCCTCTTTTTCAAAGCACTCAACAGCATCCGGTCCTGCCAATATGTTGTCATGTACCGTGTGGATAAGTCCGCCGCCCTTTGTATGGCTCTTTGTCTTTTCAAGCTTGATATGTTGAACGGAAGCGATAGTATTGATAATACCTGCGGACTTTCTGTCCTGAATTGAGTTTGTTCCGCGTCTCGGATGAATGGAGTAGAAACGGTCATGTGCCATCTCTGCAACATCATCTGCAAATACGCCTGCGGCATTTACAATAATCTTCGGATAAACCGTACCGCGGTTTGTATGAACTGCCGTTATGTTTCCGTTCTCATCCGTATCCATGGAGAGAACAGCAGTATTAAGGTAAGCATTTACACCGTTCTCAGCGGCATTTTCAGCATACGCAATTGTAAGACCGTAAGGACATACAACACCTGCCGAGCTGTTATAAACGGCAAAACGCATATTCTTATCAAATGTAGGCTGTGATGAAAGGAGCTTATTTCTTGTAATGAAATGTGTATCCCATACACCGTCATAATACTTTCTCCAAAGAGAAAGGAAAAATACCGGAATAAAGAGCCAGCTCTGTGTAAAGCAGGCATACTGTCCTATCCTCTTGAACGGTACGTCAAGATCCTCACATACCTTGTCAAACATATGGTTTCCGAGCAAAACATATTTTTGCTTGAGTGAGCCCTTTGAAAGGTCGAAGCCTACGTGAACCTCTCCGTCGTTTCTTCCCGATGCCTGAAGAGCAAAATCCGCTTCTTTTTCAACAAGCATTATGTCGAGATCCCACTTTGAAAGTTCACGAGCAATTGAACAACCCGAAATACCTCCGCCTATTACAAGAACATCAGGAGTTTTTCCCTCAAGCTCATTGTCCTTAAGCGAAGGTACTCTCATCTTCGGAAGCTCTGCGCCGGTAAATTCGATGTCATTTACGACATGAATCTTTGAGTTCTTGTGTGCTGCCGTTGCACACGCATCAAAAACATCTTCCCAACGGTCAAGACTTCCTGTAAGACGAATAATGTCGCCCTCAAGTGTTGCCTTTACTCTGCCACCATACTTTTTAGAAAGTTCGTTCTGAATTTTTTCAATATTCATTCTGATGACACCCTTTTCTTTAATCAGTCGGTCAAACGACCGACTTTCTGCGGCTATTATACAACTTTATTTCGACATTGTCAACTAGACTTATACACATAAAACTGATACAATATTCGTGCATATTAACAATAAGGGAGAAAATCACAAAATGGCTGCACCGAGAAAAGAAAATGTTAAAGACATAATCATGAATGCAACTGAAGAGCTTCTACAGGAAAATTCTCTTGCGGACATCTCACTGGCTTCCATTGCGAAAGCAGCCGGTATTTCAAAAGGCACTCTTTATTACCATTATAAAGTAAAAGAAGACATCCTTCTCGACATAACCGACAGGTATCTCGACGAGCAATGGAACGACCTTATAAAGTGGACCGAGGATAAGGGAAAGGATACATCGCTCCACAGACTTATAAAATATGTTATCGAAAGAAATATAAACATCTCCGGACCGCGTATTCACCTGCTTTACAATGCATGCATCGGAAATGAAGAGATTTCGGGAATGCTTTTGGAAAGATACAAAAAGTTCCAGAAAATTATTTCAAAGAAGATTGCGGAACGTATCGGAGATGAAAACGCGGATTATATCGCCTGGGCGTGCCTTCTTATTTCCGACGGTCTTATCGTACAGGAGGGCCTGAACAATAAAGAGCTGGATATCGATGAGTTTATAAGAAAAACCGACAGTTTCGTAAAAGGAATGCAAAAAACCGAGGCAAAATAATTAAAATAAAGTATAAAAAATCAATCGGATTGTTACACTATTAACAAAGTTTTTTATTCACGCTCAAATCCATTGACACGTACTGCTTTAAAATTATAATTGTATATTGAACACGGGGTGTGAAATTGCAAATAGTTTTATTGGAGGCAGTAAAATATCAAGAAGAGAAAATTCAGCAACACTTTACAGCTACGTAAAAAATTATATCATGAAGCTCATTGTTTCCGGCAATTATCCCGAGGGGTCGCAGCTGCCTACGGAGTACCGCCTGATGGAAGACCTGAATGTCGGAAGAGCAACCGTAAGAACAGCACTTTCACAGCTTGAGGACGAGGGTGTTATCTACAAGAAGCAGGGAATCGGAACCTTTGTGTGCAAACGCGAAAAAAATGCGGAGCTTATGCCCTTCCTCTCCATCTCACTCATAATGAACAAGCTGGATCTTAACTATACCGGTAAAGTCGTAGACGAATTCAACGAGACCGTTAAGGACGGTTTTTTATCAGAAATATGGGATGAAGGCACCGAACTTTGCGGAATAAAGCGAATCCGTTTTATCGAGGGCAAGCCGTTGGTCATCAACTCGAATTATATCCCCGAAAAGCTGTTCCGAAGAGCTGAGGTTTCACCTGTTGACAGAAAGTCCTTCACCGATTCTCTCATCAAGGAGCTCGGCGGAGACGTTTCTTCGATAAAGACAAACAGCATCATTCGCAAGCCCACGGAGTACGAGAGTGAAATCCTCCAAAAAGCAGATGATGAAAACATCATAGAGGTAACACAGTCCGTAAACCTAAACGGTTATGACTTCCCTGTTTGCTGCAGCAGACTTATCATACCGATGAGTGTCCTCAATTATCCATTCCTCGGATAAAGGTGATGTATTACAGAGTTTTCAAGCCCAAAGCACAGGGCTGAGTGTTCATAAGGCAGTTTTGCTTCAAAACAACATCTTTTTGCACAATAATTCGTTAAACCCCGCAGATATGCGTCAGCATTATCTGTGAGGTTTGCCTTTTCTTGTATCAAAAATATATTATTTTGAAGTGCGTTGCAGTTTCATAGCTATAAAAATTTTTTATGCCGAAGCCGGGAAACGAAGCAAGGCCGGCGCCTTGCGAGGTTTTTTGGCAAAAGCATAATGGATTTTTATGCGAGAAACCAATACTTCCTTATAAACACTCAGCCAAAACTTTGGGCTTGTTTTTTATCAATCATCGGCACTTTGTTCAAACGGATTTCTTCCGAGAGTTTTTCCTGCCTCATAAGGAAGCTGGAAAGTATAATCCTGGAACTGCGGCTCCGGTTCTGGCTCAGGCTCCGGTTCAGGGTCCTGTTCCTGTTCAGATTCAGGCTCCGACTTTGTCTTAGGTTCAAAATCATGCTCCGGCTCAGTACCAGTCTCAGGAATCGATTCAGACTCGGAAACTGATTCCGCACCGGTTATTGATTCCGTTTCAGAGGCCGTCTGCTGCCCGGAAATCGTTTCTGTTTCAGGAGTTACCTCCCGTTCGGGAATCGTCTCCGGCTCAGAAACTATATCCTGTTCGGAAATCGTCTCCGGTTCAGAAGCCTGCTCCGGCATCGAAGTTTTAGTCGGATTCGGCTCAATAGCCTCAACATACGCGTCCGAAAACGGTTCTGTCGGAAGGTCAAGTACCGGCTCATTTACAAATCCTGACATGGATGAATCGAAATTTAGATGTATCTGATCCTCCGACGGATTTTGTTCTGACTCGACAGGTACCTCAACCGTCGGTTGAATTGGTGCTTCAAGCGTTGGCTCTGACTCGGCAGGTGCTTCAACTATCGGCTCGGAATGTACATCTTCTTCGACTGTCTGCGTAAATTCTGCAGGCATTTCTGTCGGGATAGGTGTAAAGCCTGCGGTTTCAATATCATTGTCCACAGACGAATTTATTATCGGTGTAGATGCGTCAAGTTCAACAGGTGCTTCCGGTGTTGATTCCGGTTCTGCAGGCACCTCAACTGTCGGCTGGAACGGTACCTCAACTGTCGGCTCAGACTCTGCATTTTCTTCGATAGTCTGTGCAAATTCTGTAGGCGACTCTATTGTCGAAACAGTCTCGGCAGGAGCTTCAAGCGTCGGCTCAACTGTCGAAGCTGGAGCAAAGCCTGCATTTTCGATATCTTTATCCATAGACGGATTTATTATCGGTGTAGGTGCGCTGAACTCAATTGGAAGCTCTTCAGGAGCTTCGGTACCCGGAGTCAATATTCCCATTTGCTCAGGAACAAGAATATCAGGCTCATTGACAACAAATTCAACCTTTTCAACACTCGGATTCATTTCTACAAGAGGCTTTGTCTCTTCACGCGGTGCCGTAATTGGTCCGCTGGTTGACACCGGCTCATAATTTTCAGCCATCTTTTCAATGAAGTCATAATTAAGTCCGCCGTTTGCAGACGAGAAATCCAATCCCGTGAAGCTTTTTGTTGGTTTCTTATCCGAAAAATCTTCGTCCGAAGCCTCCCCGCTTCCGAAGTTGAAGGTATATGGCGTTGTATTTGAAAGCTTTTTATTTCTTATGATACTTACTATACCGAAGATAATAATCACAAGAAGAAGAATCGCGGAGACAATTATTACACCGAAAACAACCTTCATAAAGCCTTCGTTATCTTCTCTTACGTGACTTGCGGGAACAGCGCCTTCAACATTTACGGTATAAACGCTGCTTGTACCGTCCGGGTTTGTAAGCGTTATTGTCACGGTATAATTATTTGCCTTTAAGTCATCGGCTCCCTTTATTTCCACGTTGGACTGCTCCGGATAAACAGGTGTAACATCAAGAGTGTTCGTCCCCTTTGGAACAGTAACCGTATATGTATGAACATCCGGTAAAAATGCTTTGAGAAGTTCTTTTCCGTCAGATGTTTTTATGCTGAGTGACTGTATCTCACTACTTCCCGCAGACTCGGCAGAAGCCTGTGTCGGAGCAGGTGCCGTGGGCTTGGTGTTTGCGCTTTTATTTGTTGCAGGTTTTGTTGCCGCGGATTTTGTGGCAGGCTTTGCCTGGGCGGACTGTCCCGTAGCAGCCTGCTTTTTGGTCGATACAACGGTTTTGGTAGTCGTTACCTTTTTAGTAGTTGTGGTATTTTTCTTTGTTGTGGTCGTTGTCTTTTTAGTTGTCGTGGTTGTCCCGGAAACATCCGAGCCTGATACGTCGGAGCCCGAAACGTCTGAACCGGATACATCCGAGCCGGAAACATCTGAGCCCGAGACATCCGAGCCAGAGGGGTCGGTATCACCTTCAGCGGTAGCAACCGTCAGTGGTGTTACGGCAATTGCCAAAATGACAATCAAAGACATTATTACAGTTAAAATCCGGTTAGACTTCATTATAGGTTAACCCCTTCCGAAAAAATAAGGTAGCACACAGAGAGTGCTACCTTATATTATATGTTTTTTATTCTACAATAGCAAGTTTTTTAAACTGCAAACCTGTTTCCTCAGTCCGCAAGCAGCTCGAGTGCTTTCTGAAGCTGTGCGTCATCGGTATCCTTCATGATTCCTATCTGTGCCGTTTGCTCTGCAGTCATACTCACCTCGTGATCGGGCTTCAGTCCGACTCCGTTATAAGAATCACTCTTATAAGGAAGTATCTCAGCAACCGTGAGAACCACTGCGCTGCCGTCGGAGAACTGGTGAACCTCCTGCATGGAGCCGATACCCTTTGTGGTTGTTCCTATGAGCTCGGCTTTTCCGAAATCTCTGAGGTCACAAGCAAAAAGCTCTGCGGGACCGGAGGTATTTCCGTTTACGAGAACAAGCATGGGAAGAACGATACAGTCCGAGTCAGACGGGAATGTCTTAACCGTCTTACCTTTCTTGTCAACCGCAGTAGCCATGGCAGCTCTACCGTCAGACGCTACGGGCACGAGGATATCAAGCACCTTTGCGGCGTAATCAATACTTCCCTCCGAGCAATTTCTCACGTCAAGTATCAGAGACTTGCAGCCCTCCTTTGTAAGGCTGTTAACCGCGTCCTTAAACTGCGCTATCGTGTTTTCATAAAAAGCATTTATTGAGATGATTCCGATTGTACCGATGCTTCTCGAAGAAACTGTAGCTTCGCTATAGCCCATAACAAGGTTTTCGGTCTTTGTTGTCTTTCCTCTTACATACGTAACCTTTACACTGCTCATCTTTTCGCCGTAAAGTTTTGACATGAGCGATGTATAATTCGTCTTTGTAACGGCTTCATTTCCTATTTCCGTTATTTCATCTCCGGCTTTTATTCCGGCAGTCTCCGCAGGAGAGTTTTTTGCCACGGCCGTGATATACAGGTTCCCCGTGTCTTCATTGAAGGTACAGGTAATTCCCGTACCGGACATCTTGCCGAGAAGACGGTTATAGTAGGTGACATATTCTGACGGTGTAAGGTAGAACGATGCACTGTCTCCCAGTCCCTTTATATACCCGTCCGCAATTCCCGAGTTTATGCTTTCCGACTCGATATTTCCGAAAAAGTCTTCACGTACAAGGTCATCTATTTCCGCAAGGTTGTCATACATCGCCGTACGGCTTGTAAGATCGCTTATGAGGTTATTGTAAACGCTCATTGAAATCTTCATCGTGATTGCAATTGTTGCCGCCATAACTATAAAGAGTACAGCGAGCCCTGTTCCAAGTGGGATTTTTTTACTCATCGTCTGTCTCCTTTATGGCTTACTTACATAGTTGAGCGGATTTCTCGCCGTCTGGCTCTGAGAACCGCTGCCGACACGTATCTCAAAGTGAAGATGCCAGCCGGTCGAATATCCGGTACATCCCATATAGCCTATCGTCTGCCCCTGTGAAACGGTTTGACCCTGCGTAACGCTGACATGCGAAAGATGTGCATAGTAAGCACGCACGCCGTCGCCGTGGTCTATAACAACATAGTCGCCAAAGCCCCAGTTACAGCCGCAGCTATAATTTTTCCTGTAGTTATGACTGCAAATACTGCTTGCAATAAGAACCGTGCCGTCACCGGCCGCAATTATTTTTTTGTCGTTGCTTTCGGCTCCCGGCATGGTTATGTCAATTCCATAGTGGAAATCTCCGACACCTACACCGGGCCTTCTTCCGTAACCGGAGCTGATATATGAACTGGAATACGGAACCGGCCAGATAAGGTTTGCCGAACCGCTGCCCTGTGAAGCCTTACCGGCAAGCATCTGATCAATCTTATACGAGTATGCCGCCTGCTGTGCCTCAGCCTGCTGCTCGAGCTTTGCGAGTTGCGAATCCTGTTTGTTCAGGGTGCTGAGGTAGCTTTCAAGCTTTGAAAGCTTTTTGTCAACGGTTGACTTCAGCGCCTTTATCTCTTTCTGAGAAGCGACAACATCCGCCTTTGATGTTTCAATTTCCTTTTTGTTCTCGGTGAGGGTATCCTTCTGCTTCAAAAGAGATGTCTTTAAGTCCTCCATCTCCTTTATCTCGCTTTTAAGATCATCGACAATCTTGTTGTCGTGCTTACTCACCTGTGATACAAGCTCAAGCCTTGTGAGAAGGCTTTCAAAGCTGTTTGCTTCGAGGATAAGCTCAACGGAAGAGACATTTCCGGACATATACATGGCACGTATACGTTCCCCGAGAAGCTTCTGAGTTTCCTTTATCTTCTTTTCCTGCTCGGCAACCTTTTCCTCGGTTTCCTTTATAGATTTTTCTATACCGACAATCTGGTTGTCAAGGAGTTTTATCTGTTTATTGAGTGCGTTTATCTGGCTCTGATATACATCAACTTCCTCCTGAAGAGCGTCAACCTCTTTTTGAACCTGCATTGCGGAGGCGGATACATCGTCAATTTCCCCTTCAAGTTTCTGACGCTGCTCCCTCGCCTTTGCGGCGTCGTTTTTAAGAGCTTCTATTTCTTTTCTGAGCGCTATGATTTCGGGGTCGGTTTCCTCATACTTCTTTGCATACGCGGGAACAGAGGCGATTCCGACTACCGCAAAAACAAAAACCATGAAAAGAGAAATAATTGACTTCACTCTGCTATGTGTCTTATTCGTTGTCATCAGATACCACGCTCCCTTGTTCCTTAAGATAACGTCCCATTGAGAATATACTTCCGAATACGCCTGCGAATACGCCTATGAGAATAAACGCAAGAAGCATCGGCAATGCATATGATCCGAACGGAATTGACGTTGCTCCGAAAAGTGTAAATATCGTTCCGAGTGACTTAAGAGCAAGCTCGTAAAGGCCGAACACAAGAAGAAGTGAAACAAAACCGGAGATAATTCCGATAAGAATACCTTCTATGATGAATGGCCAGCGTATAAACCAGTTGGTGGCACCGACCGCCTTCATGATGCTTATCTCAAGTCTTCTGTTGTACATGGTAACTCTTACGGTATTTGCAATAATGAAAAGCGAAACCGCAAGAAGCATGATTATCATTCCGACGCTTATATATGTCACGCCGGAGCGAATCTGTCTCACCTGACCGGCAAGGTCGCTGTTTCCCCTTACGCTGAGTGTGTTTTCCACCGAGGTAAGCATGGTCATGACGTTGTCGTAATCATTCAGGTTTTCAAGCGTTACCTTGTAGGCGTCGGGCAGCGGATTTTCCTCAAGTCCGTCAAGCAGACTTGCCTCGTCACCCATGCTTTCAAGTTGAGATTTATATGCGTCCTCCTTTGAAACAAAGTCAACGGAAGCTACGCTCGGAATCATACGTATATCCTGACCGACCTTATTTACCTGTTCATCGGTTATTCCGTCATTCAGATATACCATGATTACGTTCTGGTCTTCAACATTTTCAAGCATTGAATTTATGTTTACGAAAAGCATAATCGCACAACCGATAAGCACCAGACAGGAAGAAAGAACCGCGATTGAGGCAATGGACATAAGCCTGTTTGACCATACGTTTCTTACGCCCTCTTTTGTGAGGTAATTTATGTTGAACGAAGCTTTTCGTCTTATCTTTTCTTCGGACATTATTTCTCATCCTCCTCTGCGTCCTCAAAATACTTTGAGTAATCAACACCGTCAATTGTAGTATAGGTGTTTTTTTTCGGCGGAGTTTCCGGAGCCGGACGTGCGGCTGAAAGAGGTGACCCCACCTTCGTCTCGGATGAGTTGTTTAAGGTTTCGGTTGAAACCGGTATCGTAAAAATCTCAGTCACAGGTGAACTCTGCGTCGGCTGTGATTCCGGTGCGGGCTTCACGGACTGCG
>ULPT01026170.1_pt1 | contig 13211 bp, 9 predicted proteins | sample 1953751 | NCBI WGS metagenome assembly ULPT01 (sample SAMEA4835636, study PRJEB28245) | human gut metagenome | biome: gut microbiome; material: fecal sample | place: Denmark | collected 2008
GATAGCTGCCACATTAGCCTTCAGCGCTATTCAGAATAATGATAAGATAGGTGTTATCTTTTTCTCGGACAGAATAGAAAAGTATATTCCTCCGAAGAAGGGAAGAAAACATATTCTTTATATCATTAGGGAAATGTTAGATTTCCATCCCGACAGCCAGCGCACTGATATCGGTGTAGCCTTGGAATATTTCACTCGTGTCATGAAGAGACATTGCACTGCGTTCCTAATTTCGGATTTCTATGATGAAAAAGATTATCAGCACAAACTGCAGATTGCCAATCAGAAACATGATGTAGTGGCCATCCAGGTTTATGATTTAAGGGCTAAGACATTACCGGATATCGGCTTGTTGAAGGTAAGGGATGCTGAGACTGGACATGAAATGTATATTGATACCAGTAGCAAGAAATTGAGGTTGGCTCATACTCGCAATTGGATGTATCGTGAAGAAAAACTTCGTGATACATTTGCCAAGAGTAAAGTGGACTGGACTTCCATTGCTACGAATGAAGATTTCTCTAAAGCGCTTCTCATGCTTTTCAAGCAGAGAGGATGAAATGATTACGATGACTGAAGTATATAAATACTTTGCGAATCATATAATATTGGATTAATGATTAAAGTTAAAAGTTTTATATTAGCAATCGCCTTGATTTGCAGTGCCTTTTCTGCTTCAGCACAAAGTGTTGAACAGAAGTTGGATTCTCTGCAACTTCTCATTGGTGAGCAGACTACTTTACATCTTACAGTGACTGCCAACCGTGGTCAGAAGATTGTAATGCCTTCTTTCAAACCTTCCCAACAGTTGATACCAGGCGTAGAGGTTGTTGGGCAGAGTGAAGAAAATACTTCTGAGATTGGTGGTAACCGCATTCAGGTGAGTCGCAACTATACGCTTACTTCTTTTGATGAGAATGTGTATGCGATTCCTGCGCTCAATGTAAAGGTAAACGGCAAGGACTTTCATGGTAATCCCTTAGCATTGAAAGTACTTACGGTTCCTGTAGATACAGTTCATCCTAACCAGTTCTATCCTCCTAAGGACGTTCAGGACAATCCTTTCCTTTGGAGTGAATGGAGTGGAATCTTTTGGTTGAGCGTATTGATGTTATTGCTCTGTGGTGCAATGTGTTATCTCTTGCAGAGATTAAAGCAGAATAAACCAATTCTCAAAAGTTTCCGTATTGTAAAACGAGTTCCTGCTCATGAAAAGGCTCTTAACGAAATCAACGCTATCAAGCATCAGCGCTCTGAGAATCAGGAGAATCTGAAAGAGTATTATACCCGTCTTACCAATACTTTGCGTGAATATATCAATGGTCGCTTCGGATTTAACGCTATGGAGATGACCAGTAGCGAAATTATCGAATGTCTCCAGTCTGCTGGTGATCAGAAGATGATTGATGAATTGAGACAACTCTTCAGAACTGCCGATCTGGTAAAGTTTGCCAAGTATGAGACGCTCATCAATGAAAATGATTCTAATCTCGTTAATGCCATCAACTTTATCGACCAGACAAAGACCGACGAAAAGCCTGTAGAGGAGAAAATTATTCCAACATTGAGTGAGAATGATAAGAAGTCTCAGAGTCAGCGTAAGGTCATCAAGTTGCTCTTATGGGCAGGCTCTTTGGCGATTGTTGCTATTTTGGTTTATATCGTCTATACAGTGGTTTCACTTGTTTAACAGTGGTTGTTGGACGATAGTTATTAATAAAACGAAAAAATGGAATTTGCAAGTAAAGGATACTTTCTGTTACTCCTGTTATTGATACCTTATATATTATGGTATTTCCTATACAGGAGAAAGAACGAGCCAACGATGCGTATGAGTGATACCAAGCAGTATCTTTATGCGCCTAAGAGCCTGCGTGTTCGTCTGATTCATCTTCCGATGTTTCTGCGCTGCGTCTCTTTTGTACTGATTGTTTGTGCAATGGCTCGTCCTCAAACCCATAATTCCTGGGACAACAAGACGGTGGAAGGTATAAATATCATGCTGGCGATGGACGTATCTACATCCATGCTTGCAGAAGACTTGAAACCTAACCGTATGGAAGCTGCCAAGGATGTTGCTCATGAATTCATATCAGGCCGTCCGAATGACAATATCGGTTTGACGATTTTTGCCGGTGAGGCTTTTACTCAGTGTCCGATGACCACAGACCATTCGAGTCTCTTACGCCTGTTGCAAGATACTCGTACGGATATAGCTGCCCGAGGTCTTATCCAGGATGGTACTGCTGTGGGTATGGGTCTGGCTAATGCCGTGAGTCGTCTGAAAGATTCGAAATCAAAGAGCAAGGTTGTCATTCTTCTGACTGATGGTAGTAATAATATGGGTGATATTTCTCCTATGACAGCTGCTGAAATTGCCAGAAGTTTGGGTATCAGAGTTTATACCATTGGTGTCGGTACTAATAAGGTTGCTCCATATCCAGTACCTGTAGCAGGTGGAGTTCAATACGTGAATATTCCTGTGGAAATAGACACAAAGACTTTGAAGGATATTGCCCAGACTACCGATGGTAATTTCTATCGAGCTACCAATAACAAGGAGTTGAAGCAAATCTATCAGGATATTGATAAACTGGAGAAAACGAAGATGAACGTCAAGCATTTCGCCAAGAGATATGAGGCTTATCAGCCTTTCATTATTGCAGCGTTCTTGATCTTGCTCATGGAAATTCTTCTTAGAATCACCTGGTTGAGAAAAATTCCTTAAATAAAAGATGTCGAACTTCCATTTTTATACATGAAGTCGATTCTTGTAGATTTAAAAAGATTAGATAATGTTACGTTTTGAAGATCCTATATTCCTCTGGTTGCTATGCATCCTTCCGGTTTTGATTTTAATCAGACTGATAGGATGGAGGAGGAGACATGCAAAGTTGAAGAAGCTGGGTGATCCTGAGCTTCTCAAACAATTGATGCCTGGTATTTCTAAATACCGTCCTACCGTGAAATTCTGTCTGCTGTTGTCAGCATTGGCACTCCTGATTGTCATGTTGGCTCGTCCGCAGATGGGTAGCAAGATTTCGCATGATAAGCGACAGGGTATTGAAACTATCATTTGTTTGGATATCTCCAACTCTATGTTGGCAGAGGATGTTGTTCCTTCCCGTCTTGATAAGAGTAAGATGCTGGTAGAAAATCTGGTTGATAATTTTACCAATGACAAGATTGGACTGATTGTTTTTGCAGGCGATGCGTTTGTGCAGTTGCCTATTACCAGCGATTACGTTTCTGCCAAGATGTTCTTGCAGAATATCACCCCTGGTCTGATTCAGACGCAAGGCACCAATATAGCTGATGCCATTGATTTGGCTTCTAAAAGTTTTACCCAACAGAACAATGTTGGACGTGCTATCGTTGTGATTACTGATGGTGAAAACCATGAACCAGGTGCAACGGATGCTGCAGCCGCTGCCAAGAAAAAAGGTATTAATGTATTTATCCTTGGTATTGGTAATACGACAGGTGCGCCTATCCCTATGGGTGATGGCGGTTATCTGAAAGATCATTCCGGTAATACGGTTATGACTGCCCTGAATGAAAACATGTGCAAGGAATTGGCTCAGGCTGGTAGCGGACAGTATATTCATGTTGATAATACCAGCGATGCAGAGAAAACGCTGAATGATGACCTGACAAAATTGCAAAAGGGAGATACTTCTTCTGTGATATACAGTGAGTATGACGAACAGTTTCAGGCTGTTGGTATTTTAGTGATATTACTCTTAATCATAGAAATCTGTATTTTGGAAGTGAAAAATCCTCTGTTGAGAAATGTCATGTTCTTTGGAAAGGCCTTTTCTATGGGAAAGGCTGCCAAATCATCGCAATTTGGTAAAACCAGTATCCTGCTTCTTCTCTTGATTGTGAATAGCGGACTTGCATTTGCGCAGAATGACAGAACCTTCATTCGACAGGGTAATAAGTTATACCGATCTCAGAAATGGGCTCAGGCAGAAACCCAATATCGGAAAGCTATATCTAAAAATGCTAAGAATACTCAGGCTTTGTATAATTTAGGTTGTGCTTTGATGATGCAGCAGAAGGATTCCATGGCGATGGTACAGTACCAGCATGCAGCACAGGAAGAAACCAATGTGCTGAGACGTTCCAAGAGTTATCACAACATGGGTGTTATCATGCAAAACCATCGTGAATATGCCAAGGCTATTGAATGTTATAAAATGGCTCTGAGATGTAATCCTCAGGATAATGAAACAAGATATAATCTGGCTTTGTGTAAGAAACTTCTGAAGAATCAGCCTCAAAAGAATAATAAAGATAATAAGAATAATAAGAACAAGAACAACAAAAATAAAAACAAAGACCAAAATAATAAGGACAAGAATAACGAACAAGATAAAAACAATAAGAAAAATAACGACAAGGATAAGAATAAACAGAACCAGAACGAAGAGCGTAATCAGGACAAGATGAGCAAAGACAACGCTGAGCAACTTCTGAATGCAGCTATTCAACAAGAGAAGGCAACAAAACAGAAAATGCAGAAAGCATTGTCACAGCCTAAGAGCCGCTCTTATGAGAAAAACTGGTAATAGGAATCTTATCACAGACTCTTTTTTTCAAAAAGTAAAATTATGATGTGTATAATGAAACATATTGGACGTTATGCGATATTGGTGGTGATTGCTATTTGCTGTGCTCTGAGTTCCAGAGCTCAGCATATTGTTGTATCTGCTCCATCTCATGTGTCGGCGGGTGAGAACTTCCGTCTGGCTTACACTATTAATACGCGTGATGTGGAGGAATTCCGCATGGGCGGAGTACCAGAAGGATTGGAAGTGATTGCCGGTCCTTATACTTCCCAGCAGTCCAGCTATCAGATGATTAACGGACATACCAGTTCTTCTTCTTCCGTTACTATTACTTATACTTTGTATGCTGCAAAGAATGGTTCTTATACGATAGGATCTTCTCATGCTGTAGTAAATGGTAAGAGAATTGCTTCTCGTGCTGTTAAGGTGAGTGTTTCTGGTCATGCCAGAAATTCCAATGGTGCTCCGAATATGCACGGAAGTTCCAATATGGATGATGAACCTCGTATGCGACAGGCTGGTTCTTCTATTTCTGGTAGAGATCTTTTCATCAAGGTTTCTGCCAATAAAAAAACGGTTCATGAACAGGAACCTGTCTTGTTGACCTATAAGGTATATACACAGGTTGATTTGTCTCAGTTGGAAGGTAAAATGCCAGATCTGAAGGGTTTCCATACTCAGGAGGTTGCTTTGCCTCAGCAGAAGGCTTTTCATAGTGAAATGGTCAATGGTCGTCAATATAAGTGTGTGACCTGGAGCCAGTATGTCATGTATCCGCAGATGACTGGTAAACTTGAAATTCCGTCTATTACTTTCAAGGGTCTTGTCGTTCAGCAGAATCGTAATGTGGATCCGATGGAAGCCTTCTTTAATGGTGGTTCCGGTTACGTTGAGGTACACAAGGATATCAAGGCACCAGGTATGACTATCAATGTTTTGCCTTTGCCATCTCGTCCAGCTAATTTCTCAGGAGGTGTGGGTAAGTTTAATATTTCTGCAAGTATAGACAAGAAAGAAGTAAAAGCAGGTGATCCTGTTACCATCCGTGTGGTTGTGGGTGGAGTAGGAAATCTCAAGCTTCTCAAACAACCTGTCGTTACTTTGCCGAAAGATTTTGATAAATATGATGCTAAGATAACCGACAAGACTCGCCTGACCTCCAATGGTGTAGAAGGTAATATGGTATATGATTTCTTGGTTGTACCTCGTAATCAGGGTTCTTATAAGATTCCGCCTGTAGAATTTACATATTACGATACATCTTCTAATTCATATAAGACCATCAAGACTCAGGCCTTTGATCTGACTGTGTCTAAAGGCGATGGTTCTACAGGAGGTTCACAGGACTTCTCTGATCAGGCAAAGGATATTCGTGCTTTGAAATTAGGAAAGAGCAAGTTGCATGATTTGGATGATATGTTCTATGGCAGTTTTGGATATTGGACCAGTCTGCTCGTTCCGCTTATCACCTTTATTGTTTTGCTTGTTGTCTTCCGCAAACGAGCTTTGGAAAATGCAGACATCGTGAAGGTTCGTTCCAATAAGGCTAATAAGATTGCAACGAAGCGTCTGAAAAAGGCTCAGCAGTTAATGTCTCATGGTAAACAGAGTGAATTCTATGATGAAGTTTTGCGAGCTTTGTGGGGTTATGTAAGCTATAAGCTGAATATTCCTGTAGAGAAACTCTCTCGTGAGAATATCACGGAAAATTTAGAGATGCATTCTGTCAACATCTCAACGATTGATAAATTTACCCAGGCATTGGATGAGTGCGAGTTCGAGCGATATGCACCAGGTGATGCTGCTGGTAATATGAACAAGACTTTCAATTCTGCTATGACAGGAATTATGGAAATAGAAAACGCAATCAATGCTATGCGCAAGGAGCACAAGAACCGTGCAAAAGAGGACAGACAGTCCTATTCTTTCATATGGATTCTTGCATTCTTTCTCCTTACATCTGTATCTGCTTCTGCAATAACCAAGCAGAATGCAGATGCTGAGTATCAGAAGGGGAATTATCAGCAAGCTATCAAGGATTATGAGGATCTCCTGAAAAATGGTGTTTCTTCTGATATCTATTATAATTTGGGTAATGCCTACTATCGTACGGATAATATCACAAAGTCGGTATTGGCTTTCGAGCGTGCTCATCTCCTGTCTCCTGGAGATGAAGATGTTAATTTCAATCTTCAGTTTGTTCGTGGCAAGACGATTGATAAGATTACACCCGTAAGCGAGATGTTTTTCGTGACATGGTATAAGGCTTTGGTAAATTATACCAGTGTCGATTGCTGGGCAAAGACTGGTATCATAGCGATTATCATAGCTTTGGTTTTGGCATTGGTCTATCTGTTTGCACCGCAAATCTATTTGCGCAAGATGGGCTTTTTCGGTGGTATATTCTTTTTGGTTATCTTTCTGTTCTGTAATGTCTTTGCATATCAGCAGAAGGAAGTTCTCTTAAACCGCACCGGTGCCATTGTGGTGGCGCCAACTGTGAATGTGAAGAATACGCCTGCTAAGTCCAGTACAGACCAATTTGTGATTCATGAGGGTACCAGAGTAGATATTACAGACAAGTCTATGGATGACTGGCGAGGTGTTCGCCTGGCTGACGGGCGAACAGGTTGGGTAGAGACCAAACAAATAGAGGGAATATAATATGGGAGCATCTCTTTTATTAAATGCGGATTTGGCGTTGCTTCACTTCTTTAATGGAAGTGGTAATATGCTGTTGGACCAGATAGTCTGGCTACTTTCTTCTGGATTGACCTGGGTTCCTCTTTATCTGGCTTTGTTTTATATTGTTATGAGAAACAATGAAACAATGCCTCAGATAGGATTGGTAGTTCTGATGGCTATTCTATGTGTCTTCTTTTCCGACGGATTGGTAGATGGTATTATCAAGCCATTGGTTGCCCGTTGGAGACCAAGTAATGATCCTGTTATCAAATATACCATAGAGGTAGTCAACAATATGCGTCTGAAAGATTTCGGCTTCTGTTCTGCCCATGCAGCGAACACCATGTCATTAGCTGTATTTTTCTCTCTCTTGATACGTAGTCGTCTGATGACTTTCACATTGGTTTTCTGGTCATTGTTGAATTGTTGGACTCGCCTTTATTTAGGCGTACATTATCCTTCAGACATTCTCTGTGGACTGGTATTGGGAGTTGTAGTTGGAGTATTGGTTTACCTGCTGTATTATCGTTTGTACTATAAGATTTCTCCGAAGATTAAGTACATTTCCAATCAATATACAAGTACGGGCTATGCGCATGATGATTTGGATTATGTGATGGGTGTTATTATGTTCATCCTCGTCTATGTGCTTTTGCGTGCTTGTATCATGATGAGTGGATTTTAATGTGATGTGAGAAATGGTGATTGTTATATAAAGAATAAATTGAAAATGGATACAAAACATATAAAAATTAGTGATTACAATTATAGTTTGCCAGATGAGCGAATCGCCAAGTTTCCTATTGCTCAAAGAGACCATTCTAAACTGTTGGTCTATAAGCATGGAGAGGTAAGTGATGATGTCTTTTATCATCTTCCGGATTATCTTCCTAAGGGAGCTTTGATGATATTTAATAATACCAAGGTGATTCAGGCACGTATGCACTTCAGAAAGGAAACTGGTGCTTTGATTGAAGTCTTCCTAATGGAACCTGCTGCTCCTACCGATTATGAACTGATGTTCCAGACTGCTGGTCATTGTTCTTGGTTGTGTATGGTTGGTAATCTGAAGAAATGGAAAGAGGGTAGCCTGAAACGCGATTTTGAAATCAAAGGTCATTCGCTCACTCTTTCTGCAACGATGCGAAGAGGAGAGGCTGGTGCTGACGGCAAGGCTGCTTCTTTAGCTGTAGGTGGTGGAACTAATTATTGGATAGACTTTGATTGGGATAATGAAAATATCTCTTTTGCTGAGATTCTCGAGGCAGTCGGTGAATTGCCGATTCCTCCTTATCTGAATCGCGAAACTCAGGAGAGTGACAAGACTACCTATCAGACGGTTTATTCTAAAATCAAGGGTAGTGTAGCTGCTCCTACGGCTGGTCTTCATTTTACAGATGCAGTCTTGGCAGATCTGGATGCCCATGGTATAGACAGAGAAGAGGTGACTCTTCATGTTGGTGCTGGTACATTCAAACCGGTCAAGAGTTTGGAGATCGAGGGGCATCAGATGCATACGGAGTATATCGTTGTTCATCGTCGTAGCTTGGAAAAACTGCTTCACCATGATTGTCAGGTGATAGCTGTGGGTACTACCAGTGTTCGTACGATTGAAAGTCTTTATTATATGGGTGTTCATCTGTTGAAACATCCAGAGGCCAATGAAGAGGATTTGCATGTGAATCAGTGGGATCCTTATGATGATGGTCGTGATGGTGGTCTTGTAGATGATATTACTCCGATGCAGGCTATTCAGGCTATCGTAGATTATTTGGATAAGAATGGATTGGAAGCCCTCCATTCCAGTACTCAGATTATCATAGCTCCAGGATATACCTATAAGATAGTGAAGATGCTGGTTACTAATTTCCATCAGCCACAGAGTACTCTCATGTTGTTGGTCAGCGCCTTCCTGCATGGTGATTGGCATCAAGTATATGATTATGCTTTAAGTCACGATTTCCGCTTCTTGAGTTACGGAGATTCTTCTTTGCTGATTCCATAAGGGGTAGTCAAGTATTCAAAGACTCAGTTAAGTAATAAATAATAAAAGGTGAATGAGAATTATTCTCATTCACCTTTTATTATTTATAGGATTCGATAGGATAGAATCTCTATTTTATTTATCATAGAAATCTATGATATTAAATCTATGCATGATTGGAATCTACTTTTTAGTAGCTTCTTGCGATGATGACACGAGCCACAGCAGGCTTGCCGCTTACCATATCCACACCAGGTGTCTGCTCATAAGCGAAAGGCACGCAGCGGATAGTAGCCTGTGTTTCCTCCTTGATCTTTGCCTCGGTCTCGGCTGTACCATCCCAGTGGCAGAGGAAGAAACCACCATTCTTCACGCGCTCCTTGAACTCCTCGTAGTTGTCGCACTCATAAACGTGAGCATCACGATAAGCACGAGCCTTTTCGAAGATGTTCTTCTGAATGTCTTCCAGCATATCCTTTACGCGCTCTACGATACCGTCGAAGCTTACATTCTCCTTCTCGAGTGTATCACGGCGCATAATCTCGATGGTGTTGTTCTCCAAGTCTCGACCACCCATAGCGAGACGCACAGGAACACCCTTCAACTCGTAGTCAGCAAACTTGAATCCTGGACGCTTAGCAGTATTGTCATCATATTTCACTGAGATGCCCAGCTCGCGGAGTTGGTCGATAACAGGCTGCAACTTAGCTGTAATCTGAGCCAACTGCTCCTCGCCCTTGTTGATAGGGATGATAACCACCTGGATAGGAGCTAACTTTGGAGGCAATACCAAACCATTATCGTCGCTATGAACCATGATGAGGGCACCCATCAGTCGGGTAGAAACACCCCAAGAAGTAGCCCATACATACTCAGGCTTATTTTCCTTGTTCAAATAAGTAACATCGAAGCTCTTGGCGAAGTTCTGACCCAAGAAGTGGGAAGTACCGCTCTGGAGAGCCTTGCCATCCTGCATCATAGCCTCAATGGTATATGTGTTCAAAGCACCAGCGAAACGCTCAGTCTCAGACTTTACACCCTGTAAAACTGGAACACCCATGTAGTTTTCTGCAAACTCAGCATAAACCTTCAGCATCTCCTGAGCCTTTGCCTCTGCCTCTTCCTTAGTAGCATGAGCGGTATGACCCTCCTGCCAAAGGAACTCCGATGTACGGAGGAAAGGACGAGTACGCATCTCCCAACGCATCACGTTACACCACTGGTTGCAGAGGATAGGGAGGTCGCGCCAAGAATGAATCCAGTTCTTGTATGTGTTCCAGATAATAGTCTCTGATGTAGGGCGGATAATCAATTCCTCATCGAGCTTTGCATTCGGATCTACCTCTACCTCAGTACCATCCTCAGTAGAACGGAGGCGATAGTGAGTAACTACGGCACACTCCTTGGCAAAACCTGCTACGTGCTCAGCCTCACGAGAGAAGAAACTCTTCGGAATGAGGAGAGGGAAGTATGCATTCTGTACACCTGTCTGCTTAAACATCTTGTCGAGCTGCTGCTGCATCTTCTCCCAGATAGCGTAACCGTATGGTTTGATAATCATACAACCACGTACAGGTGACAACTCAGCGAGGTCAGCTTTTACTACCAAGTCATTATACCACTGACTGTAATTGTCAGCACGCTTGGTCAAATTCTTAAGTTCCTTAGCCATTTTTGTTATTCTAAATTTTAATATTCCAAATATATTATAATATAGGTATCGTCAGATATCTGCGCTCCGTTCTTAGGAGTCAAATATCTTCAGAAAAAGTGCACAATAGGGATTTTCCAACCCAAAATAGGTGTTTCCCTTTGCCCTTTTCATCAAATACCATTAAATTTGCATGCAAAAATACAAAAAAATATTAGAAAAAGCTCCATAATGGAGAAAAAAGAGTTATCTTTGCAATTAAATAACAAAAATATAGGAGATTTTGAATATGAATAAGATGAAATTTTCGGTTGCAGCACTTTCTATGCTGTTGGTTTTGGGTAGTTGTCAGACTAAGACTGGTACAGGTGCAGCAGTAGGTTCTGGTGCAGGTGCAGCCCTCGGTGCTATCGTAGGTGGTTTGTTGAACAATAGTCATCGTGGTACAGGTGCCCTCGTTGGTGCAGCTATTGGTGCAGCAGTTGGCGGTGGTGCTGGTACTTTGATTGGTAAGCACATGGATAAGGTGGCTGAGCAGGCTAAGGCTGTTGAGAATGCCAAGGTAGAGCAGGTTACTGATGCCAATGGTTTGGCTGCTGTCAAGGTAACTTTCGATTCAGGTATCCTTTTCCCTACTAATGGTTCTACATTGAGCAGCGCTGCTAAGAATGACTTGGCTAAGTTTGCTGGTGTATTGAAGAGTAATACTGATTGTGAGGTTGCTATTCAGGGTTATACCGATGCAACTGGTAATGATGGTATCAACTTGCCTTTGAGTCAGAAGCGTGCTGATGCTGTTTATAGCTATCTTTCTTCTTGTGGTGTAACACGTAATCAGGTAAAGACTGTTGAGGGATTGGGCTCTTCTAACCCAGTTGTCAATACAACTGCAGCTTGTGCTCAGAACCGTCGTGTAGAGGTTTACCTCTATGCTTCTCAGGCTATGGTTAATGCCGCTAATAACGGAACATTGAAATAATGATACTTAAAAGAATTAGAAATATTCTAAGATGGGTGGTGGTGCTGTTTTTCAGTACCACCATTCTTGCTGTTGTAGTATATCGTTTCTTACCGGTTTATTTTACCCCTCTGATGTTTATTAGATGTTTTCAGCAAGTCGCTGATGGTGAAAGCATTACGTTGCATCATCATTGGGTAAGTATGGACAAAATCTCTCCTCATATGCCTGTTGCTGTAATGGCCAGCGAGGATGGTCGTTTTCTGAAGCATCATGGTTTTGATTTTAATGCCATCGAGAATGCTGCCAAGAATAATGCCCGTGGAGGTAAGGTGCATGGAGCCTCAACCATCAGTCAGCAGACTGCCAAGAATGTTTTTCTCTGGCCTGGTCGCTCATGGACCCGTAAGGGATTTGAGGTGTATTTTACTTTCCTGATAGAAATGATGTGGAGTAAGCAACGTATCATGGAGGTTTATCTCAACAGTATAGAAATGGGCAATGGTATCTATGGCGTTGATGCTGTGGCAGAATACCATTTTAATAAAAAGGCTTCTGATCTTTTCAGAAGTGAATGTGCATTGATAGCGGCAACGCTTCCTAATCCAAGAAAATTTGATTCCCAGAATCCGAGCGCTTATATGAAGAAGCGCCAGCGCCAGATAGAGCATGAAATGCGTTTCGTGCCTTCTTTCCCAAAAGAAGGTGAGGATTTTGACCCTTCTACTGCTGTGGGTGGTTATAAGGGTAAATAGTTATAATATTTGAAGTTTATGGATTTATTGAACGACTTGAATGAGGCGCAGCGTCAGGCTGTGGAATATATAGACGGTCCTTCGCTGGTGATTGCCGGTGCAGGATCTGGTAAAACACGTGTTCTTACTTACAAGATTGCTTATCTGTTGGAAATGGGATTGAAACCTTGGAACATCATGGCTTTAACCTTTACCAACAAGGCTGCTCGTGAGATGAGGGAACGTATTGATAGACTGATGGGAGGCGATTTGGCTGCCCATCTGTATATGGGTACATTCCACAGTATCTTTTCACGTATTTTGCGCGCAGAAGCGTCTCATCTTGGCTTCAATAATAATTTCACTATTTATGACGAGACCGATTCTCGCTCCTTGCTCAAGGCTATTGTCAAAGAGATGGGGTTGGATGATAAGATTTACAAGCCAGCTGCCGTACATCATAAGATTTCGATGGCAAAAAACCAGTTGATGGGACCGAATGAATATACTGCCAATGGTGAACTCCTCCAGCGTGATTTGCGTGAGAAAATGCCTGAGGTGGGGAAGATTTTTGCTGCTTATGTTCAGCGTTGTAAGCAGGCTAACGCAATGGACTTTGATGATT
>ULPT01007578.1_pt1 | contig 13179 bp, 9 predicted proteins | sample 1953751 | NCBI WGS metagenome assembly ULPT01 (sample SAMEA4835636, study PRJEB28245) | human gut metagenome | biome: gut microbiome; material: fecal sample | place: Denmark | collected 2008
ATCATGGGAGTGACGCCACTCGACTTCCTGCGTGAGGCGCGTATGAAACGTGCGTGCCATTTGCTCTCGTCAACCGATGTCCCGATAAGCGACGTGGCATATTCTTGCGGATACTCCGACCCTAAATATTTCAGCAGAAGCTTCAAGGCATCAAAGGGAAAGAGTCCGAAGGAATGGAGAAACGGAGATGCAGAAGGGTAAAACTTCCCTAAAATTGTTTCTTTTGCTCAATTTAGGATGCAATGTAAATAATAATTCCTATCTTTGTGTTGTGCGATGATGCGCACCATCAATACACATATTATATATTACGGACATAAACACACTATGATTATGAAGGGAAGCGGATTATTTGCGGTAGTACTTAGTGCGGCACTGTTGGTGTCGGGTTGCGGTTCGATTAGCGACGGCGGTGCTTCGGGAGGATTTCTCGGAGCAGAGTTGGGAAGCATTCTCGGTTCCGCCATCGGCGGCATAAGCGGTGGACCAAGAGGCAGCGATGTCGGTACGATAGTTGGCATGGCCGGCGGTGCCGTGATAGGTGCCGTGGTGGGTGACGCTGCCGACAAGGCACAGCAGAGAAAGGCAGAACGCTACGACGGCAATTACCGTGGAGACGACAGAAACGGAAATTACAGGGGAGACGACAGAAACGGCAATTCCTCGTATGACAGCCGGTCTTATGACAATACGGGTGATAACGCCACAAGCGATTTCGACCCTGAGAATGGCGGTGACGACGTGATACAGTTTGATACTCCTGTCGGTAATACATCCGTTGAAGAACCGGATGTAGTCAGCAAGCTCCAGTCAGATCCGGCTCCAGTCAGTGCTTCGCCCCTGGAGCTCCGCAGCGTGAGATTCGTGGGCAAGGGCAACGGTCTTGAGCTGCATAGCGGTGAATTGGCAAAAGTGGTGGTGGAGGTATACAACAATACTCCGGAATATATGTATAATGTGAAACCCATGGTGATGGAGACTTCCGGCAACAAGCATGTCTTCGTTTCGGCTCCAATCATAGTGGAAAAAATCGCTCCCGGCAAGGGAATACGCTATACGGCGATGGTGAAGGCAGACAAGAAACTGAAAGACGGCAAGGTGCATTTCACAGTCTGCGCCCAAGAGTCGGCACAACTCCGCAAATCAGAAATCAGAGAGTTTGACGTCACTACAATAAGGTGAAAAAGCTCAGAAAACGAGTTTTTCGGTGCTATATCAGCAGATATTTAACAAATAGTAAGAACTAAAATAAAATTTTCTCGATTTTTCTTGCAGCGTATTTTGAAAATGCCTACATTTGCGATGTGATAATAAACACTTTGATAAAACACATAATTAACATAATCTTTTAAATAAAAACACATTACTATGGAAGTGGAGAAAATTATGCAACAGCTGGAGCAGAAGCATCCAGGCGAGTTGGAGTATCTACAGGCAGTTAAGGAAGTACTTATTTCCATCCAGGACGTTTACAACCGGCATCCTGAGTTCGAGAAAGCTAAGATTATCGAGCGTATCGTGGAGCCAGAGCGTATCATCACGTTCCGTGTGCCATGGGTTGACGACAACGGTGAGATCCATGTAAACCTCGGTTACCGCGTGCAGTTCAACAGCGCTATCGGTCCGTACAAGGGTGGTATCCGCTTCCATCCGTCAGTAAACCTTTCAATCCTGAAGTTCTTGGGCTTCGAGCAGACATTCAAGAATGCACTTACTACTCTGCCAATGGGCGGTGGTAAGGGAGGTTCAGACTTCTCTATCCGTGGAAGAAGCGATGCAGAGGTTATGCGTTTCTGCCAGGCTTTCATGACAGAGCTTTATCGTCACATCGGTCCTAACGAGGACGTTCCTGCAGGTGATATCGGCGTTGGTGGCCGTGAGATCGGTTACATGTTCGGTATGTACAAGAAGCTCACACACCAGTGGAACGGTGTATTGACAGGTAAGGGACTTGAGTACGGTGGTTCTAAGATTCGTCCTGAGGCTACTGGTTTCGGCGCTATCTACTACGTACACCACATGCTCGAGACTCACAATATCGACATCAAGGGCAAGACAGTTGCTGTCAGCGGTTTCGGTAACGTGGCATGGGGTGCTGTTACAAAGGCTACCCAGCTCGGCGCTAAGGTTGTTACAATCTCTGGTCCAGACGGTTATATCTACGACCCAACAGGTATCAGCGGTGAGAAGATCGACTACATGCTCGAGCTCCGCTCAAGCGGTAACGACGTTTGTGCACCATACGCTGAGAAATATCCAGAAGCTAAGTTCGTTGCTGGCAAGAAGCCATGGGAGGTTAAGGTTGACATCGCTCTGCCTTGCGCTACCCAGAACGAGCTCGGTGCTGCTGACGCAGACATGCTCCTCGCCAACAAGACATTGTGCGTAGCTGAGGTTTCTAACATGGGATGTACAGCTGAGGCTGTTGACAAGTTCATCGAGGCTAAGCAGCTCTTCGCTCCTGGCAAGGCTGTTAACGCTGGTGGTGTTGCTACTTCTGGTCTTGAGATGACTCAGAACGCTATCCACCTCGGATGGACAGAGGCTGAGGTAGACGAGCGTCTGCATCAGATCATGAGCGACATCTATGAGCAGTGCGTTAAGTACGGTACTGAGGCTGACGGCTACATCAACTACGTGAAGGGTGCTAACATCGCCGGCTTCATGAAGGTAGCTCACGCTATGATGGCTCAGGGTATAGTATAATTCTTTTTGATGAGAAAATACTTCATAATACTGATTTTATTGATTACATTTGGATGTCGTCTCTCTCTCCTCGCTCAGGAGAGAGGGGTGGCATCCTATTATTCTAACCGTATGCATGGCAGACGAATGAGCAATGGGGAGAAATACCATCGCGACAGTATGACGTGTGCCCATGCAAAGTTCGCTCTTGGCACTTTGCTAAGGGTGACAAACGTGAAAAACGGCAAGAGTGTTGTCGTGAGGGTTACCGACCGCTGTGCGCGCCATGCACGCAGGATCATCGACCTTTCGATGGCGGCGGCAAAACAGTTGGGCTTGGTGACGGCAGGAGTGGGAACGGTCTTGGTGGAGCGTTTCCATCGCAAAAATGAAATTCCGTATCGTGGTGACGATGATGTGGAACTTCCGGAATTTGACTTGGAGGTGACAAAACCAGCTGACGGCTATGTGCCGGCATGGCAGCAGAAGAATGTGAAGAAGTAGGGCGGCTGTTGTATTTGTCCTGGTGCAGAAGTATGGTCTCTTTTGTTTTTGTCAGCGGCTTGGAGTTTCTTTGTATTCCAGGTATTTCTTGGCATTTGGTTTTTCATGTGCTTTAGATCGGTTCATAAAAAAAAGTCCAGTATGATCTCTCACGCTGAACTTCCACTAAAGCTATTTACCTTATGTCGCTAATTACATAAGTTTTGAAGCGCCGATATCACATCGTTCTTTAGATTGTTGTCCTGCGAAAAAACAGGCAATCCAGCTTTATGAATGTCTTTTAAACCTCTCCAGGTTTTAAATAAATATGTAAGTCAATAAATTAATTAATGTTATGAAAAGTCTTTATTATTATCTTTTTGTCTCAGACAATCCGCTTGCCGCCGATGCCTGTTTGTTTCGCCGCTGCATTGTTTCCTGACACGGCATAACATTCCCGACAATTATTTCGTGCTTCTGTCAGCCTTGTTTCTCAGGCATGACATACGCAGTCAATGTCATCATATAGGATAATCCCTCTGTCGCAAGATAAACAATCATCCCGGCATTTTTAAGTTTTGAGAATTAGGCTGTTGAATAACGCCTTTGTCGTTCCTCGTGTTGGCGCATGTTGCAACCAACTTACTTCATGCTTTAGATTTTGGGCATCAGGCTTTAATGATGCCTGTGCTCGTTGTGGTAAGAATTATCCATATACTTTCAGTGCAAATATACGTATTATACTCTTAATGGCGTAACTTTTCTTCTTCTATTCCTTTTCTTTTCACCTTTTTTAAAGGTTGGGTGTCGAATATCCCCTTTTGCTTTACAAAAATGCCCCTTTTAATGTTGTTCTGCCACTTTGTGGCAAACTTGCTTGTCGGCAAACCGAACCTGTGGTCCAAGGTTTAATATGTTGTCTTTCATTTCAAATTGTTGACATATTGCTTGCGATTTTATATATCCTTAATTTGTGTGTTAGCGAGAAAATGGATATATTTGCATTAAGAACCGATTTCATCAGCATTGCTGACACATAACGGAAGCTGTGCAAAGATGTGAATTGCAGGCAATACAAACAAATAACACTCCAACCTATGAACGAACAAGCGCCCCAGCAATGGAATAAGTTTTATCTTAAGGATGTGTCATTCAAGAACCTGATGACGCATCGTATTTTCAATGTCCTCATTATCGCAAACCCATACGATGCCTTCATGCTCGAAGACGACGGGCGAGTGGATGAAAAGATTTTCAATGAGTATACAGAGCTCGGCCTTCGCTATCCGCCCACCTTCACTCAGGTGAGCACCATGGTGGAAGCCTCCGAAGTGCTCTCCACCACGAGCATCGACCTCGTGATATGTATGCCAGGAAATGCCGACAACGACGCCTTCACCGTGGCGAGGGCGGTGAAGAGGGAGTTTCCCGACATTCCATGCGTGGTCCTCACGCCATTCTCGCATGGCATCACGCAAAGGATAATGAACGAAGACCTCTCGATATTCGAATACGTGTTCTGTTGGCTCGGCAATACCAATCTCCTCCTCTCTATCATAAAACTCATCGAGGACAAGATGAACCTCGAACACGACATCGACGAGGCGGGAGTGCAGATGATACTCCTGGTGGAAGACAGCATCCGCTTCTACTCCTCCATCCTGCCCAACCTCTATAGCTACATCCTCACCCAGAGCCAGAGCTTCGCTACCGAGGCACTCAACTCCCATACCGCCACGCTGCGAATGAGAGGAAGGCCAAAGGTGGTGCTCGCCAGAACATACGAGGAGGCGATGGACTATTTCGTGCGCTTCCCCGAAAACATTCTCGGCGTCATCAGCGACTGCCGTTTTCCGAAGGGAGGCGTGAAAGATTCTGAGGCAGGACTCAAACTGCTGTCGGAGTTCCACCGCCGTGCCCCGTTCCTGCCGCTCATTATGGAGAGCAGCGAGACGGAGAATGCCGAGAAAGCCGAGAAGTTGGGATTCCGCTTCATCGACAAGAATTCAAAGAAGATGAACATCGACCTGCGCAATATCATGGCGGAGCACATGGGATTCGGAGACTTCATCTTCCGCGACCCCAAGACCCATGAGGAGATACGCCGCATACGCAACCTGAAGGAGCTGCAGGACAATATCTTCAGCATCCCCAACGACTCCATGCTCTACCACCTGTCGCGCAACCACGTGAGCCGCTGGCTCTGTGCCAGGGCGATATTCCCCGTGTCGGAATTCCTTAAGACGGTGACGCTGGAGAAACTCAGAGACGTGGACCTGCATCGCCAGATCATCTTCGATGCCATCGTACAATACCGCCACATGAAGAACGTGGGAACGGTGGCTGTGTTCAAGCGCGACCGCTTCGATGCCTACAGCCACTTCGCCCGCATCGGCGACGGTTCGCTTGGCGGAAAGGGCAGAGGTCTCGCTTTTCTGGACAATATCATAAAGACACACCCCGAATTCAATGAGTTTGAGGGGGTGAAGGTGTCGATACCGAAGACCGTGGCGCTCTGTACCGATGTCTTCGACCAGTTCATGGACAACAACAACCTCTATCAACTGGCACTCAGCGATGCTCCCGACGAAGAAATACTCCAGGCATTCATCAAGGCGCAGCTGCCAGACCAGTTCATCGACGACTTCAAGACCTTTTTCGAGGCTATCCGCCATCCTATAGCGATACGTTCCAGCAGTCTGCTCGAAGACTCACACTACCAGCCCTTTGCCGGCATATATTCCACATATATGATACCCTATCTCGAAGACAAGGACGAGATGCTGCGAATGCTCGCCGCCGCCATCAAGAGCGTCTACGCCTCGGTGTATTTCAAGGATTCCAAGGCGTATATGACTGCTACGCGCAACGTGATAGACCAGGAGAAGATGGCGGTAATCCTTCAAGAGGTGGTGGGCAAGCAGTATGGCGACCATTTCTATCCTAATTTCAGCGGTGTGCTTCGCTCCATCAACTATTATCCTTTGGGATATGAGAAGTCGGAGGAGGGTATCGCCAGTCTTGCCCTCGGACTCGGAAAGTATATCGTAGACGGTGGACAGACGCTGCGTGTCAGTCCGTATCATCCCGCCCAGGTGTTGCAGACGAGCGACATGGAGATTGCCCTGCGCCAGACACAGACGCAGTTCTATGCCCTCGACATGAAGCGCGTGGGAGTGGACTTCAAGGTGGACGACGGTTTCAATATTCTGAAGCTCAAGGTGAAGGATGCCGAAAACGACGGCGCTCTCAATTTTATCGCTTCCACCTATGATGCCAACGACCGGGTGATTCGCGACGGACTGTATGATGGCGGACGCAAGATAGTCAGTTTCAACGGTGTGCTGCGCCACGGTGTGTTCCCGTTGCCCGAACTGCTGAAACTGTCAATGCACCACGGCGCCGACAGTATGCGCCGCCCGGTGGAGATTGAGTTCGCCTGCACTCTCAATGATGACCGCACTGGAGAGTTCTATCTCCTGCAGATACGTCCTATCGTGGACAGCAAACAGGTGCTCGACCAAGACATCATGGCAATTCCTGATGACAAATGTCTGTTGCGCTCGCACAATTCCCTGGGACATGGGGTGAGTGACGATATCGTGGATGTGGTGTATGTGAAGACCGACGAGAACTTCACGGCATCTGACAATCCCGTGGTGGCGATGGAGGTGGAGCGCATAAACAAGAAATTCCTTGCCGACGGCAAGAATTATGTGCTTGTGGGACCCGGCAGATGGGGCTCGAGTGATTCGTGGCTCGGTGTGCCGGTGAAGTGGCCGCATATCAGTGCGGCGAAACTCATCGTGGAGACCACGCTGAAGAACTACAGTGTGGATCCGAGTCAGGGCACTCACTTCTTCCAGAACCTCACCAGTTTCGGTGTCGGCTATTTCACCATCGACGAGAACAAAGGCATGGGATTCTTCCGCAAGGAGATTCTCGACGCTATGCCTGCCGTAGAAGAGACGCCGCATGTGCGCCACGTTCGTTTCAGCAAACCGTTGCATATCATGATGGACGGAATGAAACAGGAGGGACTGGTAATCTGTGATACGGAAGATGCGAAAGGAAATGACGCGCGATAATGGCCGCTTCTCCTCCTTGTTGGATAGTTGGAAGCAGATAGGCGCTTACAGCGCTGAAATATACATTGGCATTGTTACACCCTATGTTGTTTTGTAACTTAAAAGCGAGGAATGCTGACGGTTTATAACATTTTATCCTTGATGTATGTCAAGAATTGAGTGCATTTCGGAACAAATACATGAAAAACACTTGCGATTTATTGTTATAAGCAATACCTTTGCAACGTGTTTTTCATAGTATTAGATTTAAGGTTAACAAGGTTGGAGTACAGCGGTACTCCTTTTTTTATGTCCTTACGTCTCGTGCGGCGCTTTTATGAAGTTCACAAATCTTGATTTTCTTCGTGTGGGTTGGTGCGTTTTGGATTACTTCTTCTTCAGCTACAATAATATAATAAAGTAACAAGGGCTAAAATATTGCCATGCAATATCCTAACCCTTGTATTGTCGGGATTACTGGACTCGAACCAGCGACCCCGTCGTCCCGAACGACGTGCGCTACCAACTGCGCTAAATCCCGTTTATTGAAGTGATGCAAAGGTAGTGCATTTTTTGATAATAGCGAAATTTTTCGGGATAAAATTTTGGAAGTACGAAAAAAAAGCGTACCTTTGCACCCGCAATCGAGAAATGGTTGCGATTTTTATTAAGACAATGGTGCCATAGCTCAGTTGGTAGAGCAAAGGACTGAAAATCCTTGTGTCCCCGGTTCGATTCCTGGTGGTACCACAGTTCACGAAGAGAGTTGCCTAATATGGTGACTCTTTTTTTTATGCCGCCATCTCATAGTTGGTAGAGCAAAGGACGTCTCGATGGACTATTTATGGTGATTGATATGTCTTGAAACTTGTTTTGCTTTGTCTTCCGGTTCGATTTTGATATATAACCTCATTTTTTCAAAAAACCGTCAGCTATCTGGTCGTGGATATGGAAGTGGTTGATATACAGGTGCTTCCGTCTTTATTTATGCTCTGAAACCATCGGGTAATTGTCTGGATGGTTGGAGAATAAGAGGAAGGAATCGTATGGAAGTGGATGGCTTGCCTTACTACTGTCTGGTAAGACTTTTGCATGCAATATAAATTATGGCTTACATTTCTCTGGTTGCTTTTGCTTTGCCGACAACAAAGCCACAACCATGGGCAAGGATCGTAAAACTGCAATAAATGGGCAGCATGCTTGCCCATGTGGGGCAAGCAGCTTTCTCACTTGGGGCAAGCACCTTGCCCCAAGTGGGCACGGGGGGTGCCCAAAACTGTGCCCAAAGTTTCCATGGAAAGAAACGTTCGTTAAGGAGATGTAAAATTCTGAATTCCTCTGCAAATGTGCGGAGAAAGATTCTGAACTATTGTCCCCGTGCCGCGATTTTTTATCGCACATAGGTTTGGCGTTATTCAATAAATTCATAATTTTGCAGTTGAAACAAAAAGGAGACGAAAATCATGAGAGTGCTAATCGTAAACACCAGTGAGAATGTGGGCGGAGCCGCCGTGGCGGCAAACAGGCTCATGGACGCACTGAACAACAACGGCATAAAGACAAAGATGCTGGTGAGAGACAAGGCCACGGACAATATCACCGTGGCGCAGCTTGACAAGTCGTGGCACCAGAGATGGAACTTCCTCTGGGAACGCTTCGTCATCTTCTGCCACCTGCGCTTCAAGCGCGACAACCTCTTCCAGATAGACATCGCCAACGCCGGCACCGACATCACCCGGACACGGGAATTCCGCGAGGCAGATGTAATACACCTGAGCTGGGTGAACCAGGGCATGTTGTCTATCGGAGGCATAAAGAAGATCCTGGCAAGCAAGAAACCGGTGGTGTGGACGATGCACGACCTGTGGCCGGCTTCGTCGATATGCCATTACGCCCGCAACTGCCACCGCTATGAGAGCAGGTGCGGCAACTGTCCGCTGCTGCCCGGCGGCGGATCCAGGAATGACCTCTCTGCCAAGGTGTGGCGCCGCAAGCATCAGGCCCTCGGCACCAACAGCATACTCTTCGTCACCTGCAGCCGCTGGCTCGCCGACAAGGCTAAGAAGAGCGGACTGCTCAGCGGCCAGAAGGTGATGAGCATCCCCAATCCCATCGACACCCACGTGTTCTGTCGGGAAGACCAGGAGAAGGCACGCATCTATGCCGGACTGCCAGCCGACAAGCGTCTGATTCTCTTCGTGTCGCAGCGCGTCACCGACCAGCGCAAGGGAATGGACTATTTCATCACCGCCATGAACAAGATGGTGGAACAGCATCCCGAGATGCGCCAGAACACCGGCATCGCCATCCTCGGCGGACAGGCAGAGGAACTCGCCGGGAAGCTGCCGTTGCCGTCGTATCCGCTGGGTTACGTGAGCGACGAGAAGAAGATAGCGAGCGTATACAATTCAGTGGATATGTTCGTGCTGCCGTCGCTCGAAGACAACCTGCCCAACACCATCATGGAGGCTATGGCATGCGGAGTGCCGTGTGTGGGATTCAACACCGGCGGCATCCCTGAGATGATAGACCATCTGAAAAACGGCTACGTGGCAGAATACAAGAGCGTGGACGATCTTGCCAAAGGCATGCATTGGGTGATGTGTGAGGCCGACCGCGAGGCGCTCGCCGCCGAGGCGCTGCGAAAGGTGAACACCTGCTATTCGCAGTATTCTGTGGCAATGAAATACATCGAGGCTTATAATGAGGCATTGGCCCTAAAACGCTATAAACTATGATAAAGATTACTCTGATCACCGTTACATACAATGCCGAGAAGCTCTTGCAGCCCACTCTCGACAGCGTGTTCCGTCAGAATTATGCCGCTCTGGAGCATATCGTCATCGACGGAGCTTCTACCGACGACACCGCCGTAGTGGCAAAAGACTATATGGAACGCTCGTTCGCCTCTGACAATGGTCATGAAGTGAGATTGCTCGTGGAGCCTGACAATGGCATCTACGACGCCATGAACAAGGGACTGCAGATGGCAACCGGTGACTATGTGTGCTTTCTGAATGCCGGCGACTCGCTGCCTGCCGACGATACCATCGCCGAACTCGTGGCAAACACGGGAGTGGACAGCTATGTGGCTGCCGATGGAGGAGAGGACGCACTGCCTGCCGTGCTCTATGGCAATACCGACATCGTGGACGGGAACCGCCAGTTCCTTGCCCACCGCCGGCTGTCGCCTCCGGAGAAGCTCACGTGGCGGTCGTTCCGTCAGGGCATGCTCGTATGCCATCAGGCATTCTATGCCCGCACCGACATCGCCAAGCACACGCCCTTCAATCTGATGTATCGCTATTCGGCAGACTTCGACTGGTGTATAAGGATAATGAAACAGGCTGAGGACAAGAACCTGCCGCTCGCCAACAGTGGCATCGTGCTCGCCGACTATCTGAAAGAAGGCACCACCACACGCCATCACAAGGCGTCGCTCGGTGAGCGTTTCAAGATAATGGCGACATATTACGGTCTTTTAACCACTTATCTGCTCCACGTCTGGTTTGTGGTGAGGGCTGTGGTGAAGCGTTGACGTTTTTTATATCCTTTAGGTATTAATAACTAAAAATATTTCTTATTTATCTTACTAAATGCTACATTTGCAGCGTGAACAGAGGATTGTTGCACGATGTCGCTGCCGTGGATACGGTGGCGGTTGGCAATAAGATTCCTGTTTCGTATCTTAACTTAATAATATAAACTAAAAGGAGACAGAAGAAATGAGAAAATCAATTATCGCAGCTGTCGTGATGGCGGCTTTGAGCTTTTCGGTAAGCGCCAGCGCCCAGACCGTATGCCAGAAGAAGTGTGACGGCAAGACACAGTGTGACAAGGCAAAGAAGGAATGCAAGAAAGACGGCAAGAAGGACTGCAAGATGCAGTGTGACAAGGCAAAGAAGTGTGACAAGGCAGCCACATGCTGCAAGGCGAAGACTAATGGCGTAAGTTCTGCCACCATGAAGGATCCCAAGATGGCTTCCTGCTGCAAGGTGAAATGCGACAAGAAGAGCGCTACTTGCGACAAGAAATGCAAGACTGCCGCTAAGAAGTGTGACAAGAAGAAGTAATGATAAATTCCAAGCGGCCGCAAGCTGTTATAAATAACTGCATAATGACCGTTTGGGGATGAATATTTCACGATGAGGGCTATCGGTTTCTGCCGGTAGTCCTTGTTGTTTTTTTTGATGGTGGTCATTCCGATTGTCCATGTCGGGTCCAAGGTGGTCTGATGACCGGTTGGAGTAGGATGATGCCGTGGCAAAGTGTGCAGGTTGACGCCAATAAGAAAGGCCACCAGGAATATTCCTGATAGCCTTTTCCTTGCCTGTGTTGTTTATACAGTTTCGCTATGGTTCGATAGTGTGTGAGCACCCTCGTTATGAGTATCTCAGGATCTGTCCCGGCTTCACGCGCATGTTCTTGCTGATGTGGTTGAGCTTGCAGATCTTGTCGATTGTGGTGCCGCGCTTCCTGGCGATGGCAGCGAGCGTCTCGCCCTTTGCCACTTTGTGGTAGCGCACGTCGCCACTCTCCACATTGTCTCCGATGTTGTTCGAGTTGTTGTCGTTTGCGGCAGCCAGGTCGTCGTTCTTGCCGCGCTGACGTGTGGCAGCCAGCGACTCCCTGTTGTAAGACTCCTTGCGGAAGAGGTATGTGTCGCCAGTCACGTCCTGGTTGCGGAAGTCGAACATCAATGCCGGGTTGAGAGCCACTCCGCAGAGACGGGTCTCGAAGTGCAGGTGAGAACCGGTGCTTCGTCCGGTGTTGCCGCCCAGTCCGATAGGGTCTCCGGCACGTACATGCTCGTTTTCTGCCACGAGATGCTTCGACATGTGTCCGTAGATGGTCTCCAGACCGTTGTTGTGGCGTATCACAACGTAGTTGCCGTATCCGTTTGCCTCATATCTCACGATGCGCACCTTTCCGTCGAATGCCGCACGGATGGTGTCGCCGATATATACCTTGATGTCGAGACCCTTGTGCATACGTCCCCAACGGCTTCCGAAGTTGGAAGTGATGATTCTGCTGGATGTAGGCATGCAGAAGTGTTTCAGGTTTATGCTGAAAGAGTCTGGAAGTTCTGTGGCGCGGTGTGCGTATCTGTTGTTCCAGTCTTTGTATAGCTGAGCTGAAGGAGCTCCAGCCTGTTCTCTTTGTATGAGTTCGCGAAGTGCGAGAGTGTCAACTGCTTTAAGTTTCTTGTCTACTGGTGCCTGGCGTGCCAGAAGGTCTTGTGCTGCTGCTGGTACTGTGGCCAGAGCCATGACTGCCGTTAATGCCAGTGTCTTGATTGTCTTTTTGAATTGCATAAAATAAATATTTTATAATGCAACGGTATGTCTTCCTGTCTGTCGCATTATGTTTGTGTAAGACTAATCATGATGACGGACTGTCAATCGCGCGTTCGTCATTGTGATTAAATTTTCGCTGCAAAGGTAGTAAAAATTTTTTTAAGTTGCTTGTCAGTTAACAGTTTTTAGGTCGTCGTTAACATATAGGCATGTTGTATAACAACTTATAAATGAGCGCTGTTAAGCTCATTGTGCCGTCTCCTGCCCCTCTTTTCCAATCACAGTCTGTGATGTCGCCGGTCATGATATCGCCGCCCAGTTCACGTTGGTCTTTCTCAGTGCGGCAAGGCGTTGCCAGAGCATGCTGTTTTCCGTTTTGTTGCATTCCGGGTCCTGCTCTATTATCTTCTGTGCCTCCTCCCTTGCCATCTGTACTATCTGTCCGTCTCTCGCTATGTCGGCAATCTTCAGGTCGAAAGCCATTCCGCTCTGCTGGGTGCCCTCCAGGTCGCCGGGGCCGCGCAGTTTCAGGTCGGCTTCGGCAATGAGGAATCCGTCGTTGGTGTCACACATGATGTCGATGCGTTTGCGCGTCTCGTTGGTCAGTTGAGGCTTCGTCACGAGGATGCAGTACGACTGGCTCCCCC
>ULPT01062719.1_pt1 | contig 13045 bp, 18 predicted proteins | sample 1953751 | NCBI WGS metagenome assembly ULPT01 (sample SAMEA4835636, study PRJEB28245) | human gut metagenome | biome: gut microbiome; material: fecal sample | place: Denmark | collected 2008
TGTTTGTCTGAAAAGAAAATATTAATTTTGCGGTATAGAAAATTAATAATAATTAATTATAGGAGATACGACAATGATGACAAAAGAAGAAGAAATCAAACATCTTATAGCTTTGATGGGTAAAGGCTGTGGCGATACATACTTCAACCAGTTCTTTAGTATTTGCGACATCGAGCAGATGATACAGAATATCAAAGATGACTTCGCTATAGAGATGGGCTGCTCATTCGTTAAGAAGACAGAGGTGCTTGAAAAGAAGTTGCAAGAAGAGCAGAAAGCTCACGACCAGGATATGCTTGATTTCGTTGAGGATATGCTGGTAACGGAAGCACAGGGTGGCAATTCACTCAATGTTGCAATGAAGAAAATCGGAATGGATAACACCATTAAGATTAAACGCAAGAATAAGATTCCGCTCAGCGAGGAGGAGATTGATTACTTGGTTTCAAAACTTGATTAAATTATAGGAGATACAACAATGAAAGCTACAATGATTAACGGAAAGGTAGTAGAGGCTAACGTTTTTGATTACGTTGCTCAGATTTATGAAGGTGGCAAATGGCAGACGGTTGCCGTTAGCTCAGATTATAATGAAGCAGAGAAAAAGCGTATAGAATATGCTATAAAGGGCTGCTATACAAGAACCGAGCAGCTTAACTAATTAAATATATTAAGATTATGACAAAGTTTATTGAGGTAAAGTATAAAGGGCATTGTATCCTTGTTAATATAGATAATATCGCTTACGTTGAACCTTCACGAAATGGCGATATAGCAACATCTATAAAGCTTAATTGCAAGACAACACCAACGGGCGGTCAAGTGATTCCCTGCGAGGATGATTATCACACATTCTTGGAGAGATTGAAAAACCTTGTTATCGTTGATAAAGCTGAGTAAGATATGAGAGCATTTGACGTACTTTTAGCCTTACATCGCTTGGATATGCGACAGGGCAAGGATTATCTTGAAGCTCCTAAAAAGAATGATTTGGAGCTGAATGTAATAGAAGGTAAGCTAAAACGGAATCATTGGTATTGGTGTGATTTCCATAAGCAGCCAATGCTCGGTGAGCCTTCGGTTATCCTCACTCTTGGTGGTGGGGATATTCAATATCTTTATGAAGTAGAAAAGTAAATGAATATAAATTATGTATCAGATAAATCTTGTAACATATAGCACGGCGATAAACGTAAAGAACGCTCCTCGCAAAGTGGTGAATAGAGAAAAAGGAATACTTGGTGGTAGTTTTGAAAGCGTAAGGTTAGCAAGAACTACCTTACTAAAGAAAGTCTTTAGAATGGAAGAATGTCTAATAGATAAGGTTAAACCAAACAAAAATGAAACTTATGTTATAGCTGCACTTTTCGGTAACGATATGATAGAAAACATATTCACAATTATCGAAAGTAATTAATTTATGGCTCGTTTCGCTCTCAGAAATCAGGAGAAGATAAAGCAAGCATTCGGGGAAGAAAGGTTGAATGAGCTTCTGAAAGCATTGAAGCTGTATTCAGCCAAGTACCCGAAATGGTCATTGGACGCAATCATCGAAGAGGGCAAACCTTATCCTTCTTTCGTAGTTGATAAGGTTGCCGTATTATATGTAACTCGCCTGATGTATGACGTTTATCACGTTGCTTTAAAGGAGTTTTTATAAACAAAAAAGCACCGCCCTCGGAGATACGAATGAGGACGATGCTAGATGTAAATAATTGTTTTGTTTAACGTTGTGAGCACATAGGAGATACGCACTCGATACAACAATTAATGCAAAAGTAATAAAAAATATTTGGTTATCTGAATATTTCTTCGTAAATTTGCGAATAATTAACATTAAAATAGGAGATACAGCCATGATAGGAGCAATTATAGGTGATATTGTAGGCTCTAAATATGAGTTTAATAACACATTTGATTATAACTTTAAACTATTTGATAAAGGTTGTAATTTTACAGATGATACTATCTGTACAATAGCCGTAGCCGATGCTATTCTTAAAAAAGGTGGTGATGAAAAGCCGAATGTCGAAGATTATAGTATCTCGCTTCAATACTGGTGTCAGAAGTATCTAAACCCAATGGGTGGGTATGGCGCAAGCTTCGCAAAATGGGTTCGTAGCTCGAATCCACAGCCTTATGATAGCTACGGAAATGGGGCAGCAATGCGAGTTAGTCCGACAGCTTGGGCATTTAAAGAAAGTTCCGATGCTATCCGTCAGGCAATAATGAGCGCAAAGGTATCACATAGCCATACTGAGGGTTTGATAGGTGCTGCTGCGGTATCTAATGCTATCTTTTCTTTGAGAAAGGGAGAAAAGAAAGATATGTTGAATATCATAGCAAACGTTTACTATGGCATTAAATGGGAGGATAGAATACCACCAAGAGGAAAATGGGCAGAAACTTGCCAAGAATGCGTTCCACTCGCCTTTATGATAGTCCTTAATAGTGGTAGCTTCGAGGATGCAATCAGAAATGCTGTATCATACGGCGGTGATAGCGATACGATGGGAGCAATCGTTGGTTCAATCGCTCAGCCACTCTTTGGTATTCCACAAGAAATGGAGGAAAAAGCATTGAACTATCTCCCTTTGGATATGAAGAATGTAGTAACTAAATTTATTGATAGATATGGCGAATAAGGAAGATTTAATCAAGCACTGCCGATACTATAGAGGTGGTGAGAACCCAAATACCAATGAAAATATGGCTTGGTTTTGGGATATGGAAAGAGTGTATGTTAATAGCAAAGGAAAGTTTAAAGGTGAGGAAGAATATTATAAGAAAATCAATGGTAAGGAATATAAGGGGATTCCACATACATTGCTTATTATAATGTTCACTTCCTGGGCTAAAGCAGCCTACAATATTAAGGAAGAGCTAGATAGCTTCTATAAGCTGATAGACGAATACCTCTTTATCCCAAACGACCATTTCCCAGAGGATAAAATTCCAAACGAACTATAACGAAAAAAGGTGCGCCGTAATGGTACACCTTTTTGTTTAATATCCGATATTGCTATCCTTTACATAAGACAAATCTCTTATTTCTTGCCCTATAACCTCGCAGTCTATGTAGGTCTTTCCACCTTCTTCATAAACCTTTGTTATTCGCATTCGTGTTCCTCTCTGAAAGAGTGTTTCGTGCTCGGAACTATATGTAGAGAAACGGCTTACTCCATCCCAACTTCTTTTATCACCACAACCGAAAGCAGAGAAAGGTTCTACGTAAGCAGCCTTTGTTCCTTTTGGTGCATATATGTTCATAATAACACTTCGAGTGTTGAAGCCTTTTCCTTTTCGGCTACCAGTTGACATAAAACCACCTTCTTGCATTTCCATTCCAATAAGGTCTTGAAGGTTTTTTGGCATAGAACCGCCAGCAAACTTAATTCGTGATTCAATAACTTTCATTCCATCATCACCTCTTGTAAACCACATATCGGTAGGAAGTTCGTTCTTTTCTATATAGCTTGTTATATTATTAACCTTCTCTATGAACCTTTCCTTCGTTTGGTAACTATCATATTTTCTTCCTTGTAATGGTTCATTTACATCGCAATAATGATGAGTGTATTCGTATGTGAAATCTTTTTCTTTTTCTGTTGCTGCTATCCATTGTTTGGATGCAACATCTACGAGGGTTTTATCAGCTTTTGCACCATTACCCTTATCCCATACTGCGGCATCTTTCCTTGATTGAGAGAATCGGTCTGTATCAAATACAACATTCTTCGCATTTCGTTTTGCTTTCGCATTAATAAGCGTTTCTTTCTTTTGCTTAGCTTCATAAAGCAACTGCTCAGCAAGGGTCTTATCCTTTGCGAGCATAGCGTGTTCAAGGTCATATATAAGCTTATGATATATCTTGCTCTGTGTCTTATAACCTTTTACGTCAGCATAAGCTTTATTGATATTCACCCAATCAATCGCCGTTTTTACCTCATCAAGCTTTTTGAGATATGCCGCTTGCGATACCTTCCATGTAGCATACTTCTGTTGAACCCCGTGCATATTTCCACCAAGGAAATCAACTGCCTCAAATTGCAATTTGCTAGCTTGCTTTTCAAGCGTCAAGCTTTGCCATTGAGCCAACTTCGCTTCTACGGCATCATATACTCCGTGCAATTCCTGTGACGTGAACTGCTTATGCCACTTATTGACATCAGGGATGAGAGCGGAAAGTGATAGTTCATCTTTTTTGATAGCAGAAATGGCGTTTGCGAGCGTTTTTGCTTCTTTCCTTGCTAATGTATAGTCAGCAGATTTTAATGCGCTTAGAACGGAAGAAATATCGGTTTCTCCGTAATTAGCAGCCACCTTCATAACATTCATTGCAACCTTGCGGTCAGTCCATGCAAGTTTGATCTGATAACCTCGCTTGAATCTATCAAACAAAGAAGCTATCTCAGAAGCACTCTTTTTGTCCTTTATTGCGTAGCGGATAGCATAGTAACGTTCAAAGAGGTCTTGGCTCTTTATATCCGTAACAGATTTGCTGCCGAGCAGATTATGAACCAAGACATTGTAATAGTCACGTCTATGCTTATCCCATCGGCTCTGTATTTTATCTATCTGTTCCTTAGTTCTAAGGGCGTGGCGTTCCTTTGCCTTCGCAAGTATAAGCTCCCTAGAAGAAACCGCCTTTAACCCCAATTTCTTGCGGTCTGACGGGCTTAAAAGGTGTGCCCAATACTTTGTATTATCTTGTAAGTGCCAAGCCAATTTACCCCTCATTCCTGCCTTCACGATAGCTTCGGAGTTGTCCTTGATATACTGATTGTACTTTTCGGGCATGGTGAGTACGGCAAAAGGGGATACGTAGTTGCTCATATCCTCGCCAGCCATCAAGCGTTTATAAAACTCCTTCTTCTCCTCGCCTTGTATGGTGATAGGGTCTGAGGTGCAGATACATTGAGGATGCCAAGAAATCCATACATAATCTTTTGGGTAGCGACCTTCAAGGTCGTTGCATATATCATCAATATTGTGCTGTGGAGATACATGAATATACTGACCGATAACGAATGGTTCATTCTGCCATCGCTCATTTCTTGCCTTGTGATATGCGGAATTTATCTCCGTTCTTGCTACTCTGAGAGCGTTCTTTCTCGCCGAGCGATAAACACCCATGCCTACTTTCTCCAATGGCTCTTCGACGAAGCGCACCTTGCCGTCTATGATTCTACGTCTGCGCCAAGTCACCACATCTTTCTTCTTTCCGTTCTTCTGAACCTTGATGGTATGATAACGGCGATACATCATATCTGGGTCGTTGAGGTATCTGCGAATGCTTTTGCCTATTTCCTCTGCTGATGAGCCTTGTTTAATTCCGTCCGCAATGGTATTACTCATAGCCATTTCAAACTCACTCTTCGTCTGTTGGCAGTAGTTCCAAACAGTCTGAGCGAGATTCAATCCGTTCTTTGTTTTCAAGCGATTTAAAATAAACGTGGCTGCGGTGGTATCTCGTGCGACCCTTATAGCTTTATCAGTAAGCACGGAATAACCGCCTATAACCATTTCATCGTGGTTATACGCCAACGCTACACCATCAGTGATGCCGCTCTTATAACAAAGAAGGCTATTCTGATAGTAATCATTAAAGATATCGTTCAAACGAGCCTTTAACTGCGGAAAGTTATCAAAGTTAAAAAGCGCATCATCTTCGAGCACATCTTCTCCATAGCCAAGAGAGGTGAGCTTCTTGACATAATCGCTGTATAATCTGCCCAACCGCTTATTATAAACGGCGAACAGATTATTCAGTTGTTCTTTCTGCTGTTTTGATGTGAGCTTCTTTGGCATTATTTACCTAATAATATTTTTATTTTTTTATCACCTTTAAGTATAGCTGCTGCTGCTCTATGATGACCATCAATTATATAAACATTTCCATTACGCTGTACTCCATAAGGAACATCATTTGCATCAAAATTAATAGACGCAATCGTCTTTAGATTATTCGCTCCTATATATTCTTGTGTTGGGTATATCTTATCAACCGACACATATTCGTACTTTCCTTCTGGTTTACTAAACGACGATACAGTTTCTACGCTTGCCCTAACTTTTTCTGATTCCTCTTTTTGATATTTCTGCTTAAACACATCATTGGTTTTAATCGCCATAGTGCTTGTATTTCCGAATAAAGGAAATGATAATGAATCAATGGTATTGTTAATGGAAACCTCTTTATACTTTACGCTATTAATTTTTCTCGTTCCTCCGCTTGCCTTTGCCATAGTTATTCCTCCTCCTCTTCTTCATTTGAAACTGACTGACTTCCACTTGCGGCACTACCAAGTCCAGAAAGGGCTGCTTGCTGCGCCAACGCTTCTTCCTGTTCACTCTTCATTTCTTCCTCAACCTTATCAGCGTCATCATTAAGAGGGTTAAGTTCGATAGCACGGCGATTAGAGGTAGATTTAGCACCACCATTGGATGAAGTGATAAGTTGCAATAACTCTACATCATTCTTTGGAAGATACGGCTTAAAGATAGGCTCGAAATCGATTTGCTCAGCCGTATTCTCATCAATACCCTTTATATATGCGCCACTATAACTGATGCCGTTTGCTACAATATTGCAACGACGAGTGAACATTTCTCCAAACATTTCTGTTTTCAAATCTGCTTTCATGTAAGGAGCGGTGAACATTAAGCGGATAGCAGCACCCGAGGTGTTATTGCCAAGGGTTTTCATGCTTTCAAAGCTTATATCTGCGACGGATGTAAACGAATAGATAATATTGAAGAGATATGCGATTTCTCCCTTCACGCTCTCAGGTGAAGAATCCCACGAAAGCACGCTCATTTGCGAACTGTCACCACCTACGAACACAGAACCCTGCTCTCCTTTCTCTGCGAAGCCTTCCAAGCGTCCTTTGACAAAGTATTTTGGTGTACCGAAATAATCATTCGTGTCTCCCCAATTTGAGATACAAGTCTCCACTCTTTCAATAGCCCATTGTACATCTTCCCACTCTGCCTGGTCTTGTCGATAATAAACAATAGGTATTTTGCTAAAGCCATGTGGCAAGGCTTTAATGAGCTTCCATCCGCTTTTCTGGTCGTTTACATACTGATAACAGAACCTATCATCATATACATCGAAATGTAACTCAGAATTGCCAAGTTCATCAAATACATAGTACTCACGAGCAAAGCCATCCATAATATGATAATCGTTAAAATGTGGATAGAGCTTGTCGCCACTCGAAGGGCTGAGCAGTTGTACCCGAATATCGCCACGGAGTTTTCCTTCGGCATCGGTAGGCTGATACCATAATTCGGCAGCCTCGCACTCCTTGAAGATGGTGCGTGCAAGCCTCTTGTCGAAGTATTTCATTTTATTATCGTGGAAGCAATGCATAATGCCGTCATAGAGCTTCTGTTGCTTGTCATTCATTTTCTTTATATCAACGCCATGAGCCGTAGCCTTATAGGTAACGGCATTCATAAGCAAGAAGCCTACCGTGAGATTTACGATAGACTTTTGTATTGGGATAGCGATACGCACAACATTGACCTCTTTTTTCTTGTATTCAGGCTTTCCTGTAATAGGATTGGTTTGCCCAGTCGGAACGTTGATTATCTTATTCTTACGAAATTCCTTATCCATTACTCGATGACTCACTGGGTTCCATTGTTCTTCAAGGACTGTCAATGAAGTTCTGAAGCCTTGTTTTCTTGCCGTAAGGTATTTATGCACATCACTTTCCTCTGGCATTGATAATATTTCTTTTATCGTTTTCATATATGAATATTTTTGTTATAACAAAGGCAAAGTTAGTAATAACATAACTTATATAGGCATGAAAATGAAACCCTGTGTAAACAAAAGAAAAACGCCTATTTCGGCAGTCTTCCAATATGCCAATGATTACACTCGTTGCAAAGGTATGCGGAGTAACCGAACAGCCGCTTTTTCTTTATGTATCTTGTGGCTGCTTGCTCATTATCAAATGATAATTTGGCTACCCCTCTGCTATTATAGTGGGAGCGTTTGCGATGATGCTCCCTTGGCTGTTTATCATATATTCGTTTCATAAGCATTTCGATTTAACCAATCAGACCGAGAATATCGGCGGCTTGCATACCACTTCCGTAATCACCTAACAGTTTCTCCATGACAACATAACGGCATCCGTCTATTCCGTGATTATACATATCAATAGGCTCGTTTAACCACTTTCCTTCTTTGTCCTGTCGCCAAGTGTAGTTATTAAACTCTCTCCTTATATTCGTAGAGCGTTTGGTTATATGGATTGTATATTCAAGCATCTTCATTATACCAGCCTGAATAGAACCAGGAAATTTCTTAACAGGCTTTATATCAATACCAGCGTTATAGATTTCGTCTATCAATCGAGGGTCAGCACACTCAGATATAACCTCTGTATTATTTTTATCCTCCTTCAATACTCGAATAATATCAGAGGAAAGCATTTTGGTCTGATAACATACCTCATCGATATATATATTCTTACCCCATATAAATACATCAATAATAGCGGTTGGGTCAGAAGCATAACCGAAATCCATTCCACGATAATGATGCCTGTACGCTTCTACTGGTATATAGTCGTCAATGACCACGTTTTTAAAAATCAAGCCCTCAACCATAGAGCGCAACCCCAAACCATAGATACGCCAAAGGCTCGGATTCTTCCATTTAAGGCTTTCAATCTCAGCAATAACCTTTGGTTCGAGAAAAGGGTTATCCTTATATGTGGATATGAACCAATAAGTGCTTTTCTCCTCATTTACCTGATTTATCCAATGGTCTTCCGAGAAGGAAGGGTTATAATCAAGGATAGAGAACTCCGTGGTACGCATCTGTAGCTGCTGCCATTCGATAAAAGAAAGCTCATTCGCCTCATTTACGAAAAGTATCTTACGCTTAGAACCACGCACCTTCTGCTCGTTATCGGTGGAAAAGAACTCAATCCAAGAGCCGTTAGGGAAAGTATAAACGAACTCCGATTTATTCATGCACTTATCAACCCACCAACCAAAGTTGAGCATTATATCCTTAAAATCACGATAGACAGTTCGTTTGATGGAAGGCATACCAGCACGAATGATGGAAACGGTCGTTTCAGCATTGTTGAAGCAAAGCATACAAAGGAACTGCACAACCGAGTAGGTCTTGGCAGAACGTGAGCTTCCTTGAAGAGAGCAAGTTGTGAACCCTGCTTCCTTTGCTGCCTTTACCCTCATGTAGTTCTTTGCTAAATATACGTGCGGCATATCTCTATTATCCTTTATTTGCTTCTTTTATCATTCCGCTGTCCTATCTGGCTCAGCATCCTTCTTTTCCTTCTCTTTCTTAATCTCGGCGAGAATCTTCTGATATTCTTCATTATTGGTAACAACGTGTACTTGCAATGGGTCTTGCTTAATCTGCTCACCCTTGCTTGTAAGGTCAATGCGCTGAATCTTTCCGTAGGCTCTATCAATAACTCTTTCGAGTACATCAAGCCCTTTCTTATCAAGTATTCCCTTGGCAATAATGCGTTGCATCATCGGGCGTGATTTATCAGCCAACACCGCCTTCAATTCATCTTCGGGCAGGGTAGCTATATATAGAAAAGACTCTGCGATAATCTGAGAGGAAGGCACTTCGTAACCCTTCTCCTTCATTTCTTCGATGAACAATGACATCGTCTTAGGCTTCGGTGGTCTGCCCTTTGGGTTGCCAACTTCACCCTTTTTAAACTTACCTTTTTCAAGGTTTGCAAGCTGTTTTTTTCGCTTACTTTCATCTCTTGATAATGGCATATTAATAGCTTTTATTCCTAATTTATTCCCAACAATAGCTTTTATTTAAGAAAAGCACCTTTATTTTCATCTTCCTCTGCTGCCATATCTCGGCACATTTTCAGTACATTAAAGTACTCTCCAAGATTGTTGTTATAGAGCAGCTTTGCTATCTGCTGTACAAAAGATGACTTACGTCCATCTTGTTGCAAAGTCACTATCTGGCTCGCTGGCATCATCAAGAACTGCTCCATGATTTCAACCTTTTCCTTAGAGGAAAGAAGCTTCTTGGTAGGAAGCAGAAATCCCACTTCCTCCAAGATTTTTGTTTTAACTGACTTAACCTTCATACTTCATTTCCAGTATCCTTTATAATCTTGTTTCTCCTCCTCATTAGGCTCATATACCTCATAAGAAGTACCGCAACGCATGCAATGATAAAAGTCAACAACGGCATCATCATCATCGCTGCGGTCGCTTGCTGAATCCCAATATAATACCCCCACACAGTAAAAACAGACAGGACGATACTTTGTTTGTTTTTCCCTATTTCTCATTTTTTCTTCTTTGCAAATTTTGTTATTACAAGAATTATTATTAACTTTGCACCCGAGTTCAGTGGGTTAGGGTTGCGAAACGTCCTCGTCCTAACTGTGCTATGAACTTTTTGCGGAGAAGGGCGTTCTTCAATCCGCAATTTTTTTATTTCTTATATAGCCCCCATTCGTGAATGTTTCCACTTCCGCTAACCACAATAAAGGATTTTACGGACTGATACTTTGTTTCGGTGTGATTCCTCTCATAGTGCTCTGCTCCGTGTTTAATATCTTGTACCTTGAAAGAACGGTTATAATCAAATAGCACGGCAATGGTTGCACCCTTTTTCCTTGCATGATTTATTGCGTTTTCAACAGTCTTTCTTGCTGTAGCTTCATTTGCAGCCTTGGGCGAACGCTGCTCGTATGAAGTAACACCAATCCTTCCGTCACCATACTTGGGCTTACCATTAGCAATAATAAGCTCGTATCCCTCCACTCCTTCGGGTGTCATTGTTATCTGCTTCCACTTGATAGCCATAAAGGTTGCAGCATTATACTCCATATTATCCATCTTTCTATTTTTAGAATACAAGAGGTAACCTCCCGTGTTCTTGTCAAAGAATGATAGTTCCTTGTCGTATAAGCCACTTTCAAGTGCTTTTATGTATTTAGCACTCGAAGCCTTTATAGCCTTTGTGTTTGGGGTTACATTCTTTGTTGTACCGTGCTGTTTCTGAGCCATATAAAGTGCATTGGTTAGAATAATCCCCACTCGGCGAATTTTTCAAAACCGCCGACTTTTTTGATATAGCTTCTTGCAATCTCAACAATTTCAGCGTATGGTTTGCCATCAATGACCTCATCACCGATTGCACAGAACAGCTCAACTGGCTTTCCCGTTGCTTGTGCTTTCAAGAATGCGTAGATATTAACAGACACGTCAGCTTTCGATAAGTCCTTTCCGTGTAATCCGCCACCAGTAACAGACTGAGCCATATCAGAACCGAGCTTGCGGTTTGTAGCACCTGCATCAACGTCAGTTCCTCCGCTCCAATCACCAATAGGGTTTATGATGGCTATCTTGTATTCATTCTGTAGCTCATCCTTACTAGCACAGCTCTGGCATATAATAAGCTTCTCGTTTGCAAGGATGTACTTTCCGTCAGTAGGATACTTTGCGTAGATATCGTGTGCTATCTTCGAGAGCTTTCTCTCTTCATCTGTCAGAGGAACACCCTTGAAGATTCCATTATCGCCGCAGCGAATATTGCCCTGCTGATTCTTTGCAAGATATTTATCTTGCTCCTTTCTTATCAAAGCAACATAAATATCATCACGTCCCGTAATGCGCTCTACGATTGCCGTAACTTCGCCATCTGTCAACTTTACGCTACTTTCAATAATGACGTTAGCTACGCCGTGTCCGATAAGAACTTCTACGGCTATTTTCGGGTTCTCTTGCTTTCTGTAAGCAAGGTCAACGATAGCACCAGCAATGCGGTCTGCGACTTTGTCGGGATGCTGTGGGTTTACTTTTTCTATCATTTCTAATTTTAATTTATGTAGTTAAACTTTGATTTTTTCAGCCTTTTTGCCTGTGTAGGTTTCCCAACGGTTGATTATCACATCGCAATAATGAGGGTCAAGCTCCATTGAAAAACCGTTTCTGTTGAGTTGTTCGCACGCCATTATAGTCGTACCGCTACCACCGAAGCTGTCGTAGACATTCCAGCCTTCCTGCGATGAGTTCTGAATAAGATATGCGAAAAGTGAAATAGGCTTCATGGTCGGATGTTCAACACTCTTTGTCGGTCGGTCAAACTCCATAACGGTCGTCTGCTTTCTGTCGCTAAACCAATTGTGGCTTGCTCCCTTCTTCCATCCATACAAACAAGGTTCATGTCGCCATTGATAGTCTTGCCTTCCTAATACCATGGAGTTCTTTACCCATATCAAATTCTCTCGCAGCTCCAGGTCTACAGTATTGATAATGGCTTTCCTAAACCAATATGAGTAGACATCGCTGTGGAATATATAGAACGAAGCACCTTTTTCCATATTAGCATTGGCAGCGTTAAATGCGTTTGTCAAGAATTTCTCAAATTTATCGTTGTCCATCTTGTCATTTAAGACGACCAGCCCATCCTTGCGATGTCCTTCCGTTGCTGCGCCATCATAACCGTAAGCCACATTATACGGTGGGTCAGTCAAATACATCTGAATGGTTTTGCCACCGAGAAGCTTTGCAACCTGAGTCGCATCTGTAGAATCGCCGCACATAAGTCTATGTCTTCCAAGCTGCCAGATATCACCAAGTTGACACTTTGCTTCAATCTCATGCTCTTCTTCGCTATATTCATCGTCCTCTGTATCTTTTCGGTCAGACGTTTCTTCTTCTGGTTCGGATTCTGTCAGAAAAGTACAATCAATACCCCAATCCTGCAAATCATCGGTTTCCCATTCACCATTGGCAAGCTCGTCCCAATCCCAATTACCTGCTTGCACATTATCCTTGATAGCATACTCCTTGATTTTCTTAATAGGCGTATCGGCTTTAAGGATAACACAAGGGATGGTATCGAACTCGGAATGACCCTCAAGGCGAAGCTCATTGGCGACACGAAGGCGCATATTACCGCAGATAGTGATGTAGTTGCCATTATCCATTGCATAAAAAACCATCAAAGGCTTATACTCCAGGAGTTCGGGGCTATCAGCAAGCGACTTTTTGAGTTTAT
>ULPT01000093.1_pt1 | contig 13028 bp, 10 predicted proteins | sample 1953751 | NCBI WGS metagenome assembly ULPT01 (sample SAMEA4835636, study PRJEB28245) | human gut metagenome | biome: gut microbiome; material: fecal sample | place: Denmark | collected 2008
CTTCTCCTCGATGTAGCGGACACCCATCGGGCGCTCGCCCTTGAGGAACTTGAGGCCCTTCGGGTTGCTGCTCTCGTCGCAGGTGGCGATGATGAAGATGTTCTCGTCGGTGACGGGCAGTCCGTTCTCCTCAAGCACCTTCTTTGCGTGTGCGACGCCCTTCTCGGGGTCCTTGTCGTTGAGTGCGCGGGGATCCTCGGTGGTGGGGGCGAGCTTGAGCTGCTCCTCGGCCAGCTTGACGATTTCGGGATCGGGGGCTGACGGGGTCTTGCCGAAGTATCCCAGGACCATCTTGCCGTATCCGGGGGTGATCTTCTTCCACTTGCCCTGCATGACGTTTGCGAAGGCCTGCTGGAAGTAGAACTGGCTGACAGGGGTGACGCTGGTGCCGAAGCCGCCCTTCTCGACGACCTCGCGCATTGCCGCCACGACCTCTGGGAAGCGGTCCAGGCAGTTGTTGTCGCGCATCATCTGGGTGTTTGCGGTCAGGGCGCCGCCTGGCAGCGGGCACAGTGTGATGAGCGGGTTGGTGGTCTGGGCTTCCGGCGGAATCATGTACTTGGACATGCACTTGATGAAGACGTCCTCGACCTTCATCACCTTCTCCGGATCCATGTCGAGGGTGTAGTCGGTGCCCTTGAATGCGTGCCACATGGTCAGGATGTCGGGCTGGGATGTGCCGCCGGACATCGGGCGCATTGCCAGGTCGATGATTTCGGCGCCGCCCTCGATTGCGGCCATGTAGCACTGGACCGACATGTCGGCGGTGTCATGGGTGTGCATCTCGATGGGGATGTCCTTCATGTTCTCGCCGTCGAGGATTTCGCGTGCCTGCTTGACGGTTTCGTAGATGACGGAGGGCGGGCATGTGCCGCTGGCGTCCTTGAAGCACAGGGAGTCGAAGTGCATTCCGCTCTCCAGGATGTTCTTCAGGATTCCGATGTAGAACTTGGGGCTGTGTGCATCGGTATTCATTCCCGGGGGCAGTCCCATCAGGGTGATGGTGGTCTGGTGCTTGAGGCCGGCGTTGTGGATGCACTCGCCGCTGAACTTGATGTTGCGGATGTCGTTCAGCGCGTCGAAGTTGCGGATGGTGGTCATGCCGTGCTTCTTGAACATCTTCGCGTGCAGGTCGATGATGTCGCTGGACTGGCTGGAGAGGCCGACCACGTTCACGCCGCGTGCCAGGGTCTGGAGCTCGACGGCGTCGCCGACGTGCTTGCGGAAGGTGTCCATCATCTCGAAGGCGTCTTCGCCGCAGTAGAAGAACGGGCTCTGGAAACGTGCGCCGCCGCCGACCTCCAGGTGTTTCCAGCCTGCCTCCACAGCCGCGTCAAGCGCGTCAAGGAAGTCCTTGGAAACAACACGTGCGCCGATGACAGACTGGAAGCCGTCACGGAAGGAGGTGTCGAGGAAACGGATCTTTTTCATTGTGGGAGAATCTCCTTTAGGGGATGCTTTTGACTACAGGATATACGGGAAATTGCCAGTGGCTCTGCCAGGGACAGGAAAGTGGGCTAGATGCGTCCTGCGCCCCTGAGGGCGGCTGCGATCACGGCGACGGTGGCCGTGTCGTCCGCGACGCTGGCGGCGGCGGGCTTCTTCTGCGGCTTTGTGTTGTCGGGCAGAAGGTACGAATACTTCGCGGCCAGCTTTGCGAAGAAATATGTCAGAAATACCTGGATGATCAGGAAGACAAAAACAAAGGCCATGCCGAAGAGCATGATGATGGCGGCACTTGCGAACATTTCAGGCGATCCTTTCTGTCAGGTTGATTGCGTTTTTGGAAAAAAGGTGTAAAAACAGGACAAAAGAAGAAAACTTGGGAAGAGATTGTGCATCGTCCCTGTCTTCGGCAACTTGGCAATATAATCTGCCAAACGCCTCTTTTCCTGCCGTTGCCTGAAAAGAAGAAGAACTTTCTCCTTCGGAGAGTTATAGTAGCCGGTCGTGCTTTTCCTTGCCGGCGGCCGCCTGTCGTGCGTCCGCCCCTTCCATCCCCCCAGTCCTGCGTTCAACCCAATACCTCATCATTTCCATGTCAGAGAGTTTTCTTGCCTCCCGGGGCAGCTGGTGCTGGCCATCCGGCGTCTTCGGCTATCAGCATGGCTTCTATCTTTTCAGGAGGAGCTTCGACCTCTCCTCCCCGCGCACCCTTGTCGCGTATGTCTGTGCCGACTGCCGGTACAAGCTCTATCTGGATGGCGACCTGGTCTCCTTCGGGCCGGTGAAGAGTCCCGTCACATACAAGCAGCTTTCCCGTGTGGAGCTGGAGGTCGGGGCTGGGTCCCACGTCCTGTCGGCCGAGGTGATTGTCTGGCCGCGCCCCACCTGGAACATGGCTTCCATGCCCTATTCGGAGATGCAGTGGGGCGGAGGCTTCTACTTCTCATGCAAGGACGGGGACTTCGACCTCTCGACTCCCACGGGGTGGAAGGCGGTCCTGGACCCAAGCAGGAGGATTCTCGGTGACGCGGAGGAGACGCTTCCCCCGAACAGATTCGGAGTCTTTTCAATGACAAGGGAGGAGACGGACCTGGAGAAGTCCCTTGGCGGATGGATGCTTCCCGGGTTCGACGACTCCTCGTGGCTCGACAACGAAATCGTCGAGAATCCGATTCCGAACGTCATCGGATACCGTCTCAACGACGACTGCGGCACCTTCTGGATGATGGAGATGCCCTCCCTCAAGCCGATGTTGCGCACTTCGTCGGTGGCCGGCGTCCTTGACCCGGGGGAGACGGGTCTTGCTGTCCAGGCGGACGGGTCGGTGCGCGGCACCCTTCCCGCGGGGCACTCGGAGGCGACGCTGACCTATGCCAGGTACTTCACGGGCTTCCTGGCCACCTCCGGCAGCGGCGGCAAGGGCGTCATCAGGCTGTGGCAGTCCGAGAGGACGAATGCGCTCATGCTTGCGGACGTGCTGAGGAGCGCGGGGCATCCCTGGCGCACCGAGACATTCGACATCCGCTCCGCCGGCATCCTGAAGATTGTCAGCGACCTGGAGTCCCCCCAGGAATTCGTGCTGGAGTCCTTCTTCTGCACATACGATTTCGGCCCCTTCAAGGAGTTTCATTCCTCCGACAAGGAGCTTGAGAGGATCTACGAGGTAGGCATCCACACGGCGTTGTGCTGTGCCCACGACACATACGAGGACTGCCCCTTCTACGAACGCTACCAGTATGTCGGCGACACCCGCATCCAGGCTTTGATTTCATACGAGGGCACGGGGTGCGGCGAGCTGGGGAGGAAGGCGATCCTGGACTTCCAGAGGAGCCAGGGCGTCAACGGTCTGACCCAGAGCAGATTCCCGTCCTGCCTCCCGCAGTACATCCCCGGATACTCCCTTTTCTGGATTCTGATGATCGAGGACTACCTCAGGTATTTCCCTGATTCCGGCTTCCGGCATTCGCTCATCAGGGGAATCGAGGGCGTCGTGGAGTACTATGCCTCCCTGGTCGACCCCGCGACTGGGCTGGCCGGGCATCCCGGATTCTGGGGGTTCACGGACTGGACAGACGACTGGGGAGGGGGAGACCCGTCACGGGACAAGAAGTCCCCCACCGCAATCGAAAACCTCCTCTTCGCATGCGCGCTCCAGAGCGCGGCGGGCCTTGCACGCCAGGACGGGAACGAATACTTCGCCAGGAGATGGATGAAGATGCGCAGGGATATCCTCGACGCTGTCAACAAGCACCTCTTCGACCGTGAACGCGGACTCTACATCGACGTGCCGGGGCACGACTGGATAAGCAGGCACGCCCAGGCGCTTGCGGTCATTGCGGGCGCCGTCAGCGAGGAGTTCCTGCCTTCAGTCCATCGCGCCCTCCTGGAGAAGATTCCGGGCCTCACGGAGTGCAGCCTCTACTTCCAGTTCTATGTGATGGAGGCTCTGAGGCTGCTTGGAGACACGCAGGGCGTCCTGGAGGCCATGGCCCCCTGGCGCGAGTGCCTCCGGAAGTCCCCCTGGCTTACCACGTTCCCGGAGGTGCCTGACGCCGACAGGGCGCGAAGCATGTGCCACGCATGGAGCGCGTCACCGGTCTATTTCCTGGGCTCCAAGGACAAGGAACACAGGAAGTACCGCTATTACGCGGAGCAGGAGTAGAAAGAAGGGGCCTTTCCCGCGCACGCGGCCTCCGGCCTCCCGGGGCGCCGGCCATGGCATGGCACTTCCGGGAGGGGGGGCGGTCCCGGTCCGTTCTACTGCCTCTTCCTGCACTTCCGGGTGGACTCGAGTTCCGAGGCGTCCTGGAGCCAGTCGAGGACGGTTCCGCCAGTAGAGGGGAAAAAGGGTGAGACCAGCATGTTGCGGTTCCTCTCCCTTATCACCCTGTAGTCCCGCGCGGCGAAGGAGTCCCGCTGGTGGATGTCGTAGAGCACGTCGTCCAGCTTCGGGCATTCCGCAAAGGGGTATAGCAGCCGAAGCGTCTCCTCCCTTGCCTCGTAGGGGATTTCGTATTCCTGGGCGTCCGGCCCGTATGCGAGCTTCAGCGGATGTGTCGGATAGGGCAGGGGAGGTTCCTCGTCCGTCAGCATGCAGATTATGTCCTTCTCCTGGACGCTCATCTCCTCCGGCTGCTCCTTCCTGAGGATTTCGCTCATCGACGGGGCGGACGCAGGGCGCCTGAGCGTGATGACAATGCGGTTTTCGTCGTCAAGGCAGTCGTTCTCCCTGCCAGTCCTTTCGGTTTCGTCTTTTTCCATTGCTTCTCCTTTGGTTCTGCCTGGATTCATCGGATGCGTAGTGGCCGGTCTTCCATTCCGTCCAACGGGGGTATTCTACCCCGTCACGGGCTTCTTGCAATCATTCACAAGTAGTTTATTTGCAAAAACATATAAAGTAATCAAAAAGCCGTGTAATTCCTAGTTCCCGTATAATTCCCCGGTTTTTTCCGAAAGTCGCCGTCCTTTTTGGGATTTTCCTTGCCGCTTCGTTGTAGTCTGGTTTTCCCGGGGTATATTCTGCGGAATTACCGGGCGGGTTTTATCCTGCCTGGATTTCGTGTCAGTTTTTCATCGACAAGGCGAAGTTATGTTGAGAGGCAGTTCAGTCCAGGCGTTTGCCGGCGGTGTTTGCGCCGCCGTGTCCCGTCCTGTGCCTGCCTCCATCCGTCCTTTCCTTGCGATTATTGGGATTTTCAGCATTATCATTATCTAGCCGTCCGTTCCTTCCTTTTCTGCGCAGGGAAGATACGGGCGGTTCTCCTATTACTCGTCCGTATTAGGAACGGCCAGTGTTTTTCCCCTGCATTTAACACCATAGCCAACCGTGGATTAAATGAACATGGAAAACAAACAGCAAATTGCGATGCGTGTCCGCGAGCTGCGGACCCAGAAGAACCTCACTGTTGCCCAGATGGCCGAGCTTCTGGGGACTCCAGTCGAGCAGTACGAGCTCTACGAAAGTGGCGCCCGGCAGGCACCCTTCTCGTTCTACTACAATGTGGCGGAGCACTTTGGCCTGGACGTCTCGTCGGTCATCAGCGGCGAGTCTCCGAACCTGAGCCTTTACACGGTCACCCGTGACGGCGACGGCTTCCCCTTTGTGCGCCGTCCCGGCTTCAGCTATCTCCACCAGGCAATCCGCATGAAGGACCGCACGGGCGAGCCCTTCATCGTCACCGCCCCCGAGGGCGACCCGAACGCCCCCTTGCAGTATTCCGAGCACAACGGCCAGGAGTTCGACCTGATTCTGTCTGGCACGATGAAGATCTGCCTTCACGGGAAGGAGGAGCTTCTCAACAAGGGGGACAGCATCTACTTTGACGGCCGCGAGGCCCACGCGATTGTCGCCGTCGGCGGTCCCTGCCAGTTTCTTTCCATTGTCATGCGCGGGCAGTACGAGGAGAAGAAGCCCGAGCGTTTCGCCTTTGTGCCCGAGGCGCCGAAGGCCGACGTGGAGCCAGGCGCCAGGCGCAGGCTTCTCTACCAGGAATATATGGACGAGGAGTGGAATGCCGACGGCACCCTCAAGGGCGTCAAGTTCCATGTGCCGGAGCACTTCAACTTCGCCTACGACGTGCTTGGCCGCCTGGCGGCGCAGTGCCCTGGCAAGATTGCCATGAGGTGGGTCTCCAACGACAAGGTGAAGCGGGACTTCACATTCGCCGAGATCTACGAGAATGCGATGCGCACTGCGAACATGCTCCATTCCCTAGGCGTCCGCAGGGGCGACCGCGTCATGCTCGTCCTGAAGCGCCACTACCAGTTCTGGTTCATCCTGAACGCCCTCCATGCAATCGGCGCAGTCGCGATTCCCGCCTCCTGCCAGATGACCTCCCATGACTTCGAGTACCGCTTCCAGCGCGCCGACGTCAAATACGTCATCTGCTCCGCGGACGGCAATATCACCAACGAGGTGGACGACGCGGCCAGAAACTCCGACGTCAAGCTGAAGCTCTCGGTGAACGGCGCCAAGGACGGATGGCTGGACTACGACTCCCTCTACCACAACTTCCCGGCCGAGTATCCGCGCCCCGCCGACATCAAGTCGACTGACCCCATGCTTGTCTTCTTCAGCTCCGGCACCACAGGCTTCCCGAAGATGGTGGAGCACGACTACGCATATCCCCTGGGCCATATCATGACGGCCAGGCACTGGCACAAGGTCAATCCCGACGGCCTCCACTTCACCGTCGCGGACACGGGCTGGGGCAAGGCGCTCTGGGGCAAGATCTACGGCCAGTGGCTCTGCGAGGCGGGGGTCTTCACATACGACTTCGAACGCTTCCACGCCGCCGACATCCTCCCGATGTTCAAGCAGTATGGAATCACCACCTTCTGCGCGCCGCCCACCATCTTCCGGTTCCTCGTCAAGGAGGAGCTCTCCAGCTATGACTTCTCGACGCTGGAGCATGTCACCACCGCCGGCGAGGCGATGCCCCCAGAGGTGAGCGAGACATTCGCGCGGGTCTCAGGGCAGCTCCCATACGAGGGATTCGGGCAGACCGAGACCACAATGCTCATCGGAACCCTCGCAGACATGAAGCCACGACCCGGATCGATGGGAAAGGCCAACCCGCAGTTCGAGGTGGCGCTGCTCGGCCCGGACGGAACCCCCGTCAAGACCGGCGAAACAGGGGAAATCTGCGTCAAGGCCGAACGGGACAACCACCCGTGCGGACTCTTCGACTGCTATCTCAAGTCCGAAGAGGATACCAGCAAGGTCTGGAAAGACGGATACTACCACACGGGAGACCAGGCGTGGCAGGATGAAGACGGCTACTTCTGGTATGAGGGACGGGCCGACGACATCATCAAGACCTCCGGCTACAGGGTCGGCCCCTTCGAGGTGGAAAGCGTCCTCATGGAGCTTCCATACATCCTCGAATGCGCAGTCACCGGCGTCCCGGACCCGGTCCGTGGAAAGGTTGTCAAGGCGACAATCGTCCTCGTGAAGGGCAAGGAGGGCAGCGACGCCCTTGTGGAAGAGATCAAGGAGTACGTGAAGACCCACACTGCGCCCTACAAGTATCCACGCATCATCGAATTCGTCGCCGAGCTGCCAAAGACCGTCAACGGCAAAATCCGCCGCGCGGCAATCCGCGAGCAGAGCGAAAAGGCATAGGCGCGCCTCCTCCCGGGCGGGCAACTCCTCTTCCGTGTGCAGGCACGGCGGAGGAGGAATCCGGAGTATGGACACGCTGTCCTCGCTCGGAGTGGATGGAAGCACCAGGGCGTCTACAGTCCAAGAATTCCTCCCAGGGCGTGAAGCACATGGCGAAAAACCATTCGGATGCGACCGCCTCCGGGGAGTTCGCGGAAAACTCTCACCCGCCTGCTGACACGGAAGGGGATGGAGGCGAGCCTGAGCGTCGAGCGCGGCCAGCCGTACATCCTGCACGTGCGCGAGCCGGGCACAGTCAACCTGCTGACGCTGAGGCGGCTGCCAAACGGCGACTGGTCGGTGGTCTCTGCGCACGACGTGGAGCATGCAGCTTCTGGTGGAACGTCGGGGGAATATCTTAGGCAGAAGGCACTTGCAAGAATAGACTAAAGATGCAAAAAGCCCCCTCTCCGCACCCGAGCCCGACTCGGGACCCTGCCTTACATGCACGGGCGAACCCGCGCAACGCCGTTCTCACTTCTTAAACTATGCGGAGAGAGGGCAAACCCCCTCTCCGCACCCGAGCCCGACTCGGGACCCTGCCTTACATGCACGGGTTAACCCGCGCAACGCCGTTCTCACTCTTAAACTATGCGGAGAGAGGGGAATTGCACCTAACCTAACCGGTAAAACCCTGTTTTCAAGCGAAATAGCAAAAAACGAAGTCTTTCCCCTACCAAAAAAGTTCGTGAATGGACTTGAAAAGCGTCTTCCCTCGTTTATCTTAACGGCCGTGCCGTGAGTAGCGGTGCGACGGATTGCGTTGCCCAATGGTGTAATGGTAGCACAACTGATTCTGGTTCAGTTTGTCTAGGTTCAAATCCTGGTTGGGCAGCCACCTCTTTTTTCCTGAAAATCCTACTATATTAGATGCGGGTCGGCACCCTGATAGTTAGAGAGACCACCGCAAGCGTCCAGTGCGAAAGCCGCCCCAGCAGAGTTGCTGAAGGGTGGTTTTTTGTTTTTGAGGGTCGTCTATATGTTCGAGCGCATCAAGAGTCTTTGGGTCAACGACATCGGAATTGATTTAGGCACGATGAACACCCTTGTGTGGGTGTCTGGCGAGGGGATTGTGCTTGACGAGCCGTCCTACGTCGCGATAAACGCCGACACCAACAAGGTCCGCGCCGTGGGTGCGGAGGCCAAGCGCATGATGGCGATGACCGCCGAGCGCATCAAGGTGATCCGTCCTGTCCGTGACGGTGTGATTGCGAATGCCGAGGTCTCCGACGAGATGCTTCGCAGTTTCATCAGGCGTGCCTCCGGCCGCTACAAGATCATGAAGCCCCGTGTCTTGATTGCGGTCCCCTCCGGCATTACCGAGGTCGGCATCCGCACCGTCAAGGAGAGCGCGATCTCCGCCGGCGCCCGTGCGGTCCGACTGGTGGAGGAACCCTTTGCCTCGGCTCTTGGCGCGGGCCTTCCCGTCGAGGAACCCGACAGCAACATGATTGTTGACATTGGCGGCGGCACCACGGAGGTGGCGGTCATCTCCCTTGGATGCATCGTCGCGGGAACCAGCGTTCCAAATGGCGGCGACGCGATGGATGACGCAATCATCGCCTTCATGCAGAAGGAGCACCAGCTTCTGATTGGACCGAGGACCGCCGAGAGAATCAAGATAGAGATCGGCAGCGCATACCAGCTCCCCGAACAGCTCACCATCGAGGTCAAGGGCCTTGACATGGGGCACGGGGGCGACAGGCTCCCGCGCGCCGTCATCATAAACTCAGACGAGGTCAGGAACGCCCTCGCGACCCCGGTCGCAAATATCGTGAAGGCAATCCGGAAGACCATTGACATGTGCCCCCCCGAAATCGCCGGCCGCCTCGTCGACAACGGCATCACAATGGCGGGTGGCGGAAGCCTCCTCAGGGGACTGCCGCAGCTTATCCAGGAGAACACGGGGCTTCCGGCCGTCCTGGGAAAGGAGCCGCTCCGCTCGGTCGCCAATGGCACGGGAATCCTCCTCGAGAATGCAAGACAACTCTTCGGACAGCCGCAGAATTCGCTAATCGGAAATGGCGCGCGCGAGTAGAAGGCGTAGTAGAAGGTTCCTTCTGAAGAAACTCCTGCCAATTATATTCTCCCTGGTGGCTGTGCTTGCCTGGAGCATGCTGCCGGCAGGGGAACGGAGCAAGTACAACCGCGGAAGGCAGAGGCCTGTGCAGAGACGGCGGGAAGCCGTCCAGCGGGTGGACGAGAGGAAGGCCTTTGACGCAGTCGTCTTCAGGGTGGTGGACGGCGACACGGTGGACGTGCGCGCCGTGGACGGCGCCGAGACGCGCATCAGGCTTTACGGGATAGACGCACCGGAGTCCTCGCAGGAGTTCGGATCCGATGCACGCAGGTATGTCTCCTCCAGGATTCTCAGGCGGCAGGTGCGCGTCCAAGGGCGCTACAATGACAGATATGGGCGTCTTGTGGCGACGATTTATGTCAATGGCGAGGATTTTTCGCTGGAATTGCTTCGGAATGGGATAGTCTGGCATTATGTTCAATACTGCGACGATCCCGCGTATGCCTCGGCACAGCGCCGCGCCCGGTCGTCCGGCGTCGGGCTATGGGGTGGTTCCTCTCCCCAGGCTCCCTGGGAGTTCAGGCGCGAGCATCCATGGCGAGGCAAGAAGAAGAAATAGGGTTTTCCGTTGTTTCATCGGCGTCCTGAGCCGGTGGAGCGCCTTCAGCCCTGCACACGAACAACAAGGAGGATTGAACGAATATGAGAACGATGCTTTCGTTTGCGCTGGCGCTTTGCGCCGTTCCGTTCCTGCTTCACGCACAGGCTCCTGCCGCCGCGGACGACACTGCCGTGGAGGCTGCGATGACAGTCGAGGCGATTGGCAATCCGCAGGAGGTCCCCGTCGAAATCCAGGAGGCCGAAGTTGGCGAGATTGTCCTCATGGAGGAAAAGGCCGAGGAGGCGCGTGCGGCCGAGAAGCTGAACATCCCGACCCCCGCAGGCAAGACCACGCCCCCTGGGTGGTTTGACGACTGGAACACCGCCCAGGCCGAGGCCAAGCGCACAGGCCGCCACATCATGGTCCTCTTCACCGGCTCGGACTGGTGCTACTGGTGCAAGGTGCTTCGCACCGAAGTCCTCGACACGGCGGAGTTCAAGACCTTCGCGGGGAAGAACCTGGTCCTGGTCTTCATGGACTCCCCACGGGACGTCAAGCTGCCCGCGACCGTCCGCCACACCCGCAAGATGCTCGAGCGCACGCTTCAGCCAGGCAGCGGGGTGCCCGCCATTGTCCTTCTCTCCCCTGACGGAAAGGTGTTGACCAGGATCGAAGGATTCAGCCCCGACCTGGTGAAGGACCTCAAGAAAAAGATTGGCGCAAAGTAGAGGCGTCTCCTCTTCTGGAAGATGGCGGATTTCGGTGACAAGCAGGGTAGCCCGCTTGACAAGCTCAAGGGCGAAGTCGAGCCGTGGCGGCTGTGGGGCAGCAGCGGCCTGATGCCGTCCTACCTGCATGACATCGGAAACTTTCCGCGCCTTACGCCGGAGGAGGAGGTCCGCTGGGCAAAGCAGTATAGTTTCAACCACGCCCAGGTCAGGCGCATGATCCAGGAGCATCCCCAGGTCATCATCGACAAACTGGCGATGCTCCAGAAGAGCGACGACAGAAAGGGGCTCGCGACATACCTGGTCTTCAATGCGGGGGAAACCGCCGAGGACGGGGGGGGCGAGGATGAAATGCGCGGCGATGACGCATTCGACAGCGTCGAGATGGACGACCTCAGGGAGATTGTCGACGACCCGGCGGGGTTCCTGAGGGGGGTCGTCAAGGACCACAATGTCCGGAATCCATTCCAGAAGGACGACGAGGGGCTTCGCCTGGACATGGCGAAGACAATCGCCCCCTTCCTCCGCACGTCGGGGAAAATCCATTTCCAGCTGCGTTTTTTCACTGCCTGCGTGGACTACTTCATGGAGGGCGACTGGCACGAGGAGGGGCTCTCCCCCAAGGAGCAGGCACGCCTCAAGGAGGAGATGCGCGGATATGTCAAGGCAAAGCAGGAGGCCATGAACGCGCTGGTCGAGGGCAATCTCCGCCTTGTCATTGCGGTGGCAAGGCGCTTCACCACCTCTCTTATGAGCCTGGCGGACATGGTGCAGGAAGGGAATATCGGCCTGATGCGGGCGGTCGAGACCTTCGAGTGGGAACGCGGGCACAAGCTCTCGACATACGCGACATACCGCATCCGCCACGCCATAACGACGGCGCTCAACTCCAAGGGACGCCCAATCAGGGTCCCCTCGAATATCCTGAGGCAGCTCGCGAAAATCCGGCGGGTCGAACAGGAGTTCACCATGACACACGACCGCGAACCCGACGACACGGAACTCGCAAGGCTCGTGAATGTCTCCCCCGCACGACTCCGCGCACTCAAGAGGATGGGGCAGCAGCCACTTTCGCTCCAGGCCATCCAGTCGAACGACAGGGGCTGGGAAGGCATTCTCGGTGACAAGGCGGATCCGCTGGCGGACAGGATCAAGGAGGAGGCCGTCAATGACGCGCTCTCCAGCGCCCTGGCAACGCTTCGCCCCAACGAGAAGGATATTCTGGAGCGCCACTTCGGCCTCAACGGGCGTCCCGTCCAGTCCCTGATGGCCATAGGCGAGGTCTACGGGCTTACCAGCGAGCGCATCCGCCAGATTGAGAGCGCCGCCCTCCAGAAGATGAGGCAGGTATTCGGAAAGAACGGCCTTCACGGAAAGAATTAGCGGGTCAGGGCGGCCATCGTGCCGCAATTCACCTGCAACCCCGTCCCCACAAACAACCACAATGTTCTACTCGCTTGACGCATTCTACTACTTCTATCCCGAGGATACACCCCTGAGACGTCTTCTCTACCGCCACAGCTGCCAGGTCATGGAGAAGTCAATGCAAATCCTTGACATACGCAAGGTGAAGCTGGACTGCGCACTGGTCGAGGCGGGGGCGTTGCTGCACGACATCGGAGTCGGACGGTGCAATGCGCCCGGAATCCTCTGCACAGGAGACCAGCCATACATGGCACACGGAATCATCGGCGGCGAAATGATGCGGGAATACGGACGCATGACAGGCGAAAGGACGGAGGCGTTCGCGAGAATCTGCGAAAGACATATCGGCGCAGGGCTGTCCAAGGAGGATGTCGCCAGGGAAAACCTCCCGCTCCCACACAAGGACTTCCTCCCAGAGACACCGGAGGAGATGCTTGTCTGCCTGGCCGACAAGTTCTTCTCAAAGTCAGGTGATATGCATGAGAAGAGCTTCGCGGAAACACGCGCCTCCATGGAAAAGTTCGGAGAGGACGTGGTCTGCCGATTTGATGAGATGTGCGCCGTATTTGGGATAGAGTAGGGAATAGGGAGAAGAATGGAGAAAGTAGTGCGTGGCCACTATGCAGTGGGCTTCCAAAGTAGGGA
>ULPT01026407.1_pt1 | contig 13016 bp, 18 predicted proteins | sample 1953751 | NCBI WGS metagenome assembly ULPT01 (sample SAMEA4835636, study PRJEB28245) | human gut metagenome | biome: gut microbiome; material: fecal sample | place: Denmark | collected 2008
ACCTCTTACCAAATTGGGTGTCCCAATGATAAAGTCAGGAGGCTTTACTTAAGTTCTTTTGTTCGGCAAACTGTTTGGAATGCTGCCAACCCGATATTAAACAGGATGGTTCGTACCCATATAACATTATTGCTATTACAGATGTCGGTCTCTTCTATGAAATCCAACAAGTCCTTTACGATGTCATGGAGTTTATCCTCTTTAACATACATTCTTCGCTCCACGTTAAGAGGTAGATTAAGAACAGGACATTCGTATAGAGCATCAGGTTCAAAATCCAGTTCACATTCTTCGTCTATCACCATGTGGTAAGCGAGGTCAAAGAACTTCTCAAAAGTATAGAATGAATACGCATAAATATCTGGTTTCCATGCCCAGTTATTAGAAACATTCTCTACTATGTGGTCTGCTACCTGATGAGTTGCGTTTGTCAGAGTCTGCACAAACTCCTGCATTTGCTCCTCAGCTACCCTATGAAATATTTCACCTGAATAGAATGGCTCATCCTGAGGTCCAAAGTTACCACCCTTATTAAGCATATCACTGAAGTAATTATGGATGGGCTGATACAACTCTTTCTCAGATTTCCGGTTCCAATGAGAATTGAAAGTAACAGACACATGACCCTCCGGATAAAACGTGAGTTGTGAAATGTCATCCCGCACATAATCATGATGCCCAAGACTGTGTATCCTCTGGATACGGTGCATCAGCGCGGATACGACATCCTTATCCTCATCATCGAAGTCGAGGAGGTTAATATCCTTCTCGGCTTTTTTCATCGCGATTTCGAAGCTTTCTCTGAGAGCGTCCTTGTCCAGCCCGGATTCGTTTCTGAGCAGGCTCTTAAACTCATTATAGTGTGATTGAAAATTCTTCATATCATTGTCTGTTTTATAATAGCAAAGTTACTAATTTTTCGTGAGATACAGATAATAATTATAGTAAGGTGACATCGCTATGTCATCTTTTACTTTGGCGAGTTTGGAATCCTTACCGATGAGGATTGAAAGGAAATTCCAAAATGACTTACGATGATGCTTGTACTTGTAATGCGCCATTTCATGCAATATCACTCCATCGGCCCACTCTTGTTTGAAAATAACAAGAAATGGTTGGAGTGTAATATGATTACTGAAAGAGCATTGACCGAGTACATTTTTACGGAGACGTTTCACGGTAACGCCTGTGCCGTGTAACCCCTTCATATTTTCCCAATACTTTACTCTTGCCGGTAGAACTTTTTTAGCGACACGGAGTATGGTGTCGCGCATAAGTTCCCGTAGCCATTTCTGTATCTTTTTGGTTTCAAAGTCGGTGGCGTCATGGTAAATCATATCCAATAAGCCATCGTGATATTGAACCAGCAACTCGACGCAGTTCTTGTCCTGATACACGAATCGGTCGGGTACATTTATAGCTGACTCACATTCTAATGTGAGCTTATCGGCACAATGCCAGACCACTGACAAGTGTTTTGTCGTAAGCCTGAACCGTGGATTTATTTTGAATGTCGGATCTTTCACACCTCCCATATCTTGTCCATCACTTTGTCATAACCCTTGACTCCGTACCGGCCGATTTTCAAACCATAAAATCTGGTGCCAAGGGCCTTTTCTTTGCTGATTTTATCCATAGTAGCAACTACCGGCACCGGGAACTCGAAGTCTGAGATAATAAGCACATCTGCCATCTCATAAGTTCCTTTTTGCAAGACTCGTATAGCATCGGCAAGCATCTGCTCTCCGTCAGTGCCGCCACTGAAACTCTGCTCCAGAAATTTGTCAATTCGCCCCCAGTTACACGGTTTGGCAAGGTCAATAGATTTCGCCCTTACCGAGAAGCTGATCAGATAGCATGAACGTTTCTGTTTCTTAGCCATCCGAAGCAACTGCTTAAGCAACGAGAAAGCAATCCTTTGAGGTTGCCCCGACATCGAAACGCTGGTATCGATACTTACGATAATCGGACCTTTTGTCAGACGAGGGTCTTTGCGATGTTCTTCAATCTTTCTCGGTTTGTCTTTGCCGGGACTTGAAAACTGCTGAAGCTCCTTGGTGGCATATCGTTTGAAGAAGAGATCTTCAGGCATTGACAATTCAACAGGCAATACACGCTCCAGATTGTCGCCAGACTCCACACGGTCGATTTCTTCAACCGAACTGTTTTTTACAACACTGGTTGGCATGAAACGATACACAACAGTATCCTTATCTTCTTTCGATGAATCCTTATCACGCCCGATCATATCCAGAATCTCCTTTAATTGCGGATAACGATGGACATAGTTTTCAACCTTCTTTCTATCTTCATAATCTCCTGTACCGGCCTCTCGACAGACTTGCTCAAACTGCATTTTCGTACGATTCAACATCTGACGTATTTTCCGGTCAAGTTTTGCTTTACAAGCATTTTCCCAATCGCTGGTCAATGCCGAAAATACAGCATCTTTGTCGTCAGTCTTGAACTGAGCAGTGTATCCGGGAAGATTTACATCGTATTTTGAATACCCCACTTCAATTGTGCCACGCACTTCCGACCACATCATACGTTTTTTTTCGATGGGGGCTTCGCAGAACATAGCAATCATGGCAAGTTCTTTCATTGCCTCAATCTGCATTGCCCGGAACTGTTCCAGCAAAGCAGCGAAGAATGAAATCAAGTCTTCTTTCAGAACCTCGACCCATGTCTCATCTGAGCCGTCAATCTGAGGATTATTGTCAATGACCTCCTGCATATATCCGGCGAGGCAATCATCGGGCGGCATGGATGGAGGCATCTCCCCACATTCCATGTAAAAGTCAAAAGCCTCGCTATATTCTTCAAGTTTGGCGTCAACGTCGGTATAGTCAATCATTTTATCATCATAACAACGTTATTGAGTTTGATCTCAATAGTCTTTATCTGTTCATTGACTTCTTTGAGCATCTTGTTTACCAATGCAAAGTCATTGGAAGAAAGGAAGATATTGTCGCAATCAGTCCAGTTTGACATGATTGATGCCTCCCACTCTTCAACGTAGGTCTTGAATAAATCCTGAATCAAAGAGACGCGCTGATATACCGGCAAAGCCTGTAAGGATTCAGGACCGCTTGCTGATTGAGCAGTCTTCCTTCGGAAAGCGTAAGGAGTGCCGTCGATTATAGCACCATTCTGGCATCTCTGAATCCTGACCTTTATCAGATTTGAAGCGTTTTGAGATTTGGCATCAAACGGTCTGCCCGGCACAAGTGCATGTATGATAATCTTCTTCCGCTTGCTGTCATAATACCGCACTCCGTCGCGTGGCTGATTCGTGAGAGAGGCATAATCCCATTTTGAGAAATATGTATCTCCATCCGGATAATTCTCAACGAGATAGTAGAAGTAATCATACTCGGCAAAATCATTGCTGTCAGAATTTATTCGTGACGGAGCTGATTGTTGTGTGGTCTGCTGTTGTGGAGTCATAAGCTGACGAATTGATTTGTCTATCTTCGTCATACCTTTCAGCACCGAATCCGAGATACTCGAAGTAAAAGCCTTGAGAACATTTGGAATGCACTCCACGTCATTCCAGAAGCTATGTATTAGCAACAAATAATCAGTAAGATTTATCTCGCCCCGTCCATTCAGATATGCCGAGGTCTGCATCAGCCTGAAGGCTTTTCGCCAACGGCGGTCAGATGTGTAATATCGCAGCTGATTGCCGTCTTCTTTCTCCAAGGCGGCGAGGCTTTTACGCAATGCTTTTATGGCATTGACAACCGAATCCTGAATGCCGACAGTCTTCGATTCGTTCTGCCAGACGGAATATCTGTCATCAGTGATATATAACGATTCCGGCAATTCCGACATGTCAACCCCGACACCCTTTATCATTTTGAAGAAAGAGCTATCGTTCTCTATGCAGTTTGAGACCATCCGCACAAGGAATCGGTCCCACAACGCTTCAAGACCCTCGTCCTTTGCCGGGAGTTCGTTTGAGGCAGCGATAAGCACTTTCATGGGAGTGTGCATTATCCGTCCTCCGTTATGGAAGATATGTTCGTTTATTACGGTGAGAAGTGTGTTCTGAATCGACGGGCCTGCCTTCCATATCTCATCAAGGAACACCACGTCCGCCTCCGGCAAATATCCGGCGGTAAGTCGCTCATACCGGTCATCGTTCTTTAATCGGGAGATAGAAATAGGACCGAATATCTCATCCGGAGTGCTGAACCGCGACATCAGGTAATCAAAAGACTTGCCATCTTTGAATACCATTTTCAAACGACTAGCAACCATACTTTTAGCTGTTCCGGGTGGTCCGAGCAAGAACATATTTTCCCCGGCCACAGCACACAGAAGCGCTACGGCTATAATCTGCTCCTTTTCATAGACACCCTGCGACATCCATTCTATCAATTGACGGATATGCTCTTTCGGAGTTGACGGAAATAGTGATTTAGTTCTGACTTTCTTTGCCATAATAAAAACGAGACCAATTATGCTCACTGCAACGGCGGAGCCCTAGCGAGTGAGCCGAGAGCGCAAGTCGGCGCAGACGGTGTGCGGTGGCACAGCCACTCGGACTCACCGCAAAATTAGCTCCGTCATGTCGCAGATTTAGATACAGGTCATCTTTTTTCCTATAATTTGGTCAACAAAATCATCCGATGCTTTCTTTAACTCTTTCAGCACAGGAAACATATACTTGTGTTGGAGTGCGAATCCGATTACAGCACCGATAATTGCTTTAATCAGGGCTGAATGAGGCGGCCCGATAAAGCAGGCTATGCCCCCTAATATTCCGGGTAGTATGGCAAATTTAAGTAGTGCCAACTGTTTCTGAATTACTTTATCCATTCTCCAGTTCCTTTCCGGCGGCAAGTATCGAGACTTTTATCTCTTCATCTTTTATACTCTCATCGGGATATACTGCCCAAATTACATCAATGCTTTCAGGCAGTTCACTAAGGAAATCGGTCAATGCAGTCATTTCTTGCATGACCAATAGTTGTTTTCCCTCCTTATTGAAATACAAAAAAATTGAAAGCCTTTCGATTTTATTGAGCAGAGATGAAGCCAATGTACTTTTAATGAACCCTATAGATTCTGCAACTCGCTCATTACCAGGCCCGGTTGCTGACTTTATAAAGAAATGCTTTGCGTCAGCAAGAGCTGTCTGCAAATCATTGAAGTCATAGGCAATCATGCCTTGTGTCGCAATGGGCTGTAGGAGGGCTTTTATTAAGTCAGGGTACTCAGTGCAAGAAGTTTCTACCACAACAACGTCATAACATTCCAAATCGGCATTGTCAAGCAAACCAATGGTCAGGACTCCGGCTTCATGGAATGTTTTTGCAATACTGTTCGCATGATCTTCGTTGTCTTTCGCCACAATGATTACCATCTTATCCTCATCGGTTGGGACACATTCAAATGGTTCGTTTAATACTGTGGCGGACACACAATCGTATCCGTATGACTTTATTGTCTCGATTATTTCTTTTGTTGCCTCCCCGATTCCAATTATGCGGAAACTGGTGGGCAAATTCGCAAATGCAGATTGGTCTAATAAAATTCTTCATTCATCTTGTCCTGATTATAACATCTGAAAATGTAATGCAGTGATAGCTAAGGGTTGGCTATCACTGCATGGATCTGTTTGCAAAGTTAGAGTTTCTCTACTTTGAGTTCGTTGCCGTTCATGTAGCCAACGGGGAAATCCACGTTGTATTTCATCTTGAACTGGCGCTGAATCTCAGCCTTTACGGTTGAGTTGGCAAAAGGAAGTGTGCTTCCATTGAAAGAAACTTCGGCAGTCATGCCGGCTTCGAGTCGCTTGCCTCCGCTAAGAAGGAGACGTTTAGTGGTTACTTTGAAGAGTGCCATATCTAATATTTTTAATGGTTACACTGCAAAGGTAGAACCGCCGTGTATCAGATTTGGTGACACCCAAAAGATTTTTTAGTCTTCGTCGTAAAAGTCCTCTAAATCAAAACCGTCTTCAAAATCTTCAGAATCTACATCTTCATCCGGATACATCATCTGCATAATCTCACGCTCATCATATCCGGTTATTTCCCTACGTAAATTGACAAGCTTTTGCTCAATACGATTACTTAATTTCTGTGCTTTACGACATTCTTCAGCTTTCTTGACAAAATAATTCGGGTCTTTATCGCCGGTGTATAAATGATCCTCGAAATGAAACAACTGCTCATTTATTTCTTCAAGTTCCTCTTTAATCTCATCTAAATCGGATAAAGCTTTATCCTCATCTGATGAGTAGTTTTCCTGCATTTCGTCAAGACGTGAAAGCAAGGCTTTTAGTCTGAGTGTAAAAGATTCGTTTTGTCTCATATTATATCTGATTTATTCAAACGAATGATTAAAGTAATTTCAACGCTATAGCAACACAAGCCTCGGCATCACAAAGCGCATGATGGTGGTTTTCCATATCGTAACCACAGGCAGCTGCCGACAAATGTAGCTGATGGCTCGGTATGTCAAGACAGCGACGGGAGGCGGCAAGGGTGCAATGAAATTCGTAACCGGGATATTCCATATCATACTCCTCAAATACTGCCTTCAAGCAACTCTCATCAAAGGGACGGTTGTGTGCTACAAGCGGCAGGCCTTTTATTTTGTCTGCAACCTGCGCCCACACTTCCGGGAATGTCGGTTGTCCGTCAGTATCCCGACGGGTGAGTCCGTGGGCCTCAGTAGTCCAATATGTATAATAATTTGGAGAAGGCTGAATCAGACTATAGAATCTGTCAACAATCACACCGCCACGAACTATTACGATGCCGACACTACACACGCTGGAGCGTCGGCCATTGGCTGTTTCAAAGTCTATTGCTACAAAGTCTTGCATTGTCAGTCATTCTTATACAGTTCATACATCTCTGAAATCCAGCCTTTCATTGATTTGCGCAAAGAAGCCGGACTAACGACCTCTATCATCGCGCCGACATGGAGCAACTTCATTATGAAGTCATACGTCGGCGAGAGGTAGAGTTCAAAGTCGGCGTACTCGCCATAGTCCTCAATAAGTCGCTGACTATGATGCAGCGGAAGGGTTTTCAGATAGTGTTTGTGGTCTTCGTTGGCACGAATCACAATTCTCTCCGGCTTGACATCATATCCGATGACCACGCCGAATTTTGTCGAGAAATACTCTGTAGCATCAAAATCCTTTGGCAACTTGAAGAGCGTCGATGTCGGTTCTACGCTCTCCAGACGGTCAAGGGCGTAAATCTTTATTTCATCGCGATTATTGCGTCCGAGCACATACCAGCGGTTATCAAACAGTTTCACGCAATATGGCTCAATGGGGAATGTATAGTTACGTTCCTTCTTGAAAGGGCGATATGTGATATTCACGACCCGGTTCTCCTTCATCGCCTCAAGGATTGTGGTCAGATGATCGCGGCCCGAAGGGATTTCGTCAACCAATATGCGGTCTTTCAAAGAGAGATTCTCTCCGATTATATTGCCGACGGCAAAGGAGTCAAGCATCCACTTTTTGAGTTTGTCCTCGTCAATATCCTCCGGATTTGAGATGTAATACAGATAACCGCCAACTTTTTGACAGTCAATCATTATCCCGAACTGCTCGTATATTGCATCGCGCCAGCGGTTGAACGTGGCGCGATGAAGCGGCTTGCAGTCGCTCAAATCCTTGCAACGCTCCCAGCGGTCGGAAAGATCCTTGTGAGAAATCTTCCCTGCACGGCGGATTGTGTCAATCAGCCAAGTGTATTTTTGTAGTTGGTTCATATCGGCTTGAGTTTTTACACTGCAAAGATAATAAAAACCTGTATCATTTCGCAATACACCTCTCAATAAAATGAAAAATCCAGCCAAGGAGAGTAAACAGAATTGACCGATGCATGGTATTACTCTATGCGGCTCTTACGAATCCTATGCACTATGCCCTTATGCTCTTTGCTGAACCGAGTACTATGCAGGCGTCCCGTCAGCTCAAAGGGTCATGACATTTCGATGCTGATAAAATCAGCGAAAAGCATCGCCTCCAAATCATTCACTCCTGTTGGCTGGATTATATTTATTTTTTTCAATTCTAAATCAATTCAGTTGACCATCCAAGGGCTTGAATTTTTAGGTCAAGGTCTCTTAAACGTGCTGCACTTTGATCATGAATTTTGCGAAATTCCGCTGCGTTTACCATTCGCATGTATTTTACTTCCATTCTGCCATAGCGCTCCTCTTTTTCAGTCAGATGTTTAAGACCGTCATACAACGTCTTTGTGCGCATGGACAACGTATCTCGCTCCGCAAGTAGCGAGGTTAGATTACGTTCATCTATGACGGCGTTTGTGTTGGTCATGTTGATACGATAGATGAGATTTCGGAGTTCATCGAGTGTCTGGTCCAATTCAGTGATTACCTTGTCGACGTCTTCCGTCGGCTCATCGCCCTCTTGAATTTTGATACAATCCTTTAGACGAGAGCGGAGTTGCTGTGATTTCTCGATAAGAGCCGACCTGCGGCTCAATGCTTCTGCGAGTTTCATACTATATCTTTTATGTTTCTGTTGCAAAATTAAGATGTCATTGTCTCAAATATCGAGACAACCTTTCTCAAATATCATAATATAGAATCAACAATCTTAATCTTCGCCATAATTATGGATTGAAGTCAATATCTCATTATCATCAGCTTCATATAAACTAAAGATATTCAAATAGGTATTTGCACACGTGCCATCCTGCCAAAGTATTACTTCGCTGACTGTAAGATGACCATCTGTGTTGGGAATTACAAAATACATTTCATATTCTCCATAGTCCAGCCACATGTAAAGATAAACATAATCTTCTACACGGGTCAAATCTGTTCCCAATAAGGCGAACCATTCTTCTTTATCCTTTGCAAAGTCATCTAAAGAAGAATATGACTTGACAATGTCATTAAGGAACGCATGGCGCTTTCGCATCCAGTTGAAACGCTCCGCATTATTCATTGCTATTAAATCCATGCGCCATATAGTTCCTCGGGGTCATCATCCGGACGGTCATTCTCCAGTGTCGTTCTACGAGCTTCCGCCAACTCTTCTTCTGTCGGTGGAGGCAGTTCTACCATAAAGACATTACACGGACGCTGCTTCATCCCGGCTTTATGGCGAAGCCAGAGATTTTCCATCAGGAGTGCGACTCCTTCGGGGGATTGTATAGTTTTCATGCTCATAGTAAATTGTTGTCGGTTTTATATGTTCCGCAAAATATACATGGTGCATCAAGTGACGCCCACTGTAAATCCTTAACATCTTTCTCTATCCACAAAAGCTCTGCATCCTTCTCTTTACGCAGTTCCACTGTTGCTTTCAGCAAAGGGATAATTCTTGGCAACTTGGCTTTTATTTCCTCCCACTTCCCATATAGAGAATAAGATGAAACATACGCTACTCGCAGGCAGAGGCGAACATATTGTCTGTCTGAATAATAATATACCACAAACTCATTATCCCAACCTAAATTTTTCAGGACAAGAGCTGCATCAGCCATAAGTTCCTTTGCGATAGAACTTGTGCAATAACAAAAGTTCCCTATATAAACAGGAGCGACAAAATCTCTCCGCCTGTTGATTTTTGAATAATTGTCAATAATGTTCATTTTGATGCCTTGAAATTAAATATTGGACGGATGATTGTGTCGATGGTGACTGTGTCGCCGATGTTGGCTATGATCTCCTCAGCCGGTTTATAGACCATCGGCGACTCGTCGCGGGTGAAGTCGTTGACAGACTCCGAATAGATGCCTTGCATGGATGCCTCGAAGTCTTCCATTGTGATTTTCTCGTAGGCCTGAGTCCGGCTCAAAACTCGTCCTGCCCCGTGGGGCGCTGAACAGTTCCAGTCAGGATTACCCTTCCCAGTACAGAGCAACGAACCATCGCGCATATTCAGCGGTATGATGCAACGCTCTCCTTCAGCGGCTGAGATAGAACCTTTGCGGATAATATTCTCATCGCTGATATAGTTGTGAACCGATTCAAATTCCTCCTTTACCACCACACCGGGGAAGAACCGCAGAAGTAAAAGCGATATAAGTTTACGGTTGAGCACTGCCCATCGCTGACAAAGACGCATATCGTGGAGATAGTGCTCACGCCCTTCACCCTCGACATAGCAAAGAGCGGCGGGGAGGCGTGGTTCCGCTTCCTGATGTTCCTTGCGCATCTTCTTTATGACGCTCTGCAACTCAGACCGACGACCTGCTGCCTTGTATTCCTCGATGGTGCGTTTGATTGTTTCCTCAAACTTGTCAGCACCGTCGGTAAGGTGCTTCACCGCTTTTGCCTGATAGATGTCAGCCACCTGCTTGCCGAGATTGCGCGAGCCGGTGTGGATCACAAGGTAAACATTCTCCTCATCGTCCTTGTCAAGTTCGATGAAGTGGTTGCCGCCGCCGAGTGAACCGATAGCCTTGTTGATACGCCCGGAGTCTTTAAGTTCACGGTAGCAGTGAAGTTCGGTCACAAGTTGCTTTGCCTCACGGTATATTTCCATTTCCTCACCGACAAGCGGCTTGAAACCGAACCTATCTTCGCGCACAATCATTCCCGAAGGCACATTGCCCCGGATATGTTCATGAAACGCGTGAAACTCAATCTCGGAGAGTTTGCCGAGATTGAGGATTCGCATACCGCAACCGATGTCGACGCCCACTATATTGGGAATGACCTTGTCGCCAAGGTCGCCGGTGAAACCAATGACGCAGCCTGCCCCGGCGTGTACGTCTGGCATAATGCGTATCTTCTTGTCGGAAAACACGTCAATCGAGAGCAGCTCCTTGATCTGTTCCAAAGCATTCTCCTCGATGTTGTCCGTAAAAATCTTTACGTCATATCCTTCTATCTTCTTCATATTCTATTGTCTTTAATATTTCGATGCAAAGGTAGAATACCGCTGCGCAACCATTTTGCGCATTAAAAAAGAAACACGACATTCTTCCTTGAACGCAAAATTACATCCAAGGTGACGCATTTTGCGATACAGTATAAACCTTCGGCTTTTTATTAAATATTCTTAATTAGTAAACCGCTGTAGTATAGCCTATACTGTAGCACTAAAAAAGAATTACGACATATAAATATGGCAAATTTAACAGTTGTTTGCATTTAATTAAAATCCTTCATCGTATTAAAGAAGAGTACCAACACAAACAGAGAAGTATGAAATTAGCAATCGTTGGCACTCGAAATCCGGGTGTAACCTATCAGGAGTGGGAGAAGCTCTTGCTCGACAAAATCAATCCCGACGAGATTCAGATGGTAATCTCCGGTGGCGCAAAAAGAATTGGCACTTTCGCCAAATTATTCGCGGCCCGCCATCACAAACCCTACATGGAGTTCGCTCCGCAGTATGACGTTTATGGACGATATGCGACTTTGAAGCGTAATACTCAAATCGTAAAAGAGGCATCAACCGTTATCGCGTTTCCTTCCGCTGAGTCCAAGGGAACTTATCATACCATCAAAGAAGCCCAGCGACTCGGTCGTCGTGTTATAGTCGTAAATCTCTAAATTTTTTGTGGTGTCTCGAAAAATAGGGCACCACATTATTAACTTTGCATCGTGATTATGGAAGAACAATACAGAAAAGAAATAACATGGTGGTTTGCCGAGCTTGGATTAGAGAGCGAGGTGGACAACTATCTTGCATTGTTTCCTGAACTGAAGAGCCGCCTGTCAAAATTTGCTATCGGTATTTTGAAATGGAACATTGCGAGGCTTATCGATATCAACAAACCCGATGATGTGAGTCGTGTACGGCTTATTCTAAAGGTCATTAACCAGACACCCGGTTTTGACTTTTTCGACAACACTTTCAATGAAGCTACCCCTGAAATGGTTTGTAAAATCATAGGAATGGCACCTATTACTCCAATTGAAGAGCCAGAGATCGAATTTGAATATACAGTCAGTTATATTGGGAGTTATGCTGAGGCTCGTCAATATCTCGATATGACATCTTGGTGTATCGTTATTTCAGAAGAGTCATTCAATGCCTATACTGTCAATGGCAACCGCTTCTACTTCTGTGGTAACGGAGATTGGTGGGACGTTCCTTGTATCCCGGGCAACGGTTTTCCCCATGACCGCTTCGGTTATTCTCTCATCGCTGTTGAACTCAGTCCTGAAAACAAAATCGTTTCAATCACTTCGAGATGGAATACCTGTGCTGGAGACACTGGCGACTTAATCACCGAGGATGACTTAAAATCTCGGCATGGAGAATTACAACAAACTAATTTGTAAACCCTCTGAAAATCACTAAATTTGCCAAAAATATTTTCCAGAAGATGAATAAATTGGAATATCCCGAAGTAAGCCTTTATAAATTAAGAATGCTTTCAAAAGGAGAAGAATCGCTGATTGTGACACGTCGCGACGAAAAACAACATTTCTATAATGTTTCTCTTGATACGATTGGTAAATATTATTCTCTTGAAGAAGCAGAAGCAGCCCTTAAAACTCATAAGGAAACTGACAAAGACGTGATTGTCTATCAGATTATCGGACCGGAACACGGACATGTGAATTCTACATTCGTAGAATCTGAAATAGATGGCATTCCGGACGAGATATTTGAAACAGAGGATTACGATGAATCCCCGGAATTTCAAATGGTATTCAACGCCAACCGCGAATTTATATCGTCATATTTCTATGATGCCAATAATCCGGGAGGTGCAAGGCTTGAAAACGAAAATACTTTCAATGTCGGAGATATGGCCTGGATGTCCGGCAGCTGTTGCTTTGAGGAGGAGGAACTTAATGTCCTGATACCGGTAATAATTGAAAGTATGGTACAGAACAAACATCGGCTTAACATAGAATCGGATGGTGTCAAAGTCAAGCCATTGGTTACAGTAAAATGTAATTGGGGCGAATATCCGGATTCAGAAGGTTACGAGATCCCAAGAATTGACCTGCTGCCTCATAATATAATCAAGCAATAAACTCAAATTGAGTGAAAGATTGAGAGTGTAAACTAAACTGTGTCAAGCTACAATAAAAGT
>ULPT01005052.1_pt1 | contig 13014 bp, 7 predicted proteins | sample 1953751 | NCBI WGS metagenome assembly ULPT01 (sample SAMEA4835636, study PRJEB28245) | human gut metagenome | biome: gut microbiome; material: fecal sample | place: Denmark | collected 2008
ATTACATCTAAAACGATTAATATTATCTTTTGATACTTCTTCATAATCATCAAATACATTATATAAAAAAAGAAGAAACTATTCAATATTAGTTTCTTCCTCTTCTATTGTTTCAACATCAACATTAGCATCTTCTGTTAGATCATTATTATCTATAAATTCTTCTTCTAATACCTCACTAGGTTCATCAGATAAGAATTCTTTTTCAAGCATAATATTTATATCAGAATATTGTTTAGCGCCTGTTCCTGCTGGTATTAATTTACCTAAAATAACGTTTTCTTTTAATCCTGCTAAGTGATCAACTTTACCCTTAATAGCAGCATCAGTTAAAATTCTCGTTGTTTCTTGGAATGATGCAGCTGATAAGAATGAATCTGTTTCTAAACTTGATTTAGTTATACCTAAAATAATTGGATAACCCTTTGCTGGATTTTTACCTTCTAAAATAACTGGTTTATTTTTATTAGCAAATTCTCTAATTGAAACAGTTAACCCATTTACTAAGTCCGTATCACCTGAATCAGTAACACGCATTTTATTAATCATACGACTAGCAATAACTTCAACATGTTTATCAGCAATATCAACACCTTGTGATTTATATACTTTTTGAATTTCTTTTAAAATATATTCTTGTGTTGTAATTGGATCGGTAACTGCTAGTAATTCTTTAGGAGATATAATACCTTCAGTAAGTTTATCACCAGCATTTACTAAAGAATTAAGTTCTACTCTTAGTTTAGCACCGTAATTAGTTACATGTTCTCTTGATTCTACGTCATTTGTAACAGTAATTTTCCATTTACCATTCGCATCATCAATCTTAGTAACTTTACCAGTAAGTTCTGAAATAGTAGCTTTCCCTTTAGGCGTTCTCGCTTCAAATACTTCTTCAACTCTTGGTAAACCTTGTGTAATATCTTCTTCAGATGCTACACCACCAGCATGGAATGTACGAAGTGTAAGCTGTGTACCTGGTTCACCAATTGATTGAGCAGCCATAATACCTACTGCTTCTCCTGTTTCAACTAAGTTACCAGTTGCTAAGTTATTACCATAACATTTTTGGCAAATACCATTTGCACATTTACATGTAAGTACGCTTCTAATTTCTACAGATTTAATACCCGCTTTAGCAATTTTAGATGCAATACTTTCGGTAATTGGTTCATTTTTATCAATAATAACTTCTTTAGTTTCTGGATTTATTACCTTTTTAGCAGTATATCTACCAATTAGTCTTTCTTGCATTGATTCAATTACAGAACCATCTTTATCATCAATAAAATCACTAACAACTAGACCACTAGTGCATCTACAATCTTCTTCTTTAATAATGATATCTTGACCTACATCAACTAATCTTCTTGTTAAATACCCTGAATCGGCTGTTTTTAAAGCTGTATCGGCAGAACCTTTACGAGCACCGTGTGTATTTAAGAAGAATTCGTTTACTGAGTGTCCTTCATATAGTGAAGTTGTAATTGGAATTTCTACTGCTTCACCATTTGGTTTAGCCATTAAACCACGCATACCAGCCATCTGAGTAAACTGATTTAATGAACCACGGGCACCAGAAGTCATCATGATGAAGATAGGATTCTTAGGGTTTTTAGCCGCTATTTCTTTAAGTTCTCCTTCAACCTGGCTTCTAACTGCATTCCATACATCTACTACAGATGTATATCTTTCTAAATCGGTAATTAAACCACGTGAGAATTGTTTATTAATCTTATCAACTTTTTCTTGGCCAGCTTTAATAAATTCATCTTTATGTTCACTAGTCATAATATCCATAATACTAAATGTAATACCAGAAATTGTAGAATATTTAAATCCTAAATCTTTAAGTCTATCTAGCATCATAGAAGTTTCCGTTGTTTTATATCTTTTAAATATTTGTGCAATTATTTGTTGTAAAGTTTTTTTCGCAAATGCTGGAGTAATAGGCATTTCACTAACAGCTTTCTTAATATCTGTACCCATTTCTAAGAAATATTTACTTGGCGTAAATCCTTCAATATTATCTTTAGATGGTTCATTAATATATGGATAACTATCAGGAAGTATTTCATTAAATATTAACTTACCTGCTGTTGTAACCAAATATTTATCTTTAACATCATCTGTAAATATTTTATATTTAAATGATGATACCGGTAAGACTATTCTAGTATGTAAAGTTATTTCTCTTCTTTCGTAAGCCATTATTGCTTCGTTAGAGTTTTTATAAACCTTGCCTTCGTTATCTTCTCCGGCATATTCTAATGTAATATAGTAGTTACCTAAAACCATATCTTGTGATGGTGTAACGATTGGTTTACCATCTGATGGTTTTAAGATATTATTAGCACCAAGCATTAATATTCTTGCTTCGGCTTTTGCTTCTTCTGAAAGTGGAACGTGTACAGCCATTTGGTCACCATCGAAATCGGCATTAAATGCAGCACACACTAATGGATGTAATCTAATAGCTTTACCACCAACTAGCTTAGGTTCAAATGCTTGAATACCAAGTCTATGTAGGGTTGGTGCACGGTTAAGCATTACTGGATATTCAGTAATGACATCTTCTACAACATCCCAAACACAATCATCTTTATTATCAATAAGTTTTTTAGCGCCCTTAATATTATGAGCAAGGCCTCTTTCTACTAACCCATTAATAACATGTGGTTTAAATAATTCTAAAGCCATATCTTTAGGAAGACCACATTCATACATTTTTAATGATGGTCCAACTACGATAACAGAACGTCCAGAATAGTCAACTCTCTTACCTAATAAGTTTTGACGGAAACGACCTTGTTTACCTTTAAGCATACTTGATAAAGATTTAAGTGGTCTATTTCCTGCTCCAGATATACTTCTTCCTCTTCTACCATTATCAAATAACGTATCAACAGCTTCTTGAAGCATACGTTTTTCATTTTGAACAATAATTGATGGAGCACCTAATTCAAGTAATTTCTTTAAACGATTATTACGGTTAATAATACGACGATATAAATCATTTAAATCACTTGTTGCAAATCTACCACCATCAAGTTGAATCATTGGTCTTAATTCTGGTGGAATTACCGGAATTACATCAAGAACCATCCATTCTGGTTTATTACCAGAAGATTGGAATGCTACTAAACAATCTAATCTCTTAACTAAACGAATACGTTTTTGACCAGTAGCGCCATCTAATTCTTTTCTTAATGCTTCGATTTCTTTATCTACATCAACTTCTTTTAGTAGTTTCTTAATTGCTTCCGCACCCATACCTACTTCAAAAGTATTTCCGTATTTTTCATAATATGCACGGTATTCTTTATCAGATAATGTCTGCTTCTTTTCAAGTGGGGCGTTACCTGGATTAATTACTACATAACTTACGAAATATAGTACTTCTTCAAGTTCTCTTGGTGACATATCTAAAACTAATCCCATTTTAGATGGTACACCCTTAAAGAACCAAATGTGAGAGCAAGGAGCAGCAAGTTCAATATGTCCCATTCTTTCTCTACGTACTTTAGAACGAGTAACTTCTACTCCACATCTATCACATACTACATTTTTATATCTTAATCTTTTATACTTACCACACGAACACTCAAAGTCTTTTGTTGGTCCAAAGATTTTTTCGCAAAATAAGCCATCTCTTTCAGGTTTTAATGTACGATAATTTATTGTTTCTGGTTTTTTAACTTCACCATAACTCCAACTTCTTATCTTTTCAGGGCTAGCAATAGAAATTCTTATTCCTTTAATATTATTAACTTCTAACATTATAATTCATCCCCTTCATCAAAACCTTCATCTTCGATTTCTTCTAAATCTTCTGCATTTGGTTCTTCATCAAAATCATCATCTTCATCGTCAAATTCATTATCTAAAGAATCAAGAGGTGCATCATTTTTTTCTGGTTCTTCTACATCCATATTTTTAACTTCACCAGTTTTAATATCTATTTCATCGATTGTAATAGCATCAGAACTCTCATCTTCATCTTCTTCAAGTTCTTTTAGTTCATGAGCAACATCATTTTGATCAATCATTTCTACATTTAATCCTAATGCTTGGAATTCTTTAATTAAAACTCTAAATGATTCTGGCATTCCGGCACCCGTTACTGGTTTACCTTTAACTAAGGCTTCATAAACTTTAACACGTCCAATAACATCATCAGATTTAACTGTTAAGATTTCTTGTAAAACATGAGCAGCACCATAAGCATATAATGCCCAAACTTCCATTTCACCAAATCTTTGACCACCAAATTGTGCCTTACCACCAAGTGGTTGTTGTGTTACTAATGAGTAAGGACCTGTAGAACGAGCATGAATCTTATCATCAACCATGTGATGTAATTTAATCATGTACATTACTCCAACAGCAACTCTATTTTCAAACTTTTCGCCTGTGCGACCGTTATATAAATCAGTTTTACCATCAGGATCCATTCCTGCATTAGCCATTTGTTCTTTAATTTCATCTACACTTGCACCATCAAATACTGGTGTTGCATAATGTAAACCTAACTTTTTACCAGCCATACCTAAGTGTAATTCTAAAATTTGTCCTAAATTCATACGTGATGGAACACCTTGTGGATTTAATACAATATCTACTGGAGTACCATCTGGTAAATATGGCATATCTTCTTCTGGTAAAATAAGGGAAATAACACCTTTATTACCATGACGTCCTGACATTTTATCTCCAACTTGAATTTTACGTTTTTGAATAATATAAACACGAATTATTTTAGAAACACCTGCTGGAAGTTCATCAGAATTTTCTTTTGTATATACTTTAATATCATGTACTATACCATCAGCACCATGAGCAACTCTAAGTGAAGTATCCCTAACTTCTCTAGTCTTTTCACCAAAGATAGCATGTAATAATTTTTCTTCACTAGTAAGTTCCTGCATTCCTTTTGGAGTTACTTTACCAACTAAAATATCTCCCTCATTTACTTCAGTACCAATTCTTACAATACCATTAGCATCTAGATTTTTTCTTGCTTCTTCTGAAACATTTGGAATATCTCTTGTAATTTCCTCTGGTCCTAATTTAGTATCACGACAATCTATATCATAATGTTCAATATGAAGTGATGTATAAACATCATCTTTTACTAATCTTTCATTTAATACAACGGCATCTTCATAGTTATAACCATTACATGTCATAAATGCTACAACCATGTTTTTACCTAAAGCTAGTTCACCTTTATCAGTTGAAGGTCCATCAGCAATAACTTCTCCTCTATGAACTTTATCACCTTTTTTAACAATTGGATTATGAGAAATATTACTTTCGGCATTACTTCTTTCAAAGTTTGCTAAATAATATTCATCTTTACCTTTAGCATTTTTAACCACAATCTTTTTAGAATCAGCATATTCAACTACACCATCAGCTTTGGCAACAATTGTTGAACCTGAATCTCTTGCCGCAATATATTCAACACCAGTTCCAACAATAGGAGCTTCTGTTTTAAGTAGTGGTACTGCTTGTCTTTGCATGTTTGAACCCATAAGTGCACGACGCGCATCATCATGATCTAAAAATGGAATACAACTTGTTGTAATAGATACAATTTGACTTGGTGAAACATCTATAAAGTTAACTTCACTACTCTTACATTTAACATTTTCACCATTTAAACGAGCAACTACTTCATCATCTAAAATGTTATTATCTTTATCAATATTAATTGTTGCTTGTGAAATATAATAATCTGCTTCTTCATCAGCAGTTAAATAAACTACTTCATCAGTTATATGTTTATCGACAACTTTTCTATAAGGAGTTGTAATAAAACCATATTCATTAATCTTCGCATAAGAAGCAAGAGAAGTAATTAAACCGATATTTGCTCCTTCTGGAGATTCGATTGGACAAATACGTCCATAGTGAGATACGTTAACATCTCTTACATCCATACCAGCACGATCTCTTGAAAGTCCACCTGGCCCTAAAGATGAAAGACGACGTTTATCAGTTAACTCAGCAATTGGGTTAATTTGATCCATGAACTTAGATAACTGACTTGATCCAAAGAATTCTTTTAAAGACGCCGTAACTGGTCTTATATTAATTAACGATTTAGGTGTAACAGCATCAATTTCTTGAGTTGTCATTCTTTCACGAATAACCCTTTCCATACGAGCCATACCTACTCTAAACTGTCCTTGGATTAGTTCTCCAACTTGACGTACACGTCTATTTCCTAAATGATCTATTTCATCAATATTACCAATATCATCAAGTAAATTTAAATAATAACTTACAGCGGCATAGAAATCACTAATTGTTAATCTCTTTGAATCAATGCTTTGATCATTACCAATAATTTTAATTTTATTATTCTCATTATTAATATCTTTAACTAAAACTTCTTGAATTTTATTAAATTCATCTAGTTCTTCGTTAATTGTTACTTCTTTAACATTTAGTCCGTTTTCAAAATAAGGTCTTAATTCTTCTAAACGCTTCTTATCAATCTTTTCGCCTTCTTTAGCGATAATTTTTTTGCCAGTTTTTAAATTTTCTGCAAGGGTTTGACCTAGTAGTCTATCTAGTACGTTTAATTTTTTATTGAATTTATAACGTCCTACTTTAGCTAAATCATATCTAAAACGATCAAAGAATCTTACGATTAATTGGTTCTTAGCACTATCAAGTGTTGCTGGTTCACCTGGTTTTAATTTTTCATAAATTTCAATTAATGCTTCATCAGTATTTTTTGTACTATCTTTTTCTAAAGTATTTTGAATAAATCTATTATCGCCAAATACTTCTTTAATTGCTTCATCACTAGATAAACCTAATGCTCTAAGCATTGTTGTAACAGGTACTTTTCTAGTTCTATCAATTCTAACATAAATTACGTCTCTAGCATCTAATTCAAATTCTAACCAAGTCCCTTTATTAGGAATTATTTCTCCAGAAACAACATGACGTCCATTTTTATCTACTTCTTTTTTAAAATAAATAGATGGGCTTCTTACTAATTGAGATTGAATAACTCTTTCAACACCATTAATAATAAATGTTCCGGCTTCTGTCATTAAAGGCATGTCTCCTAAAAAGACTTCTTGCTCTTTAACTTCACCAGTTTCGTGGATAAATACTCTTGCTTGAACTTTTAAAGGAGCCGCATATGTTACCATACGTTCCTTAGATTCCTTAATTGAATATCTAGGCTCATCAAAAGAATAATCACCAAATTCTAGTGATATATTTCCGGTGAAACTTTCAACAGGAAACAAGTCATCAAAAACCTCTTTTATTCCACTTTCTAGAAACCACTGATATGATTTCTTTTGAATATCTAATAAATCTGTAAGCTCAAAGTTGTTCGTAGTTTTAGAGAAAGTAACTCTTTCCCTATGGTCACCAAATTTAGCTGTTTTGTATGCCACTTATTTTCACCCCAAACAATATATTTTTTAGAATTATTTTCCTCTAAAAAGAGGGACAGTTCCAATCTAAAATTCTATCAAAAAAAAGAGCCTTATGTCAACGTTTTTTTCGCAAAAACTACATAAAACCCACAATTTTTTTCTAAAACTTTAACATCTGCTAAATTCTTAAGATTTTTTACTACTGTTTTAACTCCATGATTAGTTCTCATTACAAACCATAACTCACCATCTTTAGTTAAATGATTAAACGATTCATTTATAATATTTAAATAAACTTTTTTACCAGCTCTTATTGGCGGATTGGTAATAATAACATCATAAACTTCCTTTACATTTTCATAAATATTTGAAACAAAAACATTTCCTTCTGCCTTATTTTCTTTTAAATTCATTTTCGTTAAATGTAATGCCCTATTATTAATATCAATCATATCAACACTAGCACCCATTATCTTATTTAAAGAAATACCTAGAAAACCAATTCCACATCCAACATCTAGAATTTTTTTCTCTTTTTTTCCATATTTAATGTATGTTTCTAATAATAATTTACTTCCCTCATCTATCTTATCTTTAGAAAAAACACCTAAATCACTATAAAACTTTAAATTATAATTTTCATACTTATAATTTAAAATTCTAAGTTCACTTTTTAAATTTTCATTATTATCAAAGTATTGCATAATTCATCCCCTTAAAGTATAAAATCTTATCCGAAGATAAGATTTTAATAATAAAAATCTTTAGACTCACTATCAAAATATGTTAAATACTTATCACACCAGTTTTGATTTGGTAAATCATCTCCAAAATCAGCCGATAAATCAATTAACATTACCCCATCACAGTAGCAGTCTTGAGCGCCATCCGTTCCATCATATACACAAACAGAATACCAAATATTATAATCATGTGATAAGTTTAAATCATAATATCCTGATTTAAATTCCCAAACATTAGCGGTTGTTTGTCTTAAGGATGGTTGAATTGCATATTTTCTAGTACCTGACTCCAGCCAAGTAGGACTGTATTCTGTATAACAACCTTTTTCTCCTGTATTAGCTGAATACATCCAAAAATTTGTATAATAAACATGATTAGCATATCCCGCGATAGTTTCTCTTGCTAAACTCCATTGTGCTTGTTGATAATTTCTTAATGAATATGTACCAAACTTTTTATACGTATTGCTTGTTGTAAATGTTCCCCCTGAAGCTGTCCACTCTGTTGTACCATTTTCAAAACTACCATTTTTTATTAAATTAGTAATTGTATGACTCTTAGCATTTTTCTTTATTCCTACTTTAAAAGAAAAAGTTTTACCGGCATCTGGATATTGATTAATATTTTCAAAATTAACATAACGTACTGTTAATGTATATGTATGTACTGCTTTTCCTTCTATTTTTATATTAGGATTCTGGCTTGCATCATTATCCGGATATAGTATTGTATTAAAATTTGGCAATGACTGTTCTGCAAACTCTTTTGCCCCACTACTATTACTTGTAATTTCAAATACTATACTTCCATCCATCAGTTCATTTACCACATCATAAATATATATGACATATTCGCCAAGGCTGTTACCTGGATTTTCAACACTAAAAGTTTTAGTTGCTTCCCAACCCGGAAAAATAGCCTTATCCTCAATAATTTCTGAACCTTCTTTAAAAATTATATTTAAGTTAGCTGCTTCACCTGTAATAGTACTTGCAGATTCATTATTACTTACTTGAGAAACAAAAAATGCATATGATAAACTGACCACAGCCACTATAAAAATTACTACACCTATTAAAATATAATATATATTTTTAGTTCTTCTTACATCTTCCAATTAGCATCACACCCTATAATTAATTATAACATTATTACAACAAATAAAAAAGAGGAAATTCCCCTTTTTTTATAATCGTTAAATTAGTTTAAAGCGTCTTTTAATTTGCTTCCAGCTTTGAATGTAATAGCCATTTTAGCAGGAATATGTAATTTTTCTTTAGTAAGTGGGTTAATACCATCTCTTGCAGCACGTTTTTTAGCAGCAAAAGTACCAAAACCAACTAAAGCAACTTTTCCTTCTTTTTTAAGACCTTCTTCAATTCCTTCTAAAGTTGCATTTAAAGCACGCATAGCGTCAGCTTTAGAAAGACCAGCTTTTTCAGCAATAATTTCAACTAATTCTTGTTTTGACATAACGATTACCTCCCATTTTTTTATATTTTTTTATAGGTTATTTACCCTACAAGTATAAATTATCAAAAAACCCCATAAAATGCAAGCAAAAACCAATAAAAAAAGCGTATTTTCTTAAAAAAGTTACGCTTTATTTACAATTACAGTACAATCGCGATTAAATTATTAGACCCCTTGTTAACAATCTTTGTTACCGTATTAGATAATTTATATCTTGTGTTTTCCGGCATCATTGATAACTTCGCCTGAATTCCCTCTTTAACTATGCAATCTAAACTTCTACCAAATATTTCACTCTTCCAAATACTTGATGGATCTGTCTCATAATCTTTCATAATATAATTAATAAGTTCTTTACTTTGAAGTTCTGTTCCTATAATAGGTTCAAAAGTACTTTCTACATCCACTTTCATTAAATGAATTGATGAAGCAACTGCCTTTAACTTAACTCCATAACGAGATCCTTGTTTAATAATTTCTGGTGTTGATAGTTTCATATCTGATAAAGTTGGATAAACAATTCCATATCCCGTTGATTTAGCCATTTTAAGAGCTGATTTAATACTTGCAGTTTCATCTTTATCACTAGAATATTCCATAAATATTTTTAGTAAACTGCTCTTATTTAAAGTCATTCCCCCTAAAACTTCTTTTAAGGTTTCATTGTATAGTTCATCTGATGAATCTAAATTTAGAGTTACAATACCACTTGCGGCATCCACATTAGAAATGTATGCTTTCGAAATATATTCACTATCATCATAATAACTTATAATCTTATCTACATCTTTAAGCTTACTAATGCTTGTCATACTTTCTTTAATCTTTTCTAAATAATGCATTTTTACTTTATGATTATTATCAAGTTCATGAATCCATTTTGGCATGTTTACTTCAACATCAAGTACTGGAAACTCATAAAGTGCCGTTTTTAGAGCATCAAGCATATCTCTTTCGCTCATTTCATTAATATTAATTGGCAAAACTGGTACTTCATAATTTTTAGTTAAATTATCTGCTAATCTAATTGTTTCTTCATTTGATGGATGCGTAGTATTAAGAATAACTATAAATGGTTTGTTAATCGCTTTAAGTTCAGTTATTACCTTTTCTTCTGCCTCCATGTATTCGCCTCTTGTAAACTCCCCAATTGATCCATCTGTAGTTACTACTATTCCAATAGTTGAATGATCTTTAATAACTTTTTCGGTCCCAATTTCTGCTGCCTCTACAAATGGTATTTCCTCATCATACCAAGGTGTCTTAACTAGTCTTGGATTACCAAGTTCATCTTCATAACCATTGCTTGTCTTAATAACATATCCAACACAATCAATTAATTTAATATTGGTACTAAAATCATCTATTGTAATTTTAGCCCCTGTTGAAGGTACAAACTTTGGTTCCGTGGTCATAATGGTTTTACCAGGAGCAGACTGAGGAATTTCATCAATACATCTCTTTTTTAAATCCTCATCTTCTATGTTAGGAACAACTAATGTTTCAATTACCTTCTTAATAAAAGTTGACTTACCAGTTCTAACTGCACCCACTACCCCTAAGTAAATTTCACCTTTACCCCAGGCAGAGATGCTACTAATTATCTCTTTTTTTTCCATACTTTGTCCTTTCATTTAAAATGTATGAAAAAAGTCTTAATCTAAGAACCAAAAATAATATTTATCATATAATATAGAAAAAAGTATGTAAAACCTTCGCGCATAAATTATTGTATACAATCTACTTTCTAACATCTTCCAGCGTTACAATTTGTAACGGTTTCATTTCCTTCCTCTTTAAGCCTTTTTTTTCATAACTCTCCAATAAACTTGTGGGTTTTCACTTCCTGATAAAACTCCAACAACATCGACAACACTGATAAAGTATTTTTATTCTTCTTTATCCCATACAGTTCTAATTGTTTCATTATAAATTTTTTATATTCAAAAAAATGATACTTTCAAAATATCATTTTTCTTCTTTAAAATTACTAATGAGACCATAATTACTTAAATCAATTTTTTTAAGTAACTCTTTTAATTCATTTAAATTTAGTGAATTAACAAAAGATGCATCTTCATTAATATCAATGTCAAACTCTAAAACATTAGCTGTATAAGAAAGCAAACTATCTTTATACTTTTCATTTTTTAAAATAATATTTATAATTGCTTCTTTTTTCCAAATTTCAAAACTCTCTTCGTCAAAACTTAAGTTATTAATAACTTCTAATACCTTATTTTTTAATAATTCTTTATCCCTAATAAATAAATTAACAAACAAATAATAATAATCATTAACTTTCATATAAGACGTACTAATATTATACATACTATGTTTATTATTAATCATAAACTTAGATAAATTAGATGTACTACTAAAATTTTCATTTACAATATAGTTGCGATAATAATCTAACTTTAACTTTTCTAAAGGTGAAAAATCATCTAAATTGAATTTAAAAATCATACTAACTTTATCATCTTCTTTATTACTATATATGGTTATATCACGATTTTTTATTTCCTTTGTTTCTTTTTTAGTTATTAAAGTCACCTTAGGATAAACTCTGACTAGACTATCATAAGCATCTTCTATTAATTTTAATATCTTCTCTAAATTAAAGTTTCCTCCTACTAAAATCGTTTGATTACTAGGAATATAAAAAGCATCATACACATTTTTAATATAATCATAATCAAATGAATTAATTAACTCCTCTGTACCTATTATACTTTCAAAACCATCACCATTAACATAATTCTTAAAAAACTCTCTCCAGTTTCTTTTATAAGGTTTTCCCTCATCATTTCTAAGTTCTTCAATAACGGCATGCTTAGTATCTTCAATATCTTTAGCATTAAAGCCTGGGGTATTTATATAATATATTAAATCTCTTAAATGTTTTTCAAAATGATATACACAATCGATATAAAAACTTGTTATACGGTGATTAGTTATTCCATTAAAATATAATGAATCACTACAAAATCTTTTAAATAAATTACCAGCCTTTGAGTGTTCAATAACTAAATGTTCTAAATAATGGGCTGTTCCGTCCTTAACTGTATATTCCTTTCCATCAATTTCATACCTTTTGTTAAAGCCGCCATAATTAATAATTAATTTAGCGTAAGCCGTATGAACTGTATCATCTTTATAATATATAACTTTAACACCATTTTTAAGTGTTACTATTCCATAGTTTTTCATTAATCATCACACCCCCTTACAACAACAGTTGAAGTAAACTCTATTCTATTTAAAAACTTTATAAATTCATCGGTCGTTATTTCACTATACACCTTAATATCTTTATCCATTGATGTTAAATCAAAATATTTTGCTTTAAGTTTATTAAATTTATAATAATAATTATCACTGGCTC
>ULPT01059019.1_pt1 | contig 13003 bp, 12 predicted proteins | sample 1953751 | NCBI WGS metagenome assembly ULPT01 (sample SAMEA4835636, study PRJEB28245) | human gut metagenome | biome: gut microbiome; material: fecal sample | place: Denmark | collected 2008
TTCATTCTACCAGAGCCTGCAAGCTATGTCTTCTTTTTTGATCTTTTCAATTTGCGCAACTTATTGTACATTATCGAGCGCGGAGATGATAGATCGACTTTCCGAGCTTGGCGTCAGACCCGTGCTATTGACGGGCGACCATGAGAATGCCGCGCGGGCTATCGCAGACAGCCTGCATATAAGCGAGCTGCACGCGAATTGTCTGCCGCAGGATAAGCTGACGCATATCGGCGAATACCAGAGCGCGGGCGCGCCCGTGTGCATGATCGGCGACGGCGTGAACGATGCGCCTGCGCTGAAAAAGGCCGACGTCGGGATCGCTATGGGCGGGATCGGCAGCGACATTGCCGTTGACGCCGCAGATATCGCGCTTGTGAATGATGATGTGAAGGAGCTGCCGCATCTTGTTGCGCTGTCAAAGCGCATGATGACGACCATACGGCTCAATATGAGCTTTTCTATGGTTCTGAATTTCGTGGCGATAGTGCTCGCCATTATCGGTACGCTCGATCCGGTCATCGGCGCGCTGGTGCATAATGCCGGCTCGGTGCTTGTAATCACAAATTCGGCGTTTCTGCTGAATTGGAGAAAGAAATAAGGAGGATAAAATCATGGCGGCAAAAATTATCGGGCACGTTATTGGGATACTTGTGCTTGCGGCAGGCGTGTACTATATGGGGAAGGAAAAGAATGATCCAGAGTCCAGAAAGATATACGGCGTGATTAGCGCTGTGGGCGGCGTGGTTGCGGTCGTGTGCGCGCTGCTGATCATACTCTGACCCGTAGCAGGGCGGAAAAGTAAATAACAAGCGCATCGACTCGCTTTCCTCAGCACAAGGAAAGCGAGCCAATGCTTATTATACAGCATTATGTTAAAGAATGTATAATGGTGCTGTACAACAAAACGTTATGCATTCAATGCTGAGAATGGGCATTATACTGGTATGATCAATATCATACACATAAAACACTGTAAGTTGCTGTTATGCTGCAAAAATCAGAAACATTACGATGTTTCCTGATAACGGTATACGCTGTCCATCCGGAACAGCAATAATGAGACTGAAAAATCAGGGTGACGCCGACACAGGTGCAAGATATCCACAGTTTAACCTCAACGATGATATATCGGGACTTACCGGCATACCCTCGATTAGCTCTGCGTTATCCGTAATATAGGCAGTTTAAGTCTAGTGCCCCGCGAGGGGCACAAATTTTCAAGCTGGTCAATACGATCATTGTCAACACATTTCAATCCACGTGCCCCGCGAGGGGCACGACGCCGTCCGAGGGGCATCCAAAATATCAGACTGAGATTTCAATCCACGTGCCCCGCGAGGGGCACGACCACTGAGCAGAGCACCATGAAGACGGACATAGGCATTTCAATCCACGTGCCCCGCGAGGGGCACGACTCCAGCTCTCCGCGCTGCCCATCATCACGGTCTTATTTCAATCCACGTGCCCCGCGAGGGGCACGACTGATGAGGCCGACGCAGTCATGGACCTTCTGGCCATTTCAATCCACGTGCCCCGCGAGGGGCACGACCCATGTGCGATTGATATTACACCACTAGTAATATATTTCAATCCACGTGCCCCGCGAGGGGCACGACTGTTTTCTGGCGCTCCCGCAGATAAGCTTGATCCATTTCAATCCACGTGCCCCACGAGGGGCACGACGGTAACAAGACATCATCAAATGACCTCAACAAACATTTCAATCCACGTGCCCCACGAGGGGCACGACTATGCTAAGCTTTGTGATGACTGGTTCCGCGACCAATTTCAATCCACGTGCCCCGCGAGGGGCACGACTCGCCACGACGGAGCTGTTGCCATACGCCTCGACATTTCAATCCACGTGCCCCGCAAGGGGCACGACAGGCGTTGATGAGGCGAAGGATTTCGACAAGTTCGTATTTCAATCCACGTGCCCCGCAAGGGGCACGACCGACTGGATGGAGCCGGAGGACAACGGCGACAGAGAATTTCAATCCACGTGCCCCGCGAGGGGCACGACAGCAAACATGCACAATTTTTTCGTGCAGATTTGCGCAAGAGTTACAAATATCCCGCTGAAAGGGATGCCTTACCTACAAAAAACGTATGTAAGCATATAAAAACTTTGGGCTGACGCTCATTTTTCGGTGCGAAGCGCCCAGCAGAAATGTGTAAGCTTCTGCTTCGCAGTCAGACCATCAGCACCCCCTCAGGCTCATAACCGGGGTTTGTGCCGAAGTGTTCTATACGGGTTTGATACTTGTCACCGAGGTAGTAAAACCTCAGGCTGTCGCGCTCCTCGTCCATGATAGAACACAGAGTGTGCTGGAGCTTTCGGCACTGTGCGGGATCAACGAGGCACTCAAACACGGAGTTCTAAACGCGCTGACCATAATTTATGCACTCTTTAGCGATTTTTCTCAGCCTGCGCCGGCCGCCTGCATCCTCGGTATTCACGTCATAAGTTATCAGAACAAGCATTTGCCTCCTCACTTCCACAGAAACGGCGGATACTCATCCAAGTCATCACGCAGATACCGCGCGAGAAGCAGCGCCTGAACATACGGTACAAGCCCCCAGGACAGCTTCTCTTTGAGGTATGGATGGGTAATAACGTCACGCTTGCGCTCCTGCCAAGCCTGCAAGAATGCCTTGCGGCCGCTATCGGTCAAAAGCACTGCGCCGCTGTCAATTGTGCAGCACAGCATCTCTTCAAGGCACATCGCCTGTGCGCACAGCTGCAATTCGTCACAGCCGTCATCTTTGGGCTTGCCGCGTTTGTATTCGACGGGGTACGGCAGCCACAGCCCGTCGTGCCCGGCAAGCGGAACGCCTTGCGTGCTGCGCCGGAATTCAACTACATCGCATTGACCGCTCAGGCCGAGCGTAAGGGAGTATACGCGCAGACTGCGGGTAATGATCGTGTCGCCGCGGCTCTCGCGGAGACCTTCGTCATGCGCACGCTCGTGCATCAGTTCACCCTCAACCGTGCGAAGATTTTCCGCCCACTGCTGCTCAATGTGTATCAGCGCCCACTGCCTCCGGCAGAAGCGGAAGTGCTGCAAGCCGGAGATCATCAAGCAGTCGTCAGGCTCGTACATTACGAAAGCCTCTCGCAGGTCACTCCATCAGGAATATTCTCGGCGACGGTTACGGTATAGTCGCGGTAGCTGCGGGGGACATCTACACCGTCGTTTCTGCTGACGGTCACGGCGTCGAAAAGCTTGTAGGACGGCGCATTGCCAAGCTCTGATTCGTGCTTGAAGACGATGAGTTCACGCACGGCCATCTTGCCGCGGGCGGCGGAGTGATCGTTTTCAAACATGTTGAGTATTGCCTGCCAGAGCAGCGCAAGGTCGTCTTCGGAGAAGCCGGTGGTTTTGCGGGCGAGATTCGCGGAGACGAAGCCCTCTGCGCGGTAGAGCGCATAAGGCACAATGTGCTTGCGTCCCATTTCGGTGCCCTTCTTTTCTGCGTCGGCCTCGGTGGTGATAGCAACGCGGGTTATGGTGACTTCCTGCGGGACGATCGGGTCTATGGAGCGGGCGAAACCAATCTGCACAGGGCCTCTGACCTGACCACAGCTGAGCGCGCCTTTTACAAACGTCGTCATTACCGCGCCGAAAGTACGGATATCATAATAATTTGCACACATATAGTCGCGCAGTTTGCGGTCTATATATTTATCGTCCTTTTTCGCGGCTTTGAGATCCTCAGAGATGCCGAGGGCGGTTATTGCGGCCTTGTCGCTGCTGTTGAGGGGGACGCCGTCCTTGATGTATATGCGGTAGCCGTCCTCGTCCTCTTTCAGCGTTTCAACATAGTTGCGTATTTTGCGCTTGAGGCATACGTCGGTCACGAGGCCGTAACCGGTCTCGGGGTCAACGCGGGGCATATTGCCTGCGTCAGGATCGCCGTTGGGATTTCCGTTTTCCACATCGAACAGGATCACAAAATCATAGCGGTTTTTTATAGCTTCAGACATTTTAGTTTTCCCCCTTATTTTTCTTTTCATAGCGTTTCTGCGTCTGATGATAGTAGCCGAGCTGGAATGCCCCCTGTTCCGGCAGGGTCATGCGGGCGGGAAAGCCCTCGTGAATCATGCCCATAAGTGCCGTAAGCTGCTTGTTATAGTGGATGCTCTTACCCGTATCAAGCTTTTGCAGATGCTTCTGAGCGAGCTTGATCAAGGTCGGGAAAATGACGGCGGGCGTAGCGCAGGCGGAGTTGAAGTAGCGATCCTTGATAGTAGTGTTGATGCCGGGGTTCGCGGCGTCCTGCACGGCCTCCAGCACGGCAAAGAGCCGTCCGAGAACATAGGGCAGATATTCGCTTTCGTCGTTGAGTGTCACGGTAAGTACCTCCTCAGGGCAATATTTTGAACGGTTTCTTGTGTAATAGGCTTTGATTATCGCGGCGCGGCCGCGGGTGATTTCCCGCTCGGCGCGGATGCGGAGCGTCACGCCGTTGAGCAGCGTGGCGGGGTAGCGAGAGCCGGTGAGGATCGCTCGCATGAGGTCACCGGCCAATTGCGGAGCTGGGGAGGGGTTGCGCTCTTTTTGATTGACTGTCTCGCGCACGAGCTTCCAGACAGGAAGATCCTCCCACGGGTCATTTGCCGGACGGACGATCTCAAGCGCTTCGCGGTGCTGATTTATGTGCTTGGCAAAGCGGCGTATGCTGTCTCGGAGGAAAAAGCGCACGGAGAGCCGGGCGGCATTCGGCGCGAGACCGAGGAAGTATACATGCTGATCGGGGAGGATAAGCTCATCCAGCCAATCACAGCTTTTCCCCGCGGCAAGGGCTTTAAGCGCCGCCGTTACGTCTGATTCCTGCACGCCGCGGTCTTCCGGAATACCGAATATAGCATCCATTCCAAGGTCCGCCGCGGCATTATCGGCATTTTCCGCCCAACAGACTACGGCGGTGTCGCCTATGATTTTGCAGCGGTCACGGTCGGCGAGAAGTGTGTTGAGCGCGGTGGTATAGGCAAATGCGGCGTATTCGCTTACGGGAGCGTTTCCGCCCTGCTCGTGACCGTAGGAGCAGAAGGCCGGGGCATTAAACGATACGAGCGCGGCTCCGGAACTCTGTGCGCCGGGCACTCCCTTTATGGCGGGGTGTGTTGCGGCGATGGGGGCGGTCTGCCCGGTAACAAGGCACTGCGCCATCACGGCGTTCGGGTCTGTATTGTGATAATGCTGCTGCCATGCGTCCTGAATCGCCGGATCCTCGGTTACGGTACGGCGGCCGTCAGCGTAGTCGTAGCAGAATACGAGATTTGCGTTGTCGGTGATATCTTTCCAACGTTCGGCAAGCAGCGGATGCGCGGCGGCGAGTTCCGGCTGCCATGTGTCAAAGAATGCGAGCACAGCCCGCGCCGCCGGAGAATCGACGCCGTCCAGCAGCTTATGGTGCAGCGCGGCGCATGCTTCAAAGCACTGCACAGCGCGCTCAGGCTTGCCTTTCTCATCTGCGCCGAGAATATAGGACGAGTTATCGCAGAGAAAGTTTGCCGCGACGCCGGAGGAGCGTTTGACATGAGCGGGGACGCTCATCGGGAGAGGGACGAGCACGGTTTTCTTGCCGCGCTGTTCGTCGTGCCTCTGGTCGATGACGTCGATAAGCTCGCCGCTGTCGTTCAGTTCAAGCCAGAAGCTGACCTTGAAAGTCTTGTCCCAGCCCGGCGGTGCGACGATGCCCTTTTTCAGCATCGCCTCATAGTACGCGGTCAGAGCCTGTAATATCATGTGTGCACCTCCGCGTTCCGGCAGTCGAGTACGCCGCGGTCAAGCCGCGCGCGGAAGAACTGCGCCTTTATGTTTGCCGTGTCGGAGTAGTCCATGTCGTACAGCATCCAGCCGAGATCCTGCGTCAGCTCGATGGCGGGGATAGTTCCGCCCGGCCACTCGCGGAAGCTGGCGGGGAATTCCCGACAGCCGAAGTACGGCGTGTGATAGCACTGCCCTTTTGCGAGCCTCCGGCGCAGGATATCCTGAAACTTTCCCTGATTGTCGCTTGGGGCGGCTTTGCCCGTCAGGTCAAAATGACAGTCGATAACATAGTGCACGTCCTGAAGCACCATCGCGGCGCGCTGCTGTATCTCCTGCGTGGTGTACAGTACCGGCGGTGTGCCGCCCTTTGCCGCACTCAGCGCCGCGGAAGCGAGAAGCGTGGCCTTGACCTCGTTGCGGCGTATGTTGGTGAACCTGATCGGGGAGAGTACGTAGATGCGGTCCACAGTAAATTTCAGACCGGGATGCCAATAGATCGCTTCGACCAGACCGCGCGCGGCGGACGGGGTCATCACGTCATAGCTCACTCGCTCGGACTTCATCTCCGGGCGGGAAAAGCAGGCGTAATCGCCCCAGACCTCTATCAGCATAGACATACGCACCACCTCCTTCCGCTGCAGGTCAGGGCGCTTACGGTTATATGCTTTTGCACCACAAAACTACCTCCTTTGCAGTTTATATAAACAAGCCTAATCCGGTTTCCGCGTCGAGCGCGAGACCGGTTTTTGGATCATACTTCGTCATGTCGATAAGTATTGCCGAACCGTCGGGCAGGAGCTCCAGCGCGCCGGATCGGTCAAGCGCGTTGAACTGCGCGTCGTAGCATTCAACGGAATATACGCCGAGACGACGCAGAAGTCCGCGGCTCATCTTCCCGTCGCTGAGCTGTCGGCACAGCTCAGCGCCAGCGCCGAGCGGCAGATATACGGTTCTGGTGGGTGTCTCGATGAGCCTGAACAGCTCCGCAACCTGAGCAAACGGCAGTATACAGCCGCTGACGCCGTTTTCTATCATGGAAAGTATGTGCTTTTTGTCGAGCAGGTCAGGGCTGCGGAGGTTGAAAAGCTCGTTGAAATAAGCTTTTATTGCCTCAGGCGAGGACAGGTCGGCATGCCGCCTTGCAGCGTAGTTCATGGCGCTGATATTCTGCGCCAGCATTTGCGGCGCGGCCTGCCCGTCAAGCTGAAAACGGTACACGAGACTGTCCGCGGGCTCATTGCGTCCCTCGCGGTTGCAGCGTCCGGCGGTTTGCAGCAGCGAATCAAGCCCGCATTGTTCGCGGTAGGCGACGGGGAAGTCCACATCGACGCCCGCTTCTATAAGCGACGTTGAGACTACGCGGCACGGCCTCCCGTCGTGAAGCCGGGCGCGTATCTCGTCTATCTGGCGTTTGCGGTCAGCCGCGCACAGCAGCGTGGTGAGGCAGTAGCTGCCGCTGTACGGCAGAGCGGCGTACAGCTCCTGCGCCGTCTTGCGCCGGTTCACAACGCACAGCACCTGCTCGTGTGCCTGCAGCCGAGAGCAAAGCTCGTCAGTGGAGATGCTGCCGAGATCGCGTATCTCGGTGCGGCGCAGCGCGCTGTACATTCCGGCAACATCAGGACATATTTCGCGCTGTGTCAGTTCGGGCGCGAGGCGGTCAAAAAGCGGCGCAAGCGTCGGTTGAGTGGCCGTGCAGAGCACGGATGTGACATGGTAGTGCTCCACGAGCTGGGCAATGGCCGAAAGGCACGGCGGGAGGTAATCCTGCGGCAGAGTCTGCGCCTCGTCAAAAATAATCACGCTGTTTGCAATATTGTGCAGCTTGCGGCAGCGGCTGCTGCGGTTTGAGTAGAGCGATTCAAAAAACTGCACGGCAGTCGTGACAACAATGGGAGCATCCCAGTTTTCGCTGGCAAGCAGCTTGCGATACTGTGCGGGGGTCAGATCTTCCGACTCTGCGAGGAGATATTCGGCGGCGGAGTAGTGGGCGAGAACATTTTCTTCGCCGAGAAGCTCGGCGAACACGCCGACAGTCTGGTCAATTATCGAAGTGTATGGAATGACGTATATCACGCGTGACATGCCGTGCGCCGCTGCGTGTTCCAGCGCGAATGCCAGAGAAGCGAAGGTTTTGCCGCCGCCGGTGGGCACGGTAAGCGTATACATACCCTGCTCCCACTGTGCGCCGCGCTCCATGCAGACGCGAAGCGCTGCATTGCGCTGGGATGCAACCGAACTTTTGGGCTTTTCCAGATAGCCCTTGGCTTTCGCTCTCACTTTTTCGAGAAGTGCGGATATTGATTCGCCGCCGCCGCGCGGCGCGGCTTGTCCGTCCATGAAATTCTGCGTGTCCTGAAAATCGGCGTCTACCAGACAGGAGTACAGCATACGCGTATAAAACGCGGCAGTGGTGCTGTCCGACACAGCCCATGCGGGAGGCTTGGCAGGTGGAGGAGCGATTTCACGCTGCCATTCGTCATATGTCGGCAGCTTGCGTTTTAAACGGCCTTGGAGGGTCGTATCGTCGGCTGCATCATTAAGGTTGCCGCAGTCGGGTATACCGCCGTGGTGCCCGGCGATGGCAAGCGCCGCAGGCAGGTCTCTGCGTTTACGTGCTTCCTGCGCTCCGGCGGTGGAGTGGTCAACGGACACGGCGCTTCCGCGGATCCGCTGCTGGAATGCGGCGCTGTATTTGCCGATGTCATGCAGCAGTCCGGCGGCGCGCGCTTCGTCAGCCGCGCCGAACGGTGCGGCAAAACCCGCGGCGAGTTCGCCCGTGCCGTGCAGATGTTCCGAAACGGTCTGTACTCTGCCGTCATCGGCAATATGGGCAAGATACTCCAAGGCTCGAACCTCCATGTTTGTTATATTTCAACAATATAATAACATATTATGGGCAAAATAACAACAAGATTTGGCAGAATATAATAAAGCCTGAGCCGATAACCCACAAGAACATCTCTGGATTATTGGCTCAGGTTTATTCTTTATCACCGGTTATGAAGTAGTCGCAATAGTCGCCGCCGTTGGCGAGGGTGTGCTGCCGGTGCAGCACGCCGTGCTGGAGCGTTATCATAACCTCGTCAAGCTCGCAGAACAGCGGCATCAGCTCCCGCACACCCAACTTATCCGCATACGCGCAGATGGGGCAGCGGGTGATACGGTAATAACATGCGCCGTCATAGGGCTGGCCTTCAAAGTCTACCTTGAAGGAGGTCGGGTACTGCTTCTCATTCTCGGGCGTATACCACGCGGCGTACTTCACGACGCTCTTCTTGTTCTCCGCCTTGCCCTTAGCCGTGTTCAAATCCGTCCGGCTGAAGTACCACTTGATATGATACAGCGCGCGGCGCATCATCTCCTGCACGGTCTCCGGCGGGATCTTTTTCTCGCTTGCCACATACGGAGCAACAAAGACCAGCGCGAACAGCTCGTTATACGCCATGGGGTTGTCGTCCCCGATATCGTCCGCTTGCGCGACCAACTCCTTATAGACTTTATGGATCTTTTTCATGATCTCTGCGGCGTACTGCTTCCCGTATTTCTCCGCGAGAACCTGCTTTATCGGAGCCTTGAACATCCAGAAATAAAAACCGTTATGTCTCAGCAATTCCCGATACGGATATAAAGAGCAGTACGCCATGCTGCGCCGCCCGCGCGGTATGGGCGCTTGACAGCGGGGGGATATTGGTTTATCATACATGCTATCCATTCTAGCATTCTGGAGGCATGGCCTTGAAAAAAATCTCTGCATTCATTACCGCGCTCTCGCTGATGCTCCTCATGGGCTGCGGCGCGGCTGATCCTGCGCCCGCACCCACGGTCGAGCCGAACCCTGGCAGCGCCGAGATAATAATAGAGCCGAGCGACACGCCGGAGGTCTCCGGCGGAGATACGGAGCCTGACACCGTGCACGCGCTGCTTGCCGGCATGACTCTTGAACAGAAGGTCGGCCAGCTGTTCATTATCCGCCCCGAATCGCTGGACACCGACCTGACGCCGGAGCAGGTTCATGACGCATCGCAGTACGGTGTGTCAGCGCTGAGCGGGGATATGGCGGCGCAGCTTGCGCTCCGTCCGGCGGGCGGCTTTGTCCTGTTCGGCAAAAATATTCAGGATCCAGATCAGCTCGACGCGTTCATCTCGGCGCTGCGGGACGAATCCGACTTTGCGCCGTTCATTGCGACCGACGAGGAGGGCGGTGCCGTATCCCGCGTCGCCGGTTCCGCGGCCTTTGACGTGCCCAGATATGACGGGGCGCAGGCCGAGGCCGCCGCGGGCGAGGACGCTGTGCGCAATATGTACGCGTCCATCGGGGAATATCTGCGAGAGTACGGCTTCAACCTCGACTTTGCACCGGTGGCGGATACAAATTCCAATCCCGACAACGTCATAATCGGCAGCCGCGCTTTCGGCAGTGACCCGAAGCAGGTCGCGGTCATGGTCGGGGCGGCGGTGGACGGGCTGCAAAGCGCGGGCATAATGACCTGCGTCAAGCATTTTCCAGGCCATGGCGACACGACCGGCGACTCGCACAACGGCTATGTCTCGCTCGGCAAGAGCTGGGCGGAGATGCTGGACTGCGAGCTTATCCCGTTTGGATCCGTGCTCGACAGGACGGATATGCTGATGGCGGCACACATAACTCTGCCGCAGGTCACGGACGACGGATTGCCCGCCTCGCTGTCGTATGAACTGCTCACGCAGAGGCTGCGCGGGGAGCTGGGCTATGATGGCGTGATAATCACAGACTCGCTCGCCATGGGCGCAATAACCAAGAATTACAGCCCCGCCGAAAGCGCCGTGCTTGCGGTCAAGGCCGGAGCGGATATAATCCTCATGCCGTACGATTACGCTGCGTCCTTCGACGGCGTCCTGAACGCGGTTCGTGCCGGAGAGATAAGCGAGGAGCGCATCGACGAGAGCGTCCTGCGCATATTGCAGCTCAAAGCCGAATACGGCCTGCTGGGCTGATGAAAAGAGCCGGAATTCTGGCGGCGTGTACGCAAAAAACCGGCGTGACTCTTGAAGTCACGCCGGTTTTTTATTGCCCGTATTTTACTTCCAGCTCTTTTGTATGCGCGTGGAGCAGTTCGCGTGCCCGTGCTTGAATGGAGGGAAGATTTGCTTGATCAGTGCCCGCAAACTCGCGTCTGATTCTCGCTGATGCTGCCGCGTGACTGTCGCCTGTTCTGCTCTCGTCCGCTTCCGATAAAAACTTTTGCAGCAGACCAAGATCGCCGGAGTAATGCAGTTCCACAAGCTTTGCGCGGTATTCCAGCTCCGCGGGGGTGATTTTCGGGAATCGTTTCATATCCATGGCATGCTGCGCTTCATGCTTCAACAGGGAAACAAGGAAACGTTCGCTCTCAAAATCATACGCCTGCTCGACGCAGTTGATCGTGCCGTCGGGCGAAGCCCAGCCACCCGTACCGTACCTGCCGAAGGTCAGATAATCCATCCAGCTCCGGAATACGAAGCCTTTGAGAATGTTGGCCGTATATTCCGCCGTCCCGTCCGGCAGCTCGACGCGGTAGACGGTCGGAACCGTTTCCCGCCAGACATATGGGCCGTAGTAGCCCTGCGTTTTCCCAAAAAGCGCATGATAGCCATTTGCTTCAAACGCCGCTTGAAGCCGCTCGGCCAGAAGCTCTTCGTCCGCGTCCGGCATATTCAGGAGCAATCTCAGCCCTGTCAGCAGCTTGTACGCGGCCTCAGGCTCAGGCAAGCCGCAATAAAAGACATCACGGAAATATATCTGATACAAGCGCAGAATGTCGTTGAGCGCATCCGGTATGTCATAGCTGCGGTATTCGCAGTTTTCAAAAATTGCGGTGTACGCGGGAAGAATGTCTTTGAATTCCTCGTGCTCGCGCATGTACGCGATGGCGCCCTTTATGTCGCCGTTCATAAAAAATTTACTGATCTCCATAGCTGTTCCTTCTCTGATTTTTGCCTTTGTCAGATGATACTATTATACAATGTTGGCAACTATATGTATACTTAACTTTTCTTAATCGAACTAAAAACACCCCAAAGCTCCACAATGCGGAACTTTGGGGTGTAGTTTATCTTACAAGAAACGTATGTTACAGCTTCCAGCCGGAAGTCTCCCTCTTGCCGCCGACAGAGTCGGCGTAGATGCCGGGCTGGGAGATAAGCTCGCTGTGCTTGCCCTGCTGGACAATGCGGCCGTCGTCGAGCATGAGGATCTGATCCGCGTTGTGGACGGTTTTCAGCCGGTGCGCGATCATAATGATGGTCTTGTCGCGCGTCAGGGCTTCGATGGCCTTCTGAAGCCTGTCTTCGTTTTCGGGATCAACATTCGCGGTGGCTTCGTCCAGAATGATGATGGGCGCGTCCTTGAGCATTGCGCGCGCAATGGAGATGCGCTGCTTCTCGCTGCCGGAGAGCTATGCGCCGCCTCCACCGACCATCGTGTCATAGCCGTTTTCAAGCCCGCCGATGAAGCTGTCACAGCCAGCGGCGTGCGCGGCGGCCTCGACCTCGGCGTCAGTCGCGCCGTGGCGGATGACCTCGAATATGCTTTCAAAGCGGGAGGTGGTGACGATGTGCAGGAGCTTTTCGGTCAGCGTGTCCCCAAGATGGGTAGGGTAGCCGATGGTCTCCATGTACTTATAGGTGTATTCGACCTCGATACGCACCAGATCATCGATGAAGTTATGAAAGCGCGTGCCGTAGGACGCGTCGAGCAGCAGGAATTCGTCCAGGTGGTCGTACATGTAGTCCACCAGCTCCATCGTGCCGCCGTCGGCGTATTCCGCCATGTGGGCAGCCTGCGCGGTGCTGTCCATGCGGTGGAACTCCTCCTGAATTTTCAGAAAGCGCTCTGTCATCTCGTTCAGCGCAGGCTCGACGATGGCCGAAAACAGCCCCTCCTTATCGCCGAAACGGACGTAGATGGAGTTGGTGCTGGTGTCGGCGGCCGCGGCGATAGCGCGCAGCGACGCGTCGGTATAGCCCTTGTCCAGAAATTCTGCCTTTGCGCAGTTCAGTATGCGTTCGGATACGCCCTCGAGCTGTTTTGCCATAATCTCGCCTCAATTCATAACTGTAATTCATAACAGCGTTATGAATTACAGTTCGAGTCCTCTAATTCGCCAAGCCCCGCGGAAATATTTTTTCCGGATCCCGGCGGGAGAATAAAAAATTCCCCCGCCGATTTTAATTCGGCGGGGGAAAATACGGTTTCAGAACCTGAA
>ULPT01055736.1_pt1 | contig 12982 bp, 13 predicted proteins | sample 1953751 | NCBI WGS metagenome assembly ULPT01 (sample SAMEA4835636, study PRJEB28245) | human gut metagenome | biome: gut microbiome; material: fecal sample | place: Denmark | collected 2008
CCTTTATATATTTCGCATAAATAATCATCATTTAGGAATTTATCCATATTATTCCTCCTTAATAAAAAACAGACACTTATTCAGTGTCTATTAGATCTTTTAATTTACCTTCTTTTTTTAGCTTTTTAAATTCTTCAAATTCTTTTTCTTCTTCTATAAATTCTCTCATCTTAGCTTGTAAAAAAGGCGATAAACTTATTCCTTTCCTACAGGCATATTTATAAAATTCTTCATACAGTTCTTCTTGCATTGTTACATTTACTCTTTTTAAAGCCATATACTTACACCCCTTTGTTTGAAGTGTAAGTTATTTATGGCCTTTTGGCAACACGCATTGTTATATGTTAATATGTATTAAGGTGTGTAAGTGTGTGTAAATGTACACAATATTTTTATATTACGAACTAATTTTAACTTAAATTAACAGTTATATCAAAGTCTACTGTAACATTTCCACATTTAGCCGTTACTACACCTTTCCCATTTGCTACAGCTGTTATATAAGCACATATATAATTAGGGTCTCGTTTTACAGTTACTATATCTTCATTTTTAGAACTCCATTCAACTATATCAGATGAATATATAGGATTTGGTGTTGCGTAAATAGTCTTTTGAGTTTTATCTGTTAATGTATAAGATTTTGCACTTTGAGTTAAAGCTATACATTCAACAATAGTTTTTTGAATACACAAATTCATATCATTTGCTAATTTAGGAACTATTACAGACGCACCTGTAGCTTTCATGTGTAATCCATCTTGAGTATACCAAAAATTATCAGCATTACTATCTGTTAGAGTACCTATAGGTATACCACAAGCACTAAATAAATCACACACAGGAATTGAATAGTAAACACCTACTTTTTTTATAGCATCAACATAGTCTTTCAATGTTAAATTAGAATTGTTTTGGTCATTACCACGATTTCTTGGAAATGGAGTCATTAATAAAATAGGAACTTTAGGAAATTTATTGTATAATTCTCTAATAAGTTGTTGATAACATCCGATAAAAGTATAATTTGTTTTGGCGAATAAACCATCATTTATATCACCAATTATACAATGATTACCATAATCATTTGTTCCTAATGCGATTGTTATTATATCGGGAACTTCGTCACTCAAAGCGTTTAATTTTTCTAAAATACATTTATTTTCTCCATTTGCATATCCGACTTGATATCCATTATTATAACCAATACCAGCAGAAACTTCTGTAAGCCCATAGGTGTTTTTTAGCATATCTTTATAAGTCCCCGCCATAGTAGTTATAGAATCTCCAATTAAAAGCCATTTTTTTCCATCTAAATAATTTGATGAATTACTTAGAGTAATCGTTTTTCCAAACCCATTATAAAGAATTGTCATTATTTTTCACCTCTTATTTTTATAGAATCTTTAAATGCTGATGTTGAAGACGCAATCATAACATATGAACAATTACTAACATCTATCGAAACTGGATTTCCATAAACTTCACCTGTTAACTCTACACTTAAATATCTTGGTACAGCATTTATAGTTTTTACAAAAGTTTGATGTAATGCATCTTGATAATCATAAGCTGATATACTTGAAAAACCAGAACCAGATGTTGCAGATACATATAACGTATTATAATCTGTAACATCTATTATGTCACTATGCATTGCAGTAGCATTTTCATAAAATTGCCCTGCTCCATTTATACCATAACCTGTAGTCCAATTAGTATTTATATATTGAGTGTTTTCTAATGCAGAAACTAAGATTATAATATTTCCTGTTACATCTGCAATATTTATGTTTCCATTAGCATAAGCCGTACTTGTTATATCTACACCACCCATTGTAATTGTTACGGTAGCTCCAGATAACGTATACCCTTCACTTGCCACAATAGTTGCAGTATAGCTACTATTTTTTTCTACATTTGTCAAACTATTTGAATTGCTACAATTAGACAAATTATTAATTATAGTATAACTTGTGGTAGAAGGTGCGTCTCCTCCACTAGAATTTAATGCAGATATTAAGGAAGTTATATTTGCACTTTGGTCTGTGAAATAAACTGCATTTTGTAATATAGATATTAATAATGTTTTAGCAGTAGGGGATATACCTCCACCACTAATAACTAGACTATCTATTTCATTCGCAATATCTTTACATTGCGAATTTACCTCATTAATAGCTCCAACAATGTATTTATTTTTTGTTTCTAATCCATTGTCCGTTTTCTTTTGGTAATCGTTTAGATCTACTGTCACTTCTGTATCCCCTCCTGAGCTTCCTGTATTTTCTCCTATGCCTTCTCTTACATCTGCCAACAATAGGAAAGTGCTAACTTTCACATCTCCATTTTCAATATTGAATAGCATTTTTAAAGTTCCTGCTACTTTCGTTATGTTGTTGTCCATTACTGCATAAAAATAATTATCTGTTTTATTTTCTACTGTTCCGTCTACTACCTTTCCATCTGCTCTTTTGTATTTTGCAGTAACAGAGCAACCAGCCAAATTAACTGGTTGCCCATCTTCATACACATTTATTTTTATTTTATTCCCTCTATCACCTTGAACTAATTTTAGATGTTGAAATTTTTCCTGCTTTAAATCACTCTCTATATCATAATCTCTCAAGCGTTTCACTCCTTTCTAACTGTTTAATACACTCCAATATGTGCTACTTCGTATATTTGCATCGTCATTGTAGAATTTCAAACAATTCATCAAAACTCCACCGTTACTGATGTAATTTTTGAAAGCTGATTTATATCTACTTAAAACTCCATTGTTGTAAGCCCATTTATAACTGTCTGTGTAACTCCAAGTATTCTTACTACTTGTTCCCCATTCTAATACATATACTTCCATTCTTGTGGGATTTGCATAGTTAGAATAACAAGCGCTACTTGTACTACCTGCTACAATATCAAAATCAAACATCCCCAGTCCTGTATCTGTGACTGTAAACACCCCATCTAATGTGACTTTGCTACCATTAGCATTAGTCCAAGTTTGACCTTTTAGAGCTGGCACATAAATTTTTGTGCCATAAGGAATATTTAGACTTGCTACTGTTTTTCCCATGTGTGTACCAAGTCCACTTGCTCCAGATGTATTACTTTCACTTGCACTATAACAAGTACATCTAGCATCATGTAATCTGTAGATATAAGATTTTCCATCAATTGTTCCTCTCTCGTTAAAACAATTCGTATACTCCTCTTTTACTATTACTGAAGGAGATGAAGAACTATCTGCTGTAGTTAATTCCGGAAGTCGTATGAAGAAACATTGGTTATTAAATGTTCTTTTGTGGTACTGAATTCCAGTATTATATCCACTCGCCTCTGCTATATAACCGTCTCCCATATAAATTGCAGTATGATGCGTTCTTACTGTTGCCATATTGCTAGTTGTTACAGTATATCCATTATTTGCATACATAACAATATCTCCTGGCTTACATTGAGAAAGTCCACTATCTGCATATCTCCAGAATTTTGCTCCATGACTTTTTGCAGTTGATTGAAGTGTTCCTGCTGCACAACTTAATCCTTTCATGTAGCTTATTCCAGCTTGGTCATAACAACAACCTACAGTCGAGCTACAGTCAAAACCGTATGTTACACCTATTTTAACCCAACTTGGTTGAGTATATGTAGTACCTAATACTGTTTCTGTTCTACCTTTTATTGTAACGAGGCTATCTAAGTCTGTAGTTCTCCAATACTGACTATAGTTAGCTTGTCTATTGTTGTGCATTCCAACGATTTTCATAGCAGTTGCACATATAATTTCCCTAATTTTTGAAGTAGTAGTTGATGTATTACCGCCAGTAGTACCTCCTGGAGTTGTTCCACCACTTGTACTACCTCCACTTGTAACCTTACTACTTGGTCTAGCTACTAATACTATAGTTTCTGGTTTTTGATTTTTAACAAGGTCTTTTTTCAATCCAGTATACCATCCATCAGAATGTTTTTCACCTGGATTGCTTTGTGCATCTATCATTTGTGCATTTCCATTAGAATCTTGTCCGATACATATAGCACAATGAGATATATATTTCCATCTGCTAGGACGTTCATACGCACCACTAGATGTTTTTCTAGCATAGAAGATAAGGTCTCCTTTTTGTAAGTTACTATAATCATCTTTAAGAGTAATCACTTGACCTAAACTATAAAAATATTGAGCTATTTCAGCTGCTGTCCTAGCAAGACTACCACTTATTGTAGGAGTTATAGCTCCATCATAACTACTATTAACCTGTAATCTGTTATTATGGTAAGTGTTGAATTTAGTTAAACTAGCATATGGAGATTCGCTGTAGGCGTATCCTTGTAAACATAATATCATTAATGTTGAATCATCAATCATCTTCCAATAGTTTCCTTTGGTTGATTTCTCCCATATGCTGTATGAAGATGTTTGAGAACCACTAGCATTACTATTACATGGAGTAGTTTCTCCGTAAGTAAATCCATTATCCCAAGATTTCGCAGATGTATAATTATTTCTTGCATTATAATAACTTTCTGCAAATTCTGCGACCTTTGCACCATTATATAATTCTTTTACTACTGTAGTTGTACCAGTTACTACTTTTACATATTGTGTGTTATTTGTTACCCATCCATAATCACCGTTGTATTTTATTTTATACCAACCTGTATTTGGGTCTGTTTCAATAATATCGGCTGTAAATCCTTTTGGGACAATACCGATAGAACTATAACCTGTACCAGCCCCACTTCTTACATTAAGATTATCTGCTAATACTTCTACCTTTTGTACTGTAGTTGTTCCATTAGGGTCACCACTAATTATTTCTACATATTCAGATTTATTTGTTATATAAGCATATCCATTTTCCCATTTTATCTTGTACCAACCAGTTGAACTGTCTACTTCTACTATTTCTACTGTATCTCCATGGGCTAATAATCCTACATATTCTCCATTTGTACCTGGTGTTGCCCTAACATTAAGTGCATTGGCTAATATTTTACCAATTGCTTTAACTTCAGTTGTATCTTCTCCACTATCACTTCTACTATTTCCTCTTATTACAAGTTTTACAGCATCAACAACTAAGTAGTCCTTTATAAGGTCTGATTGAAATTCTATAGAATAAACACCAAATTTAGCTATTTTATCAGCTAGTTCTTTTGGTAATTTTCTATCTTCTGTAGGACTATAGTCTGTTACTTGTGCCCCAGAACCGTCACCGACTAATGGAGATGTTAGAGGGTCTAACTTATAGTATGCCGTATATTCTCCCGTATATTCTCCGTTGCTCAATTTAAATCTAACTCTTGGTACTACTGCATTTGTATTATTATCTACCCTTGTCATTCTAAGATATATATTATAATTTTCTCTACTTTCACAAAATTCTTGTAGAGATTCACTTTTTGCTGTATCTGATGTATCTCCTCCGAATTGTTCAAATATACCATAACCATGTAATGATTTATAGCCTTCTCTGAATTTACCTTGACCAACAAGGTTTACAAGATTGGCTGTATCTTCGTTTCCTTCTCCTTCTCTTTCTGAGAATTGTTTAACTGTAGGAAAGATTCTCATTGTGCTGGTATCTGGGTCATTACTATAGGTATCTTGGAACATAGTGTCATACTGTATAAGTTGCCCTGCTACCCCATCAGATAGGTCAACTGCTGGATAATATACCTCACTATTATTGGTATGCTTTGGAACTTGAATAGATTTCGATATCATGCCTCCACCTACTGCATAAGCTAATTTTTCTATATTCCCTCTACAATAAGATATCGTAAACCTAGACGTAGAGTCTACATAGGCTGTAGCTTTCACGTTTGAAATATCACAGCACATCACATGTAAATTAGCTCCTGTGTATAGATTTGCAAAATAGCTGTTATTATCTTTTCCTCTTAGTCTTATCCAGCCGAATTGAACATAAGAACAACTTGCAAGTCTTAGTCCATTATCATCCTCCACTTCTATGCATGGTAACTTGTTTATTTTTTCAGATGTTATATCATCGCCTAGTATATCTATATCTGTATCTCCGTAAAATTGTATTCTACAATGATTATCCTCTAAAACACTTCCCTCTTTTAATCTTAGTACTGCATCTTTACCTAAATTTATCTGAAGTAATGTTCCGTAGAAATCTTGCAATATGATTTTTTCTCTAATTCTTACTCCTTCTTCCAAATTAATGAATATTGCGTTAAAAAACATACAACCATTTTCTTTTAAAGTTCTCAGTACAGTCTGAAGACTATCTGCCTTATTTACTTCATCCCTGCCTGTGCCATCTCCAGTTGCAATTTTTGCCACATAATAATTTGCGTTCCAATTAGGTTGTCGGTCTATAATTTGTGCTGTAGGATAGTGCCTAAAATCACCATCTACAGATAAATTTGCAAAGTGTGATCCTTGAGAACCTATATCTGCTAATTCATTTCCATTTCTATCTAATATACGAAATCCTTCTTCATCCATTACTGTCTTAGCAATTTCTGTATTCTCTTGGTTGGTGTGGTTTACTGCTATTCCATCTTGATTTAATTGTATTAATCCTTCTTTGATGCTTATTTCCCCATCGGAACTTACTTCTAATGTTGTATCTCCGTTTCCATCTGTTATAGTAAGATTTCTAGCATCTATGTAAGTTCCTTTAACTTTACCAGCGTTTATTTTGTCTGCATTTAAACTTTCTATTAATGCTTCTTTAATTGCAGCATTTTCAAATATTTCTGTCCCATCTTGGATTTTATAAGTTGTAGCGCTTACTTGCTTGGAAAATACTGTACTTTGTCCATGCGTATTAGTACATCTTGCTCTATAATACCAAGTTTCATTAAAGTTTACTTGGTGCAAAAATGCACTTGCATGTCCTTTAAAAATTAAATTATCTTGCGTAGGGTTAAAATTTTCTAATTGGCTAGCATATATTTCATATATGTAATATGTTTTACTTTCATAAGTCCATACCAAAGATACACTTGCAAATCCTTCTCTTTCTACAGTTAATATTGGAGGATCTGGTAATGTATTAGGGAAATCTTCATCTTTTACTACATCATCTTTATCAGAAGAACTAGAATTATCCCCCACTGTAGCATTTTCTGAATTTGTATCACTCATGCTAGGTAATATATAACCCATTGTAATTATTCTAGTTTTATCCTTAATACTTTGTTTTTCTTGTATAATTCTACTTTCAAAATCTATGTCGTAGTCATCATCTAATATTATTACTGTATCACCTAGTTTGTAACTATAATGTTCATATCCTTCTATATCCTGTATGTCCTCAACATCAGCTTCATAGCTTACTTTAGGTTCTTTTGTTTCTTGTAGTTTGTTATATGTTGCTTGTAATAGCTCGGCTGTATCTGCTATATCTTTATTCTCATAGATACCTTCTAATCTGCCATATTTTCCTATAGAATCCAAATCCTCAATATATTTTTGACCAGAAGGCTTGTTACATGGATTTCCATTTGCTATGGACCAAACCACATCAGCAAAATCAATCAACCTTGTATATCCCCCTGTTTCTTCTCCGGTTTCATCAGTTGTAGGTAAACTTGTACCTCGCCCATATAGCACATTATAATGTTCTTCATCAGCTATATTTCTTTTTATTTCTTTTACATTTGTGTCATATGTAAATCTTATTCCACTATCTTGGCCTAATCTATTTAATATATCTATATATTTACTTAATGTATTAGCATCTTCATTAAATTCTATTCTAGGTCTTATTTCTCCACCAAATTTTTCTGCAATATTATTAAGTGCCTTCCAACTAGAAATATAATAAAAATTTATATCTACATTAGTTTCAAATTCTCCTATAATACCTACATTGTAATTTGTATCTTCTAAAGCTTTTGTAATGGCCTGTAAACAGGTCCCATTTGTAATTCTTTTGTCTGTAATAATCTTGCTATTAGTACTATAATAGTCATGTATGCAATATAGCTCTTTTATATCATCGCTAAATATAGTATCAGTAATTTCTTTTATTATAAACAGTTGAAATTCTCCGTTTAAATCAAAAAAACCTAATTTATTTTCTTTAATTAGGTTTTTACTCAAATTTATATTAAGTTTTATTTCATATTTATAAGTGGAGTTAATCTGTCTATCCATTGTATCTTCTTCAGTATCGCTAAAATTTAAAATTTCTAGCATATTGTCATTTTTATCAAAGATATATAGCATATTAATTACACCGTTGCCAAAAATCTATAAATATCTATAAATCTTGTTTAATTCCCTGTTCTACGAGTCCGATTTTAAAAACTATAAATAGTAATCTACTTTCGTTTGATATAACTCTCCAAGGGCGTAAATTCGGATACAACGCATCCTACATATCAGCATTATCTTGTTCGTGATACTATGCTAATTTATACTTAGAAAGATTAATGCTAGCATTTAAATCTCTATCAATATTAAGACCACAGCTACACTTGTAAACTCTATCTTTAAGTTTTAAGTCTTTTTTTATCTTCCCACATTGACTACAAGACTTTGATGATGGATAAAATCTATCTGCTACAACTAAATTAATTCCTCTAAAATTACACTTATATTCAAGTTGTCTTCTAAATTCATAGAATCCTTGTTTTCTTATAGCATCAGATAAATGTTTATTTTTCATCATATTAGAAACTGCTAAATCTTCTATTACAATTCTGTATGGTTTGGTTTTCACTATATTAGTTGTAGTTTGATGAAGATAATTATTTCTAATATTAGCTAATCTTCTATGTACTTGCTGTATCTGTTTTTCAAGTTTTATAATATTTTTAGTTTTGACATACTCCTTTCCTTTTTTATTTTTCTCATATTTTCTACTTACTTGTTTTTGTAGTCTTTTTAATCTTTTTTCGATTTTTCTGACTGTATAAGTTTTATTTATATTTTTATAAACTGTACCGTCAGAACATATGGCTAAGTCTTTAAGACCCAAATCTATTCCTAACGATACATTTGTTAATTCTTCCTTAACCTCTTCTTGTTCTATACCTACAGATAAATACCAATATTTATTATCATAACTTATTCTAGGATTACTGTATTTAACGCCTATAGGTAATTGTTCATTGGCTTTAATCCAACCAACTTTTTCAATATTAACTAGTCTCCCATCTTTAACTTTAAGTTTTTCATTATCATTATAAAAAGACTTTTTACTTCTTTTTCTACTTTTAAATCTAGGTTTATCTGATAATCCTTTAAAGAATCTTTTATATGAATCACAGGCATCTTTTACAGCTTGCTTCGCAACATTGTTAGATACCTCACTTAACCAGTTTAGTTCATTCTTTTTAAGTTGAGTTATCTCTTTCCTAAGAGTGCCATCAGGTATGAATTTACCACCATTTTTATAATTTTCTTCTTGCTTCGCAAGTGTCCAATTATATATAAATCTTGCAGTACCTACTGATTGCCATAGTTTTTGTTCTTGTATTTCACTGGGGTATAACCTAACTTTCTTCGCAAGTATCATCCTCTATCAACTCCTTAATCATTTTCTTAGCTTTATTAGCTCTTTTACCTTGAAGTCTACAGCTAAACACAGTAACTATTTGAATTAAATCTTCTACCAACTCTTGTTCTTCTGTTTTCTCGGTATTATCTATAATCTCAATAGTAGTTCCATACTTATCACAAAGACTTTCTATTAACTCATATCCGAATCTAATTAATCTATCTTTATAAAGGACTACTATTTTATCTACTTCTGAATTAGTAATCATATCTATCAATTGATTTAATCCTTTTTTGTTGTAGTTTATTCCACTTCCAATATCAGAAATAATCTCGAATTGATAACCTTTTGCATACATATATGTTTTTACATTTTCAATCTGTCTTTCAAGGTCATCTTTTTGCTTATGAGAACTAACTCTACAGTAACCAATAGTTTTCTTGTTTAGTTTATCTTTCGATTTTAAACCTAAAAAATGATTAAGTTGTTCCTGGGAGTAATATCTTGTTCCACCTGCCGTTATATGGTGGGGCTTTAAAGTTCCTTTATTGTCCCAGTTTCTAAGAGTTTGAATGGTTTTACCTATTTTATTTGCAAATTCTCCTATCGAGTAATACTTCATTTTTTTATCACCTCAATAGTATTATAATATAAATCTATAAAAATTCAATATAATTTTATAGATTTTTATAGATTTATATTAACTGTTCTGTACCTCTTATAGCTAACCAAATCTAATGTTCCATCTTCATATTCTACTAATCCATCTGATTCTATATATTTATGGAACAATGCTTTTACATTATTAACCATACATGGTCTTAACTCTATTTCTATAGTTATATTTCTAAATGCCATTATCTTTCCTCCCAAATAATAAAGGACCTTATATTAATAAGATCCTTTTGTTTAAATTATTTTATTGCTTCTAATAAGCTTCTTAATCTATCTTTATATGCTTCATCCTTCACTATTCTAATTAAGCTTTCTATTTCCCACTGTCTTGGTGTGTTAGGTAATTTCTTACGCACTGCTAAATCTATTAAGCTCTTTGCTTTATTAAATGTATGTATATGTGTATGTCCTTCTTCAAAGTGTTTCTTAGTATTATGTACGATATATCCATGCCTAACTTGATATATAACATACTCCTTCCTTTGATATATCTTTCTTGCTCCTGGAGATTTATCAAAGTTAGGTTTAGCACGCATTAACTCTTCAAATTCCCAATACTTCTTAGGTACTTCTATAGTAGCTTCTATAATCTCACTGATATCTTTATATACTTTCCCATTTAAGTTCATCTCCTAAAATTAAAAGGACCGATGCACTTTTAATAGCATCAGTCCTTTTAAATCTATATTACTATTTATTTTGGGGATTTCTATACTATAATATTAACATATCCTTTCGGAAATATTTCTGAACATTTTCCGAAATAATTCTGAAATATTTCTATATAATCCCTTTAATCTTCTCAATTAGCTTATTACGGATATTCATGCATTGCCTGTCAGAATACCCCGTTTTCATAGATACATATTGCCAATTCTTCTTTCTTCTATCATTGGAGAAATATTTTGTATCTACTATAGTCTTTTCTATATCATCTAATAAACTTAATGCTTCTTCTACTTTATTTATTTGTATTTTCTTTTTATTTATTTTCTTTTGCTTATCTAGTATTTCTTTTTCCTTCTTTATCAATTCTTCATATACACTGTCATTTATATTATTAGTAACTCCTGTACGTTCTAAATTATATGAAATTGCTTTACAACCTTCATATTCTTCTTGTGCTATTGTCAGTTCATACTCTAAACATCTTAATTCTACCTTTGTTTCTTCGTATTCATATAGTTTTCTTTCTGCTTTTTGAAATAATGGATCTCTCTTCTTTTCCTTTTTTTTCTCTGCCATAACCTCTCCCCCAAATTAATTTTTATTTTTCTTCTAATTCTCTTTCTGCCATTCTTATAGCTTCTATAGGTGTATATCCTTTGTCTATGTATTTCTTAGCCAGTTCGACTAATTCTTTATATCTTGCTAATATCATCTTCAACCTCCTCTTTAAAAGAAGCTCAACTGCTCGCACTTAATTGGTCCTATTTCTTCTTTCTTAAATTGTTCTCCATGATCATTCCAAGTAATTCGACCGCATCTATAACCACATTTTTTTATTTTTTCGCACTCCTTACAGCATTGGTTTTTACATAATGTATCAGTGTCAAAGTACCAACTTTCTATCATTTCAATTAGCTGTAATTCTTTTGCACTGTCCATTCTCTCACATCCAAATGGAGTCATGTTTTCACATTCAAACATTTTATTCACCTAGTCTTATTACATATACTCTAAATGCTCCTCTAGTAGGATTGCAGAAGGTGTACCCTTCACCCTCTGCTATTCTATAAGCTTCTTCTGCTTTTTTAGGTAAAATAGGATAATATCTTATATATTTTTCTTCTATTTGTTCTAAATTGCATTTAATGTTATTTCCTACTAAGTAATTATAGAACTGTTCTTTACTCTTGTAGTCTTCTTCTTTACCTACTAAATGTTTTATATTATTTTTATTGTCTCTAAATGTCATTAACTCTTCATTGTCAAAATTAAAAGGGTATGTCATCATCATCTATTGCTGTAAATCCATTTGGATCTAATCCTGCTGTTGGTTCAAAAGTTGGATTTATATCTTGTTGACTTGTATTTTTATAATCTAAAGCTTCTATACTTCTTGTATTTACTTTTGTAAATGTTCTATTTTCCCCTGATTGAGTTTGATATCTATCTACTCTTATACTTCCTTGGATAGCAATTAATCTTCCTTTTGTTATATAATTGGCACAAAATTCAGCTGCTTTTCCTATTACTTCTACTGGTATAAAGTCTACTTCTCTAGTTCCATCCTTTTTTGTATAATCTCTATTTATTGCAATTGTGAATGTTGCAACTGCTGTTCCAGTTCCAGGGATATATCTTAACTCTGGGTCTTTTGTTAGTCTTCCTACTAAACTTACACTATTCATTTTTCTTTCCCCCTATTATATTCTCGTTTTTTTGTTTTTATTGCTTCCATGCTTCTATTAGGTAAATATTGTTGTATTTCTTTTGTGCTATAACCTTCCCATGTCATATCCTTTAGAATTTGTTTTTCTTCGTCAGTCCATCTCTTATTACTACTAACTTTAAATTCTTGTATTTTATCAATATCGTCTTTTTTTATTTTATCTAAATTCCCTGTTCCATATATACTATAAAGCTTATTTCGTATAGCTTCAGCAGTTTTTGTAGGAAGTTTACGTTGTATTGTTTTGTAATCATAACCTTCCTTTATTAACTTAGTTAGAATTTGTTTTTCTTCGTCGGTCCATCTAAATGTGTCTTCCTCTTTTATAATAGGTCTAGTTTTTATATTCAATCTATTTAATCTACTCCTAATTGAATTTTCAGTTCTTTGCATTATCTCTGCTATTTCTGCATAA